>SPJK01019962.1_pt1 | contig 16421 bp, 11 predicted proteins | sample 3741771 | NCBI WGS metagenome assembly SPJK01 (sample SAMN10925997, study PRJNA522277) | cold seep metagenome | isolation source: Elba SIP-enriched marine methane seep metagenome, extraction at timepoint T2 | place: Italy: coast of Elba, Mediterranean Sea | reverse complement strand
CAGCGCGAACCAGAAACCCGAGGAACGCGTTGTCGTCACAGAACTCGCGCTCCCCGCGCCCCCGAGTGTTCCGGAAACGCAGACCCAACGCGAGCCTTCATCATCACCCCCAGAATCTGCACCCGCGCGAGCGTTGCCCAGCGCGCCGGAACTCCCGGATACGGTTGAGTCGCAGGCGCAATCGCTCGAACGCGTGTCACCTCAAGCAATGCCGACGATGGATCCCGTAACGCGGGAGGCGATGAGGGAATCCACGAACACCATCGCACGCCCCGAGAGCACAAGCCCGCCGAGCGTCGCGTTCGCGGGTGTGCAATCCAAAGCAGCTCGCTCGCTCGTCTACGTCGTCGATGGGTCGGGCGCAACCGCGAACTCATTCGCGTATCTCCAGACCCAGCTCATGCGATCCATCGATCGATTGAGCGCCACCCAACGATTTCAGGTTGTTCTGTTCCGTGACGCGGACGATGCGGCGTACACGCTCGCGCCGATCAACAACGCCGAGCTCGCTCGAGCAACGCCCGAGCACAAACAAGATGTCGCCGATTGGCTCGATACCGTCTCGGCGCGTGGACGATCGAACCCCGTGGATGGATTGACCAAGGCGCTGACGCTCAAGCCCGATCTGGTGCTGCTCATCACGCGATCGATTCAGCGTACGGAAATGGGGTGGGACCAGGGGCAACGCGAGATCCTCCAGACCCTCAACAAGCTCAATCCGCAAGACCCCATCACCGGTCAGCGGGACACGGTCATCAAATGCGTCCAGCTCCTCGACGATGACCCCACAGGGATCATGAACGCAATCGGCTCTTTGCATGGTGACGGCGTGGATGATTACAAAGTCGTCCGGTACGAGGATCTGATCTCGAATGACGACGCGGCGCGGATCGTTGAACGCTCGATCGGTGCAAGCGATGAGCAACGCATCGCAACCGCTGCGGACATGTGGAGCGAGCTCGCACAATCCGGCGCGATGCAAAGCGTCCTCACAAGCGTCATCGATCGCGACCAGCTTGCGGGAGTCATCGACAACGCGTCCGCGGTCCGCTCGCTCGTGGGACCATTGCGTGACAAGGACGGACGAGCAGAGCTCTTGTGGGCGCAGAGCACCGTCGTCCTCCACAAGTGCGGCGGTTTCCCCAATGACCACTCACCGCTCCGCACGATCGTCGAGCAACTCGACAACGTGATGTATACCGACCCCGCGACAGATGCGCAGCGGATCATGACGGTCGCGTTCGCACGCGACGCGCTGGGCGAGCACGAACGCGCCCGCGCATCCCTCCGCGAGTTGCTCGATCTGCGTGACGAGCTTGAGCTTGATGCATTGACTCGGGCGCAGGTGCTGCTCGCGCTCGTTTCAACGGGTGAAGAACCCGTAGAAATCTCTGAACTCGCAAGCCAGCCCCCCTTCACAACGAGCAGCGGGAACATCGACGCGCTGTGGGGGTTGCTCCTCCGCGAGGGGGTCACAATCGCGCGGCTCAAGAAGAACCAACCCAAAGCGTGGACGCCCATGATCCGGATGCGCGAGAACGCACGAAGCGTCCCCTCCATCGTCGAGTACATCGATCAACGGCTCGCGCTGATTTACGAGGAGCACGGGGACAACGCGGATACAACACCCACAGCAGTCCTGATCGCAAGCGCGCATGCGCTCTCGCGACAGATCTCGACACGCGATTGGGCATTGGCGCTCTACGAGCACGTCACCGAGGCGGAGGATGCAACGCAGACGCAGATCCGCGACGCGCTCTGGCAGATCGGTGTCCTTGGGCGCGCGATCGGGTCCGGGGATTCCATCCAACGATCCAATCAGGCGCTCACCCGACTCGCTCGCGCGTATCCGGACGACCCCCGATCACTCGGCGCCATAAGCAGCGCGATCGGATCGAGCGACCAAACGAACGCGGACGCACTCCGCGAACGCCTCGAGATCGCAACGTCGCAATACCCCGAGTCCCCCGTGATCGATCTATGGCGTTACCAACTCGCCCAACTCCGATCCGACTTTGCGCGTCTGGACACGCTCGACCCGATCAACCCCGAGACCCGTGAGGGCGTCCTCGCGGGCGAGCTCTACGAACAAACCATCCTCGGGATGCTCGAGCGGTACGACGATCCGCAGATCCGGCGCGGGCTCGAGCGTCGGATGCAACACGCGGCGGTCCGGTTCGGGTTGCCCAGCGCGGACTTGTGGACAAAGAGAGGCGTGATCAGTGAATCCCTCCATGATCCACGCAACGCGATCGCCCAGATTGATACCCTGATCCAGAACGCGGAACGCGTCAATGAATCGAGCGACGAACTCCGACTCCTCCGCGCCCAGACCCTTCTACGCCTGGATCAGAACCAGAGCGCATTCGAGGAACTCCGCGAGCTCAGTGCTCGCATCGACGCAAGCGGGAACTACACAAGCACTTATTGGCAAGCGTGGACGCTCATGCTCGAATCGATCGCGAAAAACGGTTCCCCGCGAGATCAATCCGAAGCGTTGCGTCATCTCGCGCGCCTGCAACTTATTGACCCAGAACTCGGCGGAAGTCCTTGGCGAGAACGCCTGCACGACGCGCGAGAGACGCTACACTCAGAACCGTGAGTACCGAAGTTCAACAGCACGAATCCATGAGCGAACCCAAGCCCTTCAAGCCCGATTCTGACGCGCCTGCGCTACCCAGCGATGTCATCGATGCGCTCCCCGGCAAGTTCCTCGTCTTTGATGGCCCCGACGGGTCGGGCAAGAGCACCCAGCTCAAGATGTTCCTCAGAGCCGCGAAAAACGCGGGTCTCAAGGTCAAAGAAGTCCGCGAACCAGGGGGCACCGAGATCGGCGAGAAGATCCGCGATGCGCTCCTCGAGCACCTCGATCGCGAGGAGATGAGTCTGCGTTGCGAGATGCTCTTGTACATGGCCTCGCGTGCCCAGCTCTGCGAGCAGGTCATCGGCCCCGCACTCAAACGCGGCGAACTCGTCGTCGCGGACCGGTTCGTGTCCTCGACGTACGCGTACCAGGGTGCTGCGGGCGGGATCCCGTTCGCGGAGATCGACCACGCTGCCCGGATCGCGATGCAGGGGGTCTCCCCCGATGCAACCCTGATCTTCGATGTCGATCAGGAAACCGCGGCGTCGCGACTCAACCCGCTGCTCGATCGGATGGAAGCCAAGGGCGCCGCGTTCCACCAACGCGTCCGCGAGGGGTACCACGCCCTGATCGCGGGTGACCCGGATCGCCAGAGATACCTTGGGATCGACGCACGCGGGACCGAATCGCAGGTGTTCTTGAACATCGTCGGGGCGCTCCGGGAACGATTCGTCGATTGAGCACACCTATGCTCACTCGTCCATGAACTGGTTACTCTTCATCCCCATCGCGTTCATCTCCGGGTCCATCCCCTTCGGTTTCCTCATTGGGAAACTCAAAAGCGTCGATATCCGTGAACACGGATCGGGAAACATCGGCGCCACGAACCTCGGGCGCGTTTTTGGACGTCCCTACTTCTTCCTCTGCTTCTTCCTCGACATGCTCAAGGGACTGATCCCCACCGCGATCGCGGGGCAGGTCATGGGAACCCTCGGGTCACTCGAGATCCAGACGGGCGATGCGTTCTGGTGGATGGGCGTGATGTTCGCGACCGTGCTCGGGCACATGTTCACTCCATGGCTGGGGTTCAAGGGCGGCAAGGGCGTCGCGACAGGGCTTGGCTCGCTCGTTGGGGTGTTCCCCGCAATGACCCTCCCCGCTGCGGGCGCGTTGCTCGTGTACATGATCGTCCTGATGCTCTGGCGCTACGTGAGTCTCGGATCGTGCAGCGCCGCAGCGTCGTTGCCGCTCTGGGTCTGGGTCGTCTTCGCGCAATATCAGACACTGATGGAACGGAAGCTCTCCACCCGCATGGACTGGGAGAGTCTCACGATCGATGAAGTCGAGTCACTCAAATCACAGATTCCAAACTTCGGGATGCCGTTCTTCCTTGTGGCACTGATCCTCGCAGCTCTGGTGATCTACAAGCATCGCGCGAACCTCGCGCGGATCGCACGCGGGGATGAACCCAAGATCGGTGAATCGCGCACTTCCGTACCTGCTCAAACCGATGCGGATCAGGGCTGACACGAATCGCATCGGAAATCACTGATCCGGGTGGGTTCTTAGGACCGATAGTGTTGATATGCGCCGGCATAACCCATATCGGCAACCTGATCGGCCCCAACATCACGGGTTGGGCTTGAGCACCGGCGTCTTTCGGTCGAAATGCATGGCATATTCACCTATGTGTCGCGAGACACAAGGAGGCCTCGCATGAACTACCTGAAACTGCATAAGGATGAACCGGAGAAGCCGGAACCACCGGCACCGATCCCGTTCAACTCGCCCGATCGTTCATGGCGTACCGCAGGCTCGGACGATCTCGACAGCATCGCTCGCGTCGAACAGGCACTCTCCGATGTTGAGAACAAGTTCGACGAACTGAAAGAGCATGCCGACGAGTTGGAATCCTCTTTCCGAATGTCGGAATGGCTGGGCGATGATGACGACGACGGCCCATGGGCTGCGTAACCGATCCCGCCTCTCACCTACCCCCCCATTGCTCAGCATCTGCTGGGCATTTTTATGCGTCTGAGGTTTCTTTGATCCGGATTACGACGAGCGATTCGTCGTCGGCTTGGGGTGCGAGCCCGGAGAACTGGCGCATGGACCAGAACACGCGCTTGAGCACATCGTTCGCCGATGCATTTGGGTCCTCTTCGAGTAATCCCATCGCGGATTCGAGCAATCGTCGTTTCCCGAATCGTTGGTTCTCAAAGTTCGCTGAGTCTGTGATCCCATCCGTGTACGCGAGAAGGACGTCGCCCGGATGGAGTTGGATCTCGTTCATCGTGTATTGCTCGCCCGCGATGACGCCGATGACCAAACCCTCGCCGGGGATCGGGACTTGTGCATATTGCCCCGATTCATCGCGACGGAGCAGGTAGGGCATATCGTGCCCCGCGACGACACTTGAGAGCGTGCGGGTTTCCGGGCAAAGCATCCCGTACCACATCGTCACAAACTCGGACACGGTTGTGTCGCGACAGACCGCGTCGTTTGTGCGATTCATGACCAGATCGAGTTCTTCGGAGAGATCCGCGTAGGCACGCACGGTGGCGCGGACAGCGCTCATGAGCATCCCCGCGACCACGCCCTTGCCGACCACGTCGCCAACGAGGATTCCGAGCTTATCGTGCACCTCGAAGAGATCGTAGAAGTCGCCTCCGATTTCTTGGCTCGGTTGATACTTCGCAGCGAGATCAATCCCGTCGAATTGCGGGGTGATCTCCGGGAGCATACGTTTCTGAACCGCACCCGCGATCCGTAGCGCGCGTTGGGTGCGGCGCTGACGCGCCTGCATCTTGAGCAATCGAGCCTGCTCAACGGCTGCCGCAGCGGACTCGCCGATCGATCGGATGAGCTTGCGTTCCGCGCTTGTAAACGTGCGTGGATGACGCGCGTAGAGACGGATGACCCCGATGGGTTGCCCGTCAAAGACCATGCCCGTGCCGATGAATGCTGCGAGTTGTTCGTCGCGTGCTTCCTCCGGGACGAGAACGCGTGGGTCCTCGCGGAGATCGGTGCTGATGACAACCTGCCCGTCGAGACACTTGCGATCGAACTCGCGTTCGCGTGAGAGCGGGAGCGGGTTCTGCAGCCAATCCTCGCTCAACCCGATCGCGGCAGAGCGTTCGAGCTCGTTCTCGCGGTCCGCACGTGGGAGGGCTTCGGAATCTTCAGGGAGCAACATGATTGCCCCTGCGTCCAACCCGAGTACGTCCAATGCCATCTCAAGTGTGAGTTGGAGGGTGTCGTGCACACGCCCGCCTCGCACGAGCAACGAGCTCAGACGATAGAGCACCCCGACCTCACTGATTCGATATCGCAGGTTCGCGACATCGGTGCACATCTCGCCCGCGGTTTTCGCGATGAGTTCTGCGATCTGATCGATCAGCGCCGCCTGGGTGAGCTCGTGATCGTGCGGGTGGATGACGATGCTCCCGAGCTGCTCGTCGGAAACGATTACGGGGATGGTGCGCGATCCCTCGGGAATCGGCTGCTCAATCCTCGGCGAGTCCTTATACGAATCAGAGTTGAGCACGTACCCCTGCTCGTCGCGAAGTTCGATCCGGACGCCGCCGATTTCGCTCAGCGCGGCGCAGAGCGACGCGATGGTCCCGTGGGTCCAATAGTCACGCAGGGAATGCCCGGACGTGTGCTCGAGATCGGGAGCCGAGTTCTTCATGAACGGGTTCGACGCGACGGCGCTCCGAATGCGTGGGGATTAATCGGTAACCCAGAGTTGTTTGAGCAGACTCGCGAATCGACGATCCGAATCCGAACCGAGTTCTGATACAACGTTCAGACCTGCATCGATTACACCTTGATCGCTCGTCTGGTATCCGATGTACGCGTACAGCATCGCTGCGGACACCCGGACACGATCACCCTCGAGTGGGCGGGTGCGGATATCCATCTCGATGATCCCTGCTCGCTCGCCCAGACGCGTCTTGAGCGCCTTGATGCGTTCTGCGTCGGGCATGAGCTTGTCTGCATATCGGGTCGTAATGAGTTCGGGATGCTCGGAGTAGAGCGTCTGCAAGTTTACGGACGCGCTGAGCAGCATCCCCGCACCGATCTGTGCGTGCAATCGTCCCTGCTGGGCAACTACGTCGCGTGGGCGGAGCGACAGCGCGTGCGTGAATCGTTCTTCCGCGTCAAAGTAACGCCCGCGCTCGATCAGTCGCTGACCCGTCACGATGTGCTTGGTGTACAGGTCCTGAGTGTCCTTGCCGGGCACAAGCAGTTCTTCAACCTCTTCCGCAGCATTCCCGCGGAGAACTTCAAACGTCTCGCGATCGATCCGCACCTTAGTCGGGTCATAGAGCTCTTGATCTTCGTTCAGTTGATTGAGCTTTTCCTGACTCTCCGTGAGGCGCTGCCCGAGCGGGGTCTCCGAGTTGTCGGGGACAAGTGCGCTGGGATCTGTGGTTGGAATCTGTTGCTCCTCGTCAGGCGAAGCCCCTGCATCGTTGGGATCTTGGGATTGCTGATCCTCTGGCTGTGCTGGTTGCTCGCCGTAGAGGTTCTTGCGGATCTCTTCCATCTGGCGCACGAGCCACGCATCGTTCGATTCGCTCGGCTCGATCGTGGTGCTTGTCCCGTTGACCATACCCTCTTCACGCATGGTCTGAACGCGTTCGCGCATCTGCTCGACAAGCTCGTCGTACGACGTCGTCACGCGTGTGCTCGGGAGACCGCCGGGCACGGTTGGGTCGGTGTCCGCATTCGCAGGACGCGCAACCAGCGGGTTTGGATCCTTCTTGCGTTCATCGACCAAGGGCGTCGGGGTAATCCCAAGCAAAGGCGACGCGACGAGCCCCACTGGGCTGCGATCAATCCCTTCGCGATAGACGCTGATGATGGATGGCTGGAGGGTGCTCGTTGTGTCGTATGTCGATGACGAGCGCAGGGTCCCCATCATCGAACCCGAGTCGAGTCCGGTGATGTATGGATTCGTTGAGAGCGCTTGGCCCGTTGGGTCGATGTCTGTCTGTTCGCGATCGATCCCGATCGTGCCCGGCTGTTGGATCCCGCCGGAGTTCTGATACATCGCGCCCGTCGCGTACTGATCGCCTCGGGTGTACGAGAGGCTGCCCATCAGGTTTCGAGGCGGGGCAGAGCCGGTTGTCAGCGCAAACTGATACTGGAGCGCATCGGTTCCTCGGATCCCCATCCCCGCGAGCCCAGAGTAGAGCGAATCGCGTCGGAACGCGAAGAGCGAATCGGAACCAAGATCCCCAGTGAACTCACCCGCTGCGCGATACCCGATGTCGCCTCGGAAACTCAACCCGCCGGGCGCGTTGCCCGTCGCGATCGCGTTGCGGAACTTGAGTTCGTCCACGAGACTCGGGCGGGTGTAGGAGTTGGACGTGCCGTACTGCCCTGGGTTCGCATCCAATGCCCGCCCGTCGCCGAGTGCGTTCTGAGCATCAGCACCCGCAGCGGAGATCGCGAGAAGGATCGCTGCCCCTTTCAGGGTGAGAATGTTCTGTATAATGCGTGATTGGGATACGTTCGGCATTGCACACCTTCTTTCATCGGATATCTATTGTACTCGGCTCGGGTGGGGGTCGGTTCAGAGAAATCCCATGCTCGGCACGCGAGAATCGCGCGAAATCATGAAAAAACCCCGCACCGCGGGGTCTGAACGTGTTTTAAACAAGGATCCGATTAGATCGAGCTCAACTTCTCGGGTGCCTTCATGATCGAACGCACGATCGCACAGGTTTCGTCCGTCGCTTCAGAGACGAGGACGTACTGGACGCCTTGGGAGACCCACATGAATAGGCTCGCGCCCGCTTCGGCGCAGGCCTCAGAGTTCACCAGGTACGTCACGCCCTCTTCCAGATCGAGCTGACCCGGGTCCGGCGCGATGAACAGACTCAACGAGATCGTGTTCCCGCTTGCATCCGTCGCGTCGAAACGCATGTGCCCGGAGTTCGCGGTCATGGGGACATGACAATCACCAGCGCCGTAGTACTGGACCCGATCTGCATGGGTACTCAGATCAGGCATCGTGACCGGGCGGTCGAACTGCTCGGAGAAGTACGCAACGGATTCCGCGATATCGTGACGGACGAGCTTGCGTTCCGCAGCCTCATCACGACAGCACCTGTTGTGCTCGCTGAGCACGAACTGCCCGACGCGCTCGGAGTAGCTCACCTGATCGATAACCGGCATCCCGGTGGGCGTGGACGATACAAGGTTCGTGCTCTGCCAGATCAGGACACCCGCGACACCCATCACCAAGACCGCGGCGATCCCCATCATGGGTGAACGCGCCCAGAACGATCGGCTGGTGGTATATACCCCCGCCCCGTCGATCCGATCCGCATACGCATCCTGTTCCGCAGTGGTGTTAAGCGCGGAATCCGCGACGATCGAACCGATCTTGTCGCGGAGCGCCTGCGGGCAACAGGGCTTGGTCATCGATCGTTTGCAACACCCGCGGAGCTTTTCCTCAAAGTCGTGCTGGGAGGCCGCTTCGGGATGCTCAGCGACGAGTTCCTTGAGACGCTCGCACTGATCGGGGTTGAGTTCTCCATCGGCGCAAGCGCGAAGCAGCGCCGCGATGTTGATCGGCGACTCTTCGAAGAGCGCATCAATGAACGCGTCCTGTGCGTGTTCGTGATGTGACTGATCGTGTGTCATCGTCGTTGTGTTCTCCAGATCAACCCTCTACAAGTGTCGTCTTAATCATTCTCGCTCGCGGCTTGGTGATAACGCAGACCAAGCTCGTTCACGATGTCCTCGTCGTCCATGAGCGCGTCGCTCAGGAGTTTGCGTGCCCGGTGGAGTCGGCTCATCACCGTGCCGATCGGGACCTCGATGATCTCCGCGATCTCGCGGTACTTGAGCCCATCGACACCCCACAGCATGAGCACCTCGCGGTACTCGTCTTTCAGATCGTCGATGGCGGACTTGAGTCGCCCGTCGACGTGCTCCCAGTTCAGATCGCCCTGATTCCACACGGGGGGCGCCTCATCCGGGAGTGATTCCGTTGAGGACTCGTCGAAGAACGAGTCCACGCTTGTCGGCTGGCGCGATTGCTTCTTGATCCGCGTGTAGAACACGTTGTGACAGATCGCGAACAGCCATGATCTCATCCCGCCTGACCCTGATGTGGGGTCGTCCGGGTCGCTCTTGTCTTCAAACCGCTCGATCGTCCCGGGACGGAACGCTCGGGTGTACACCTCCTGAACAAGCTCTTCCGCTTCTTCAGGGCGCCGCGCAAGGTGCATCGCCATGCGGTAGACCGCATCGAGATGCTCAAGGGCGAGTTGTTCGAACTTCTGACGCTCCAACTGGTCCGCCCTTCTTCACACGAGGAAACCACGATACGTTCGGGTGTATTCCGGAGGAAAACGCATTGTAGTGCAGAACGATCGGTTAGGTTCGTCCGTTCTCGGACGAATCCCACAAGCGACCCGGTTTCTGATCAATAATCGCGATTCTGTGGGCAATGAAACTACAATCACGCGATGAGCATCGAGACGAACAATCACCAGCCGTACTACGTCACGACCCCGATCTATTACGTGAACGATCGCCCGCACATCGGGCATTGCTACACGACCCTGATCGCGGACGTAGCTGCCCGTGCCCAGCGACTTGTCGGGCGGGAGGTCTTCTTCCTCACCGGCACGGACGAGCACGCGGAGAAGGTCTCTCAGAAAGCCATCGAGAATGGTAAGACTCCATATGAATGGGCGACCATCAACGCCGAGCAGTTCAAGGCTGCTTTCGAGTTCATGGGGTTCTCCAACGATGACTTTGTGCGTACCACCGAGGATCGGCACAAACAACGAGCGAGCGCGTACATCAAGAAACTGATGGACCAAGGCGACATCGAGCTCGGCGACTACGAGGGGTGGTACGACCCATCCCAAGAAGAATACCTCACCGAGACGGTCGCCAAGGAGAACGACTACAAGTCACCGGTAACCGGGCGCGAGCTCGAGAAGCGCGTTGAGCAGAACTACTTCTTCCGTCTCGACAAGTACGAGGGGTGGTTGCGTGAGCAGATCGAATCGGGCGCGATCCGCATCCTCCCCGAAGCGCGCAAGAACGAGACGCTCGGGCGGCTCAAGCAGGGACTCATGAAGGTCCCCGTCTCACGCAAGATCAAGGAAGGCGACCCGGATTGGGGCATCACCATGCCCGGCGACCCGGAGCACCGGATCTATGTCTGGATCGAGGCGCTGTGCAACTACCTGACGACCGTGGATACGGACGAGCGGCGCGCGTTCTGGAACGGCGAGGTCGTGCACCTGATGGCCAAGGACATCCTTTGGTTCCACGCGGTCATCTGGCCCGCGATGCTGCACGCGATGGGCGAGAAGGTTCCCGAGACAATCTACGCGCACGCGTACTGGATCTCGGAGGGAACCAAGATGTCCAAGTCGTTGGGCAACTTCATCGAAATTGATCAGCTCCGCGCGTACGCGGATCGGTACTCGCTCGACGCGGTGCGCTGGTTCCTCACGACGCAGGGACCATTGGGCGCGAACGACGCGGACTTCGCGCACGCTCGGTTTGTGGAGGTCTTCAACGCGGATCTGGCGAACTCGATCGGCAACTCGATGAGCCGCGTGGGCAACATGATCAACAAGTACTTCGATGGCGAGATTACCCGCACATGTGACGGCAAGTTCGGGTTCGAGGGCGGCAAGGCGCTCCAACTCGCGATCAAGGCGCTCGACGATGCGGGTAAGTCCCCGGATGATCCGTCGCGCACGTTCAACTTTGATCCAATGACGTCGAAGGCGGTGGACGATGCGCTGGAAGCGCTATCACGGATGGACCTTGAGTCGATGCTGGCGGCTGGGCGTTCGATTGTTCGGTACGTGGATGATTTCATTTCCTACAGCGCCCCGTTCACCCTCGCGAAACGCGTAGGCGAGCTCGAACACGCGGAGAAGGCGCTCGCGACGATCCTGTACTCTTGCGCTGAGGCGCTGCGGATCGCGTCGTTGTTGTTGTCGCCCGCGATGCCTCAGAAGATGGCCCAGCTCTGGCGCGATTGGAACTGCAACCACCTCCGGGACCCGAACGACGCGGAATCGGGGTTTGTCGCACCGCTTGCTGAGCTCGCGCGATGGACAGGCGAGCACTCGCTGCGTGTTGGGCAACAGGTCAGCAAGGGCGATGTAATGTTCATGCGCGCCGATGCGAACGAACCCGCGCCCGGGACCGATCCGCAGCCTGAGTCTGTGTGATGCTTCGTATTGGTTCGTTCCAATCGTCCGCTTTTGCGCACCTCGCTGCGGCGCACCTGCGTGAGCACGGCGTCATGGCAGGAGTGATCGATGGATCCATGTCCGCGATCACGCACGTCATGGCAAGCACCCTGAACAAGGGTGCGTACGAGCTCGTCATCTCCAGCAAGCGCAATGAGGAACTCGCGCGTGAGCTCTTGGCGCAGTTCGAATCGGATCCGCCTGAGATCGATCCGGGTTGGGAAGATGATGTTGCCCCGGATCTGTCGCTGCTCGATAAAAAGCTGATCCCAGACTGTCCGGGGTGCGGGTGGACGATCTCGCTCGCGCGCCCATTGGGGCCTTGTCAGCGATGCGGGATGAAGTACGACGTTCTTGAGATGATCTTCGAAACGCACGGGCCCGAGGCGCTCGCGCCGTGTTACGAAACAGAGCAACCCGTAGCACATTTGCGTGACGATGAGATCTGCGAGATCGCAATCGATTGCCCCGCCTGTTCGTACCCACTCGACGGGCTGGGCGTGCGTGGGCATTGCCCCGAATGCGGCCTTACCTTCGACAGACGTGCGCTGTTCAATGGCTTACTCGGTCACTGATTATTACGTGTTTCCCCCCACCCACATTGGGGCACGAGTTCGTGTACTGACACAATAATTCCTCATATATGTGTCTTGTTTCCAATTCGGCCGCAAAACCGACACAAATTCGACGATGTACGATCTGGTGGACGGAAAACTCTCTCTCTCTTGGAGATCCTTTCATGGCTTCCAACAAACCTACGATTTTGATCGTCGATCCGTGCTCTATGACCCGTCAATGCATAACCGTGCTGTTGAACGCGAAGAAGTACATGACTCTCTCGACGCCTTCGATCCGAGACGCGATGGAGATGATCAAGGTGCACAAGCCCGACCTGATCATTCACGAGCTTGTCCTCCCAGACGGACCCGCGAGCAAGCTCATCAAGCAGGCACGCTCAACCCAGGAGCCCGCGCCGACGTTCTTCATGCTGACAGACGAGGTCGATCAATCAAAACACCTTGAGGTGCTTGAGTTGCGTGTTGTTCAGGTCATGATCAAACGCGAGTTCACGATCAAGCAGTTCTATTCCAAGGTCGATGCGCTCCTCGGGGACAAACGATTCGGGAAACCCTTGCAACTCACCAATAACCCGGACGCGGCGCCGAAACGTCCTGTAGCGACCGGACCCAAGATCCGTTCGGATCAGGATCGCGAGGAGTTGTACAAATCGATCCCGCCGTTGATGAGTGAGGATGAGGTCACGGGGTGCCTGAACTCATTCACGGAACTCCGCGCGATGTCCCCAACGGCATCAAAGGTCATCGAACTCACTGGGAGCGAAGACGCAACACTTGAGACCATTGCAGATGCGATCCGCACTGATCCCGCGATCGCGGTCAAGATCATCCGGATCGCAAACTCCGCAGCCTTCGCCCGTCCCGAACCCGTCACGACCCCCTTGGAGGCGGTGCGTCGATTGGGACTTCAACAGATTCGTCAGCACGTGATCAATCTGGAGATCATGGACAACTTCTCCGAGACGGGGTCGAACACGATCGATCCCAAGCTCTTCTGGGAGCACGCGCTCGCCGTTGGTTCTGCGAGCGCGATGATCGCGAAGGAATCGAACGCGATGGACCCGGATCTCGCGTATACCGCGGGTCTTTTGCATGACGTGGGGCGCATCATCCTGAGTCAGGCGCTCGGGGAGGATTACCCAGAATCGATCCAGTTCGCACGCGAGAACCAGCTCGCGCTTGATCCGATCGAACGGCGCATGTTCGGGATCGATCACGCGTCCGTGATGCAAACGATCCTCGAGAAGTGGGAGATGTCCGAGGAACTCATCGCACCGATCGTGCATCATCACAAGGGTTTGAGCACGATCGAGCTCGATTGCCCGGATCGAGTCGAGCCCGTCGCGATCGTCTCGCTCGCGGATCGACTCGCGCACGCGCTCGGGTTGGGATGCAGCGGCAATCTCGCGATCTACCCAACGGAGGAGTACTTCGCAGCGCTCAACCTTAAGGGAGATTTTCTCAAGGACCTCGTCGAGAAACTCCCCGAGGAGGTGCAGGATATGCGAAGCGCGATGCTCGGCGATCTGGAAACATCTGTCGCGTATGAGTCGCCTCGGGTGTGTCCTAACATCGATATCCATCCCCATTACATCTCACGGCACGAGGAGACCGATGCTATCCGGTACTGGGTCGAATCGCTTGAGGGAGAGGGTGACATTGAATCCGAGGGCGATGCCGTACCCAATCTCTTCGTTGTGCGGCTGCGCACCAAACGGGATGCGATAGAAGCCGAGAAAATCATCACGGCGAAAGAACTCAAGTATCAGCTCGATGGGACACCCGTCATCGCGATCTCTGAGTCGAACACGCTCACCCTTACGGAAGTGATCACATCTACGCGCGAGGCGCGCCTGTTGACCACGCCGTTTACGATCGATGAGTTCGAGCGATGCGTGCTCTCCATTCCTGAGCTCGCGCAGCAAGCCCATGCTGCGGCTTGAGTGTTGAACTCGAAGCATGACGCGTGCGTATCCTATCTGGATGCATGACGCGGATCTGATTATCTTTGATTGCGATGGGGTGCTCGTTGATTCTGAGCCGATCACGAACCGGTTGCTCGCGGAGTGTGTGAGCAACGCGGGATGGGCGATCGACGCGGCGTACTCTGTGAAACACTTCAAAGGACGCAATCTCCACGAGATCCACGCGGAAGTTGAAGAGCAAGTCGGGCGTGCGCTCCCCACACTCTTGGAGGAATATCGCACGATCTGTTACCAGGTCTTTGAATCCGAGGGGGTCCCGGCGATCGAGGGGATCCATGAACTCCTTGACACGCTCGACGAGATGCGTGACAGCTCGGGTGATGCGCCGCATCGGTGCGTCGCGACGAACGCGCCCATGCGGAAGATGCGGATGACCCTCACGGGGTCGGGTCTGATCGATCGGTTCATGCATCGCGACGATCCAACCCGGGATACGTTGTTCAGCGCGTACCAGATCGAGAAATGGAAACCCGAGCCCGACCTTTTCCTGCACGCAGCTAGAACAATGGGTCATGAGCCAAACACGTGCATCGTGATCGAGGACTCCGTGAGCGGGGTGAAAGCGGCGAAGTCCGCAGGGATGCGAGTGATCGGTTTGGCGGCACTCACCCCGGCGGATTCCCTCCGTCAGGCCGGGGCGGATCGGGTCGTGGAATCGCACTTTGAGCTGTTGGACGAGCTGCGATCGCGTGTGTAAACCCTGAATCTCTGGGTGTTTGAGGAGAACTCAGCTTGATTTTCGGGGATCGTGCATATGATTCCCGACTATGCCCATCCCACGGATTGCCATTGTCGGACGCCCGAATGTCGGGAAGAGTTCCTTGCTCAACCTGATCGCGCACGAGCGGATCGCGATTGTGGACCCCACGCCGGGTGTCACACGTGATCGGTTGTCGACGATCGTCTCCCTCACCCACCCCGACATGAACGGGCCGGAGAAGGAAGCGGAAATCGTCGATACCGGCGGGTACGGCGTCTACGTCGCGGATGGGAAGCGCTACAACGAAATTGGTGCGGACCTCGCGTCCCTTACGGGCGATATCGAGCACCAGATCGCGGAAGCGGTCACCAACGCGGACCTGATCCTCTTTGCCGTTGATGCACAGGCGGGGATCACGTCCCAGGACGAAGCGATCGCCCAAATGCTCCGCGAGCAGAAGCTCGGCAAGCGCGGACACGGCGGGCACGCGACCCCGATCCACATCGTTGCGACCAAGGTGGACGATTCACGCTGGGAACCCCACGCGTATGAGCTCAGCGCACTCGGGTTTGGTGTCCCCTTGATGGTTTCGTCCACGACCAAAAACTTCCGTCGCAAGTTCCTCGACGAGTTATACGACCTGACCCCTGAGAATCACGACGAGCAGGAACCCGATGTGGACATGAAGTTCGCGATCGTCGGGAAACGGAACGCGGGGAAATCCACCCTAGTGAACGCGCTCGCGGGTGAGCCTCGCGTGATCGTCTCAGAAATCGCGGGCACCACACGCGACGCGGTCGACGTGAAGATCGAGATGGGCGAACGCACGATCATGGCGATCGACACGGCGGGTCTTCGACGCAAGAAGAGCTTCCAAGACCAGATCGAGTACTACGCACTGGATCGCGCGAAGCGCGCGATCGATCGATGCGACGTCGTGATCTTCATGATCGACGCGACGACGGAGATCTCGCAGGTTGATGAACAACTCGGCAAGATGGTTGTCGATTCGTTTAAACCCGTCGTGATCGTTGTCAACAAATGGGACATCGCGAAGGACGCGACGGACGACAAGGGACGCCCTGTAACGCCTCAGAAGTACGAGGAGTACTTCCGCAAGGAACTCGGCGGGTTGCGCTTCGCGCCCATCGCGTTCATGAGCGCGAAGGAAGGGCTCAACATCCCCGAGACGATGGAACTCGCGTATGAGCTCTTTGAGCAGGCGAATACCCGCGTCAGCACGGGCAAGCTCAACCGGACGGTCAAGAGCATCCTTGAGAAGCGCGGGCCAAGCAACCGTCTTGGGCACGAAGCCAAGGTCTACTT
>SPJK01084566.1_pt1 | contig 16424 bp, 11 predicted proteins | sample 3741771 | NCBI WGS metagenome assembly SPJK01 (sample SAMN10925997, study PRJNA522277) | cold seep metagenome | isolation source: Elba SIP-enriched marine methane seep metagenome, extraction at timepoint T2 | place: Italy: coast of Elba, Mediterranean Sea | reverse complement strand
TTTTGGTCGCCACCCCGTCACGGCCTTCAGCCGCGCATTCGAGACCCGTTTGCATTCGGAATAGAAGCTCCTCGCCACGGGCGACAGATCAGCGTCTTCGAACTGAATTTCAGGCGGCGCTGGCAACTTCAAGCACTGCGCAGCAAAGCTGACGACATCCTGCGGCGGTGCGGCAAGGTCATCGCACAGATTGAACACGCCATATGCCTGCTGAGAAATCAGAGCGTCCAGACCAGATGCGATGTCATCGACATGGGCGCGCGAGAAGACCTGCCCGGCTTTGACGATGCGCCGGGCTGAACCGGTCTTCAGCCGATCGAACGCGGATCGACCAGGGCCATAAATTCCGGGCAATCGGACGATTCGAACGCGATCTGAAGCATCGCGCCAGCACTGTTCGGCGAGCACACGGCGTTCAGCGCGTTTTGATTGCGGGCTGACCGGCGTCCAGTCCATCGCCCAGCCGCCCGCCATATCGCCGTAAACGCCAGTCGTGGACAGATAGGTGATACTCGCGGTCGACGGCGCAAACTTGCCGATTGTCTCAAAGGCCGGGCAATGATCATCGCTCGGTGGGACACTGACAACGACGTGGGCGCTCGCAATTGCCTGAGAAAGATCGCTTTCCTTCGTGACCGATACGGGCGCGATCCTGGTGCTGTTCAGCTTGTCGAGGCTCCCTTCCGATCGATACGTGCCACGAACCGGACCTTTCCACAGCTCAGCGAGTGCCTGAGCGCAATACCCCGGACCAAACAAAAAAAGCGGTTGTGACGGATCTGTCATTTGCCCTCGTATCTGCGTGTCCTTACTGCAATAGATATTGGCTTGTCTGAGGGAATGTCCATGCTTGTTTCTGTCTTGATGTCTGGACTGCTCCCGTTTTCGCAATCTGCATCGGCCGACATTGCGCGCGCCGAAATGGAACGTCTACAAACTTGTATCGAGAAAGTCGAAACGGCACCTGAGGAAGCATTCGAAGATTCCCTCGCCTGGCTCGGCAATGGCAATCGCCCCAAGGCGCGATATTGCAACGCGGTTGCCTTACTCGCGCTCGATCGCCTGGAGGAAGGCGCTGCCCGACTAGAGGCTTTGGCGACCGCGCCAGATCCAATCGAATTGGACGATCGGGTGCTGTATCTGGCGCAAGCGGGCAATGCCTGGCTCGCCGGAAACTATCCCGACGCGGCGATCGTCGCCTTATCCGAGGCCATCAAGCTCGAAGACGATGACCCGAATATTTTGAAAGACCGCGCAGCCGCCTATCTCGCCGTCGAGCGATGGTTGGAGGGCGTCGACGATTTGAACGCTGCACTGGAACTTGCGCCAGACGATGCTGAGGCGTTGTCATTGCGGGCGCGCGCGCATCTCGCAACCGAAAATCTCCCCGCAGCCAAAGCCGATATGGAAGAGGCTTTAACGATCGAGCCGGAGAATATCGACATCCTGGTTCTGCGCGGTGATGTCCGCGAAGCGATACGGTTGGCCGAACTGAATTAGTCGATCACGCAATCGTCTAGCCCATCCCGGGCAACAACATCCATTCGCGCGAGTAGGGTGCTGGTGCGTTGCCGCACATACGGCCCCGCTGGCCGAACCCGCCACTCATTCGGGCTGGGCAAAACCGCCGCGAGACGCGCCGCTTCGAACTTGGTCAGATCTCGCGACGGTTTGCTAAACCGACCATAAGCAGCGGCCTCAGCGCCATAAAGCCCATCGCCCCACTCAGCGACATTGAGATAGACCTCAAGCACGCGCTTCTTGCCCCAGAACCCGTCAATGAACACCGCCATCCAGGCTTCTCCTGCCTTGCGTACATATCCGCCGCCATTCCACAGAAAGACATTTTTTGCCGTCTGCTGGGTCAAGGTCGATGCGCCGCGCACCCGGCCGCTTTCCTGGCGTTCGTTCAGCGCCGTTTTAATGGCGTCAAAATCGACGCCGGCATGCTCACAAAAGCGCGTGTCCTCGGCCGCGATGACGGCGCGCACGAGATGCGGTGACATCTCCTCTATTGGTACCCAGGTGCGGTAAACTTCCGTTCCCTGTAAGATCCGTCCCGCCATGTTCAACGTGCCGGGAACCGGTGCAAAAAACAGGGTCAAGGCATAGACATGTACGCTCACAACCAGGCCACCAAGGAATTTGGCGAATAGCCAGATCCCGCGTCCAATCGTCATGTTTTTACCTGTTGTAGTTTCATCCATTCCGCCCTCACGTCATCGTTCGGTTCTGTCTCGAAACGCGCGGTCTTTTCAGCTTCAAACCGGGCCAAATCAAGGCGTGACAAGGACCAGACGGCAGCGCCCCGAATTACCGGATCAGTGTCGTCGAGATGAGGCAAAACGCTTTGATCAATCAGATACGGATCATCAGAATTACCTATGGCAATCAACACGTTACGGATAAATCGATTGCGCCCAATCCGTTTGATCGGTGAACCCGAGAACACTTCCCGAAACGCTGCATCATCAAGGGCCGAGAGCTCGTTCAGACCAGGTCCCTTCAGCTCCGCTCGCGCCCAGAATGCGCCCTCTTGAGCGGCCTCTGCAAACTTGTTCCAAGGACAGACAGCAAGGCAATCATCGCAGCCATAGATTCGGTTGCCCATGGCGGCGCGAAATTCATGCGCGATGGGGCCTTTGTGCTCGATCGTGAGGTAGGAAATACAACGTCTTGCATCCAACTGATAAGGGTTAGGAAATGCCTTGGTTGGGCAGATATCGAGGCACGCCTGGCACGATCCGCAATGGTCCACTTCGACCGGGTTAGGCGTCAGCTCCGCATCGGTCAGCATGACGCCGAGAAACAACCAGGAGCCATGATCCCGCGACACCAGATTGGTGTGCTTCCCTTGCCATCCAAGCCCGGCTTTTTGCGCCAGCGGTTTCTCCATCAACGGCGCTGTATCGACAAACACTTTCACATCTGCGCCCGATTCAGCGACAAACGCCCTGGCAAGCTGCTTGAGGCGCTTTTTCAGAAGGTCATGATAGTCCTTACCCCGGGCATAAACCGAGATATTGCCCTCCTGCTTGCGGTTCAGCGATCGCATCGGATCATGATCCGGGCCGTAGTTCAGCGCGACGACGACAGCGGACTTCGCGTCCGGCCACATCGCAGTCGGCGTTTTGCGCCGCTCAAGCGTGGTCTCCATCCACTCCATCGATCCGTGGTGCCCGGCCTCAACAAATGCCTCCAGCCGTTCGCTCGCTGGCCACGGCTCATCCGCTCGGCAAATCTGACACGCATCAAAGCCGAGCGCGCGCGCTGTGGTTTTGAGAAAGGCAGTCATTGACATGGCGAAGGATCCGACGCGGACGCTAGAAGTCCAGATCAGTATAGTGCTTCACCGGTTTCGCGTTGCCAACCCGGTCCTCGAGCAATCCTCTGAAACTCGGACGCGATTTCATGCGCGCGTACCAGGCCTTCAGATCAGGTGTGTGATCCCAGAGCACGTCGCCAAAATAGTCGTAGGACGATAAATGCGCGGCGACGCTTAGGTCCGCGATACTGAGGTTTCGCCCGCCAATATAGGCCCGTTCCCCGGCCAGTGCATCGAGGAAAGTCATTCGATTTTTCAGCGCGTGCGCGCCCTGGCGCAGGGCAAGGCTGTCCGGGGAGCGGTCGCGCTTGACCCATTGCGTCACACGCTCGGCCAGCAGTGTGTTATTGATCCCCGCAAAACTTTCTTCGGCCCATTGCCAGAGGCGGCGGGATTCGGCCTTCTCGGCGGCGGTAAATGGCAATAGGCGCGGGCTTTGCTGCGCTTCTTCAATATATTCGCAAATCGCGAGTGAACCGACCGCAGAGGTTTTGACCTCCGCGTCGGTGTCCAGCAGCGCCGGCGCGCTCGCACCAGGAGCCAGAGCTGCAAGCTCGAGATCTGACACCCAAGGACGTATTTCAATCGACTCAAATGCCCAGGCCTTTTCGCCCATCATCAGGCGAACGGTTCGTCCCAGGGGATCGATAGGCCAATGCCACAGCCGCTTCATGGAACCTGCCCTACTGCTATTTGCGGGACTCGAAAAGATGAACGCAGCGAAACCTTTGCGCGCATTCTCATCCTATGCTTCAAGCCGTGCCTCATGGGGTATATAGGACCGTAAAATGCTGACGAAATCCTTTCGATCGTTCCTGCTCGCTGGAATTGCGAGCTCTCTGGTTCTGAGTGCGTGTACGCGCGGCGATGACAATGTCACCTTCGATCAGGTGCCGCCAGTCTTGCAGGATGTCGCCCCCGTCGGTCAGTTGCCAGATGGCATTACCCCAACGGCCTACCGCCTCGATCTCTATGCCGATCCCGCAGAAGATGCGTTCTCAGGCCAGGTTGAGATTGATGTCACGCTGACCGAGCCGCACGCCCGCATCTGGTTGCACAGTGTCGATCATGACGTCTCCGCCGTGAAAGCCATCCTTCAGGATGGCAACGAACTGGAAGCCACATTCACGCGCTCAAAAGCTGAAGGCGGCGTCTCACGCCTCGACTTTGCGACGCCGGTGCCCAAAGGCAACTCGACGCTCGTCATAGATTATACTGCCCCTTACAATTTCGGTTTGGCCGGATTGTACAAAGCGGAGCAAAATGGTCGCCCCTATCTCGCGACGCAGATGGAACCGATTGATGCACGGCGTTTGGTGCCGAGCTTTGACGAGCCGCGATTCAAATCACCCTGGACCCTCAGAGTAGCGACGCGGGCTGGAAACCAGGTCATCACTAATGGCGCATTGAAAGCGCAGACCACACTCGACGATGGCAGCATTCAATTCCAGTTTGCGACCACACGGGAGATCCAGTCCTACCTCGTCGCACTCGCGGTCGGACCGTATGATCTGCGTGATGGCGGCGTCCTGCCGCCAAATGGCATCCGCGCGCAGGCCGTACCCTTTCGAGGTTTTGCGCCTGCCGGAAAAGGCGATCAGCTCGAACTGGCCATGGCGATCACCGACGAGATGGTGACCTGGCAGGAAGCCTATTTCGATTACCCCTATCCATATGGGAAACTCGATCTGATTGCTGCACCAGACTTTGCTTACGGTGCGATGGAAAACGCCGGCGCGATCATCTATCGCGAAAGCCGCCTGCTGATGGATGAGCGCACCAGTCTTGCTCGCAAGCGACAAGCCATGACCACGCACGCGCATGAGCTTGGCCATCAATGGTTCGGTAATCTTGTGACGCCGCGCTGGTGGAATGATATCTGGCTGAACGAGGCCTTCGCCACCTGGATCAGCTACAAGACCATGGACGCGGTCTATCCGAACACCGGATTTGACCTCGCCGCACAACGCGCAGCCATCGGTGCGATGGACAATGACAGCTTGTCATCGGCCCGGCAGATCCGCAATCCAATCGCCCGCAACGCCGATATTCTCGACGCATTTGACAGCATCACCTATCGCAAAGGCGGCGGCGTGCTCTCGATGTTTGAGAATTATCTTGGCGAAGACGCGTTCCGGGACGGCATCCGCTTGCACATGCGGCGGTTTGAAGATGGCGTGGCTGACGTCGATGATTTCATGACCTCAATCGCCGATGGCAGCAAAAACCCGGACGTCGTGGAGAGCTTCAACTCGTTCATCATGCAGCCCGGAATTCCGAACCTGGAGGTGAACTTTTCGTGTCCCGCCATTGATGCCGGATTGATCACGGTGTCACAGTCGCGATATGCGCCGCTTGGGTCGAGCATCGACCCGAATGGACAATCCTGGATCATTCCTTTGGCGATCAAGATGAATGGCGCAAATGGCGAGCGGACCGTCCGCGAGATATTTACCGGCCAGGCCCTGAATATCCCGCTTGATGGCGGATGCCCGGACTGGATCCTGCCAAATGCAGATGGCGCCGGTTATTGGCGGTTCGATTTGAACGAGCCGGCCTGGCAATCCCTGATTGTCAATTATGATGCTCTGGCCCCTGCCGAACAACTCAGCTTCGCGGATAGTGCCACGGCCGCGTTTGCATCTGGCAATCTATCGGCCTCGACGTTGCTGGACGCTATTGCCGTCAATGCAAACGGCAATTGGGCCGCTGCGAGGGACCCGCTGGCCAATCTCAAGTCCTATATGAAGGCTCTGCCAGGGACCGATGCGAAGGACGCCTTGCGAGACTTCGTGATGTCAGCCTATGGCGCGCGCTGGGATCAACTTTCTGCGCGACCGACCGAGACGCTCAGCCAGGGCGAGCAGTTGTTGAAGACCGCCTTGAATACCAGCTTGCTCGAGATTGGGAGGATGCCAGAAGAGCGCGCGCGGCTCGCAGCTGCGGCGGCAGCATATGTCGGCGTCATCAACGCTCCGGACCCTGCAGCCTTGACGCCGGACCTTGTCCAAACCGCCATGGCAATTGCTGCGAAGGGCGGCGATGGTGCGTTCTTCCAATCGGCATTGAGATTTGCGCAGTCCACGCCCGATCAGCGCCAGCGTCGGCAAACACTGAACACGCTCGCTGAACACGGAGCAGAGGCGGACGTGGTCGCTCTGATGGATCTGGTACGCACAGACGCGTTTCAAGGTCAGGAAGCCTGGAGTGTGTACCTAGCGGCATTGAAAAACGAGTCAGCGGGCGACGCGACCTGGGAAAAATTCAAGACTGACTTCGACCTGGTCATCGCGCAAACGCCCGAAATTCGGAAACCGCAAACCGCACGACTGGTGGCGTCATTTTGCAGCACCGCTAAGATCGACGACGCAATTGCGTTTCTGGAACTCAAATCGGACCTTATTCCAGGCTATGAACGTCAATTGGCACAAGCCGCAGAAACCGCCGGTCTGTGCGCAGCCTTCCGAGCGGAAAAAAGCAATGAACTCGCGGCGGCCCTGATCGCCCCATAATGCGCAAAGGTGATGACACCGCAGTCAACAGTCATTGCAAAAAAATCAATGCGGTTTCGATTGAGACGCCATTCGATTTCCCTTAAGGAAGTACCTCCTTTCAAGGGCAGATCACTATGGCCGATGATTCTCAAAAACCTACCAATTCCCGCAATAGCAATCCGCTAGAATCGTGCATTGCGCAAATGCTTGCGGAAGTTCCGGCGGATTCGAGAAATTCTATCCCAAAAGGGAATATCGAGTCACTTGGCCGATCGCTGTGGGACTGGTTCACTGAGACGGATCGTGCCTCTGTGCGGATCCGCCCAGCGGAAGGTCTTCACAATGATCTGTTAGGGCATCACTTGCTGGAAGCGGTCGGTCCCGATCGACCGTTCCTGGTCGATTCTCTTCTCGGTGCCTGCAGCGATCTCGGATTAGAGGTATTGACGCTTTTCCACCCAATTGTGGAAACCGAACATGGGCGGTTTTCCCTGATTCAGATTCATTTGCCGGAGCTGAGCGAAAGCGAGCAGAAAATATTGCTCGCCGAAGCCGATGCGACGCTGGCGGACGTGCACGCGGCCACGGCTGACTATCAGGAAATGCGCGCGCGCATGGCCGCCGAGATCGAGCGCCTGGACAATGATGAGCATGTCTCTGCCCGCTATAAGGAAGAAGCCGTCGAGTTTCTGAAATGGTTGGGCCAGGAACGTTTCGTCTTTCTCGGCGCCCGTAGCTATACGTTTCAAACTGGCCCGGACGGCAATGTGTTGCCCGAGGAGCCGGAGACAGTGGACGGCTCCAATCTCGGTCTCCTTCGCGACGATGCACGGAATGTCCTCAATCGCGGTGCCGAGCCGCTATTGCTGACGGAAGAGATCGGCGCCTTTCTGGCCGAACCTGAAACACTGATCATGGCCAAGGCGACCCTGAAAAGCCGCGTACACCGGCGCGTGGCCTGTGACTATGTCGGGGTCAAGCATTTTGGCGAGCAAGGGCAAGTGATCGGAGAAACCCGCTTTCTGGGCCTGTATACCGCCGAGGCGTACAATGAATCGGTGCGCAATATTCCTTTGCTCCGGCGACGCATGCAACGCGTGCTCGGAATCCTCAACGTCCTGCCTGGCAGTCACAATGAAAAGACCCTGTCCAATATTATCGAAGGCTGGCCGCGAGACGAGTTGATCCAGACCAAGTCGGAAGACCTCGCACCGACCATGCAAGGGGTACTGGACCTTGTCGCGCGTCCGCGCGTGCGTGTGTTTACCCGCGCTGACCGGTTCAACCGCTTTGTCAGCACTGTCGTGTTTGTCCCGCGCGAGGCCTACGACACTGACCTGCGCCGGCATATAGCCGAAGCCATCGAAACCGCCTGGGGCGGACAGATGAGCAGTTTCCAGCCAAGCTTCGACGGCGCCACCATGGTGCGCGTTCTGTTCGAAACCGCCCTGCCCGCATCCGGTTCGCGTCCTGACCTCGACGCGCTTGAAAAAACCGTCGCCGAGCTGTCACGTGGGTGGAATGACCGGTTCCACGATGCGGTCATGAGCAGTGATCTGAGCGCGGATGATCGCTCGCTCGCGACCTTGTTTTTGGGTGCGTTCAATGCCGCGTATCGCGAAGCCTTTCCACCCGATGAGGCGCTGGCCGATGTCGCCATGCTGGCAAGTCTCGATCATAAAAATCCTATTTGCTTGCGGGCTTACCGGCGTAACAAGGATGAAACCGCCAAGATTCGTGCCAAGATCTATTCACGCAACGGTGCGATCGCCTTGTCCGATTGTGTACCAGTGTTTGAGCGCATGGGTCTCTTCGTCGCGTTTGAAACGGGCTATCCGGTGGCACCAACCGACAAGCCAGTGACCGACGCGCCGGACGAGTACTGGGTACATTCCCTGTCAATGCGCCGCGCCGATGGCCGCGACATTGATCTGGATGAAGTCGGCGCCGCGTTTGAAGACGCGTTTGTTGCGGTATGGAGCGATCAGGCAGAGAATGACGGCTTTAACGCGCTCGTCTTTAATGCTGGGCTGACCTGGCGCCAGTCGGCCTTGTGCCGCGCGCTTTGCGCCTATCGCCATCAGACAGGACTCGACCCGGCCCGCCAAACGCAGATTGCGGCCCTGAACAACAACTCCAAACTGACCAAATTCCTGGTCGGCTTGTTCGAAGCGCGGTTTGACCCGGAGCATGAAGGAAGCCGTGACGCTTCAATGATAACGCTCGGTGATCAGATTGAGGATGCGCTCAAATCTGTCGCGTCGCTCGACCACGACCGCGTCATTCGGCGACTTGCAGACCTGATCATGGCGGTCCAGCGAACTAACTTCTACCAGCAAGGCCCGGATGGTGCCTCGCTGCCTTATATCAGTTTCAAGATTGCCAGCCGCGATCTGGAAGACCTGCCCGCGCCAAAACCCTACCGCGAAATCTTTGTCGACTCGCCGATGGTTGAAGGCGTCCATTGCCGGTTTGGTCCAGTGGCGCGGGGCGGCCTTCGCTGGTCGGACCGACGCGACGATTTCCGCACAGAGGTTCTCGGACTGGTCAAAGCTCAGCAGGTGAAAAATGCCGTAATCGTACCGGTCGGTTCGAAAGGTGGTTTCTTTCCCAAGCAATTGCCGCTGAGCGGCAGCCGCGAAGCGGTGCGTGATGCCGGGATTGAAGCGTATAAGACTTTCATCACCAGTCTTCTGGGGCTAACCGACAATCTGATCGATGGCGTCGTTCAGCCCCCCGCGCGAACCATTATTCACGATGGCGATGATCCTTATCTGGTTGTCGCAGCGGACAAAGGCACCGCGACCTTCTCTGATATCGCGAACGAGATCAGCGTCGCGCACGGCTTCTGGTTGGGTGATGCTTTCGCGTCTGGCGGTTCTGCCGGATACGACCACAAGAAAATGGGCATTACTGCACGCGGGGCCTGGGAAGCGGTGAAACGTCATTTCCGGGAAACCGGCAAGGACATTCAGACTGAGCCGTTCACCGTCATTGGCTGCGGCGACATGAGCGGCGATGTGTTCGGGAACGGCATGTTGTTGTCCAAGCAAATCCGATTGCAAGCCGCGTTCAACCATCTGCACATCTTCATCGATCCGGATCCTCAGGATCCTGAGCGCCTCTGGGAAGAGCGCCAGCGCATGTTCGATCTGCCGCGATCGAGTTGGACGGACTATGATGAAAGTTTGATCAGCGCAGGCGGCGGAATCTTCGATCGCAGCGCCAAATCGATCCAACTTAATCCGCAGATCAAGGCACTCACAGGCTTGTCCTCAGACGCTGTTACTCCGGACGAGCTGATCCATGCCCTGCTCAAATCAGAATGCGATTTGCTGTGGTTTGGCGGCATCGGCACTTATATCAAGGCGACGCACGAAACAAATGCCGAAGCGGGCGACCGCGCCAATGACGCGATGCGGATCAATGGGAACGAGTTGAAAGCAAAGGTTGTTGGCGAAGGCGCAAATCTTGGCCTCACGCAAGCAGGTCGAATTGAAGCGGGCCTGAACGGCGTCCGGTTGAATTCTGATGCGATCGATAACTCTGCCGGTGTCGACAGTTCGGACCACGAGGTCAATATCAAGATCCTGTGTACTGAAGCGATGCGGCGTGGAGAGCTGCCGACCGGAGAACGCAACACTTTGCTGGCCTCAATGACGGACGATGTCGCCGAGCATGTCCTCGCCCACAATTACGCTCAAACCGGCGCGCTCAGCCTGGCTGAGGAACGCGCCCGCCGCGATCATGTGGCGTTTGAACGCCTGATGGTCCGACTGGAAGAGCGCGGGGTTCTCGACCGGGTTGTAGAAGGTCTGCCAAGCACGGCCGAGATGACGCAGTTCGAGGCGGATGGACGGGCCCTGACGCGGCCTGAAATTGCTGTTCTGATGGCGTGGACGAAAATCGTATTGTTCGACGACCTCGTGAATTCGTCGGTGCCTGATGATCCTTATTTCGAGACAATCCTGAAGGGCTATTTTCCAAAAGCACTGCTGCAATATCAGGGCGCAATGGACGCCCACCGGTTGAAGCGGGAAATCATTTGCACGGTGCTGGCCAACCGCATCATTGATATTGCAGGCCCGGTATTCATGCTGCGCCTGCGCGAACAGTCAGGCGCTTCAAATGCGGATATTGTCGGCGCGTTTGAGGTTGCCCGCGACTTGCTTGGTATCTCCGATCTGAAAGCGCAAATCGATGCGCTCGACAATCAGATTCCAACGCAACGACAGAACAATCTGCGCGCAGGCCTCGCCAAATCGCTGCGTCGACTGACGCATAGCGTCCTCGCCGCAAAATCGGGCGGCACGGTCGCTGAGAAAATTGCTCAGTTCGCCGAAGCGCGCGATGGACTCGCCAAACTTTCGACCGCTGCATTGCCGGCCTATGAACGCGCCGTGCTTCAGCGAAGTATCAACCAGCTCGCGCGTGACGGCGTGCCGACAGACCTTGCTGAAGCCGTTGGTGCGACCCGTCTACTCGCGGACGCCCCATTAATCACTCAGCTCGCTGCGGCAAGTAAAACGAACCCAGACGACGCCAAGGCCGCCTATCTCGCGATCGGTGATGCCTTGTCACTCGACCGGCTGCGTGCGGCTGCAACATCGGCAATCGCAGACATGCCGCATTGGGACCGACTGGCGACGCGCGGCTTGATTCGTGAGCTCGAACAATTGCAATCAGACGCCGCGCATTTGTCCCTCGGTTCAGGAGATATCCAGGCCTGGTTGGAACAACATTCCGAAGCGCGCTCGACCCTGCTGCGAGACGTCAAAACGTATACCGGTTCGAAGCCAAGTTTTGCACAATTTGCACTCGCTGCAGATGCGATGCGCAAATTCATGCAATCTGCTTTGAAGTCTAACGCTCAACAGACATAAGCGGACCCACCGAACGGGGACTTGTCCGGTGGGTCCTACTGGCCTCATCCGCAGGCTGGGTGGGGGGACGCACGCGGAGGCCAGATTTCTGTATGCTGTATGTTTTTGTCCCTGCTTGGTTGTATATGTAATGAAGTTGACACTATGCCAAGGGAAAAATTCACGGCATCCTGTAACAATCATTACGTTTCAAGGGTTTGAGGGTCGTTCACATCTGCGTTTGTGGTGCTTTCGTGTGACAAGGGTTCACCGTTCGCGGAGAGTAGAATCGCGATCCATCTGGTCGAATCGGATTGCGCAAAAAGAATCATCATAAGGACCGTCAATGGCGCCGAAAGGAACATGCCCGGAATACCCCAAATCGCGCCCCAAATGGCGAGCGCCAGAAGCACGACCAACGCCGATAGGTTGAGTGTGTCTCCCATGATCCTCGGTTGCACAAAATTGCCAATCGAGAACTGCCAGAAACTCACACCGAGAAAAACCAGAGCCGCAAAGACGTAACTATCATTCGGCGCATCCCCTGGAATCCAGCTGGCAATCTCTGGCTGCACCAATGCAAAAAGTGGCGGCACCATAGCAGCCACAATCGACCCGATGGTTGGGATATAGTTGAGCACGAAAATCAGGGTCGACAGAAAGAGTGCATTGTCGACGCCGAGCACCAGCAGCGTCGCATAGGTGAGCGCAGTGATCAGCGCGCTGATTACAGTTTGAGTCCACAAATAGGTTTCAATGCCGCGCCGGGCATCGTCGCCAATCCCTTTGACCTGTCGGCGGCGTTCCGCATCCGGGAAGATCCGGTCGAGTTTTACCGGCCATGCCGCCTGCGCCAGAAACAGAAAGGCGACATAGATCAAGATCAAGACCAGGTCGCCGGTCAGGCCACTGGTCGCGCTGGCTATGGTCCCGAGGAAGGCTTGGCCGGTATCGTTGAAGACCATTTGCGTGAGCGTAGGAGCGTCACCGAGATGCAGCAATGAATAGGCGTCTTCGATCAGGCCGTTGATCCGGTTCAGATAAGCGTCACCCTGGCTGCCAAACTCGGCCACACCGCGCGCCATCATCGCCAGGAACCCGACAAACCCGCCAATCACCACGAAGATCGCGAGCGCCCGCGACCAGCCGCGCTTGAGCAATTCCGAGCGCTCATCGATCACTCGCGCGAACCCTTCTATGATCAGGAACAGAAATACAGCCAGCGCAAATGGCGCGAGAATATCTCGGCCAAGATACAGCATCACGATAATCATGCTGGTCGCGATGGCCCAAATCCCTGAGACGCTCGACATGCCTGATTTTGACTCCATCCACCCTCTCCCGTTGATCCTGGCAGTCTTACGCTGATTTGCGCAAACGCCAAAAGAGCGTCTAGTCGGCGGTGTCGGTGCCAGCACGTTTGACGGCGTCGGACAGGCTGAATTTTCCGCTGCCAGGCTTGAGCGGTTTTGGCTGGCTCGCGTGCGGTGCCCAGCCTGAGAGCCAAATGATTTCAAAGCTCGCACGAACCCGGCCGTCAGGATCGCTAAACCGGTCGGTATAAATCTCGCTCATTCGGGCCAGGATTCGGCGTGAAAGTGGACGACGATCCTGCCCGTCCCGCCTGGCAAAGGCGGCTTGCTCGCCCATGCCTTTCAAATCTTCGAGCAGTTTCATCGGATGCGTGTACCGCACCGTGACGCGGTCGACATCGGCGACTGGGAGCGCAAAGCCAGCGCGTTGCAGCAAGCCAGCCATATCCTGCAGTCCCGGCAACGGCGACAGGCGCGGGCTGATGCCGCCGGTGAGTTCGCTTTCAGCTTCGATCATTGACGCGCGCAGTTCGGTCAAACTACCACCGCCAAACAGGCAACCCAGAAACAGGCCGTCAGGTTTTAGAATAGTGCAAACCTGGTTCAGCACGCCAGGAAGGTCATTGATCCAGTGCATCGATAAGACACTTGTCACCAGGTCGAAGCTTCTCGGATCAAATGGCAAATTTTCTTCGCTGGCAGAAACGGTTTGAAATCCACTTGAATTGAGACGCTCCACCATTCGCGGAGCGCTTTCCAGAGCGATGATTTCGCTGACTTTTCCGCTCTCACGCAAGGCTTCGCAGGCTTGTCCATCATGTGCGCCAATGTCCAGCGCTCGGTCGAATTCACGAGATGTATCGGCTAATCTTTCCGATAATTGATTGGACTCCCTACCCTTAAGGAAGGCATAGTCCCGATAACGAGATGAAGCGCGGTCCCGGTTACGGGTCACACGAGCTCGATCAAACACAATGGGAGATGGAACGGACGTCATGAGTTCCGATATGCACTGGACCACGCGATCTGCAAGAGCGGGACTCCGTTCGCTTGCAAATTTCGTATGGCCGCAGCGCTCTATCATCTCTGGCGAACGCCATGGCGGCGACGGACCGCTCACACCGGCTGAGTTCGCTCAGATCAATTTCCTGAACGGCATGGGATGCCGAAAATGCGCTATGCCGCTTGAGCTGGATCTCGGCGCGGACAGCCTTTGCGGGGCCTGCGCTGGCAAGCCGCCCAAATGGGACCATGCGTGCGCGGCGATTGCCTATGACGATATTTCGCGCCAGCCGATCCTGGAGTTGAAACACGCCGGACGGCGTGATGGCTTGAATGCCATGAGCACCTGGATGGCGCTGGCGGGCCGCGATATCCTGCCGGACACCGATTGGCTGGTGCCGGTTCCGCTGCATTATCAGCGCCTCGCCTCGCGCGGTTACAATCAAGCGGCCTGGCTGACGCAAGGCGTTTCTCGGAAAACCGGCACGCTCGCACTCGTCGATGGCCTCTCGCGCAAGCGCAACACGCCGAGCCAAGGCGGGCTCACCGCCCGGCAGAGACGCCGGAACGTGGCCGGCGCTTTCGAAGTTCGCAAGACAAGGCAATCCCGGATCAAAGGCAGCACCGTCACCTTGGTTGATGACGTGTTGACCACCGGCGCGACCCTCGCTGCATGCACCAAGGCTCTCCGCAAGGCGGGAGCGACCCGCGTCAATGTGTTGGTGCTCGCCCGCGTTGTCAGGGAAGCCGACGTTACCATATAAAGGGCGAACCGGACGAAAGGATCGCCTCGCCCATGGCTAAAGTCACCATCTATACACGCGCATTTTGCCCCTACTGCTCGCGCGCTCTAAACCTGTTGAAACAAAAAGGTGTGGAGATGAACCACATTGATGCAGGCATGGATTCCACGAAAAAAGCAGAGATGATCCAGAAGTCCGGCGGTGCTCGGACGTTCCCGCAAATCTTTGTCGGCGATATTCATATTGGTGGCTGCGATGAAATGATGACGCTAGAACGCGCTGGTAAACTTGATCCTCTGCTTGCAGCTTGAATGATAAAGTACGCGCTCATCTGTTCCGATTGCGAAGTCGAGTTTGAGGCCTGGTTTGCCTCGTCTGACGGCTATGAAAAACAAGCCGAGCGCGGCCTGGTCGAGTGCATTCAATGCCACGGCGCAAATGTCGGCAAGGCGATCATGGCACCGGCAGTATCAGGCACGAAAAAATCCGATCCGCCAGATCCACAAAAAGTATTCGGAAAACTCGCTGCCAAAGCGCGCCAGCACGTCGCCGAGAATTTCGATTATGTCGGCGACGGGTTCGCGACAGAGGCGCGGGCAATGCATTTTGGCGAAACCGATCACAAACCGATCTGGGGCGAAACCACCGCTGATGAGCGGGACGCCCTGAAAGAGGAAGGCGTGCCAGCCGAGCCATTGCACCCGGCCTTCACACCCGCCAAACCACGCAATGACGATGAGCTGAACTAAGCTGATCCGCGCGCGATGTTTCCTTGGGTCAGTTGTTTTCGATAAAATCGATCAGATGCGTGACCAGTTCCTCGGGCTTGTCTTCCTGAATGAAATGATTGCCGCCTGCAATCGTAGTGTGCGGCTGACCGGCGGCGCCGGGCACCGTTTCCTGAAACACCACGTCGCCTCCGGCGGTCACCGCATCACTGTCACCAAACGCGGTCAGGAACGGTTTGTCCCAATTGGCGTAGAATTCATCCATGACGCTCTGGTTCTGCCGCAGTTGCGACGGCACGAGATAGGGAAAGATGCGAATAGCGGCTTTATGCTGCTCGTCCGGAAATGGCGCTGCGTATCCGGCCAGCTCCGCGTCGGTCAAAGTGCGAGAGGTCGCTGACTGAAACAAAGTCGGCAAGTCGAAGTTCTCTGAATACCGCGCCCAGGCAATCCAGCGCGTGAAGCGAAACTCGCCATTGTCCGCGACCTCGTCCGGTTTGCCTTCTTGCCAGACCCGAAACTTGATCATCGGATACCCGATCCAACCGGCCAATCCGGAAGCTGCAGGCAGGCCGGTATTGGAAATCATGATGCGCGCGAACCTGTCTGGTTCTTCTGCAACCACCCGCAAGCCGATCAGACCGCCCCAATCCTGCGCAAAAAGTGTGGCATCCTGCAGACCGATTTCGCGAACGAAATCGGTCATGACATCAACATGCATCTGATAGGAATGGTCCGACTGTTCGAGCGGTTTGTCCGATTTGCCAAACCCAACCAGGTCAGGGGCGATGACGCGATAGCCCTGCGCCGTGAGCGGCGGGATCATGTGACGGTACAGATAGCTCCATGATGGCTGTCCGTGCATGAGTAGCACGATCTCGCCGCCGCGCGGCCCTTCATCAAGGTAGTGGATGCGATAGCCGTGAATCTCGACATAGTTCGGTGCAAATGGATAAT
>SPJK01013384.1_pt1 | contig 16424 bp, 9 predicted proteins | sample 3741771 | NCBI WGS metagenome assembly SPJK01 (sample SAMN10925997, study PRJNA522277) | cold seep metagenome | isolation source: Elba SIP-enriched marine methane seep metagenome, extraction at timepoint T2 | place: Italy: coast of Elba, Mediterranean Sea | reverse complement strand
GTATTAGCAGTTGAGTAAATCTACCTACTGATTCGTTTCACGTGAAACAGGAAGTCTTGGCGAATCAGGCAAGATGTTCCATGTGAAACTCAGGAGTGCTATCGCTCGGCATGACTGAGCTTTTCTCACTTGTACCAGATCGCTACACTTCGGCCCGATTATAGAAATCAAACTGCCGGAGCAATTGTGGGCACAGTCCTTTGCATAGCGAACCAGAAAGGTGGCGTAGGTAAAACTACGACCGCCGTGAATCTGGCTGCCGCGTGCGCGATGGCTGGTCGTAAGACCTTGCTTATTGATTTGGATCCTCAGTGTAATGCCACAAGTGCACTTGGAGGTGACCCGACCGAAAGGCATCCGCTGGTTGAGAAGACCTTGCTTCGCGATTCGGTGATCGATACCCATACCGCGAATCTTCAGTTACTTCCTGGCAGTCGTAGCTTTCATGATATTGATCATCTGGCACGAATCGATGGGGCAGAATCCCAGCAGGTGATTGAGCATCTTTCAGCCAGTCTGCGATCGTTCGATGTGGTGTTAGTAGATTGCCCACCGTCTCTTGGTAAGCTCACTGAGACTGCACTTGCCACAGCTGATGAGGTGTTAATGCCACTCGAGTGTGAGTACTTCGCAATGGAAGGACTCACCCAAATGATTGAGCTGATCAAGCAAGTTATGCAACGGCGGAATAGCCGACTACAGTTTGGCGGAATCTTGCTTACGAAGCATGACCCTACACTAGAACTAACCCAAGAAGTCGAGGCGGAAGTACGCGACTTCTTTGGCGAGATTGTCTTCGAGACAGTCATCCCACGAGATGTTTCTTTGGCTGAGGCACCGAGCCATGGCCAATCCATTATTCAATACGATCCGCGCTCAAGGGGAGCTCGGGCTTATATCGAGTTATGCTTGGAGGTACTCGAAAATGTCAAATCAACGTCGCTTGGGTCGGGGACTGGAAGCCCTGTTAGGCCGCTCGCTGGATGAACCTCAGCCGAGTAATGAATCAGCCGAGGTCAGTCAAAGTGAAGCTTCGACTTCACCGACTGACAATGAAGTTCTTTCCACGGATGAAAAAGGTCAGCGCTGGCTCGATGTGAATGTCATCCAGGCGAATCCGTTTCAGCCTCGGAAACATTTTGACGAAGTCGAGATTGCTGACTTGGCGGACAGCTTCCGAGCTCATGGAGTTCTTTCACCCCTAGTAGTTCGTCAAGCAGGTGATCGCTACGAAGTCGTCGCTGGTGAGCGTCGTCTTCGCGCAGCCCAAGCGGCCGGTTGGGAACAAGTGCCCGTTCTAATCAAGGAACTCGATGATCGCCAAACGGCAGAGATTGCGATCGTTGAAAACGTTCAGCGAAAAGATCTCAATGCCATCGAAAAAGCAAACAGCTTTCAGGAATATCTGAAGCAGTACGATTGTACTCAAGAGGAACTTGCCAAGCGTATTCAGCTTGATCGTTCAACCGTCGCTAACCTGATCCGCCTGTTAGAGCTTCCTGAGCAAGTAAAACAATTGGTTCAGGAAGGTAAGCTCAGCCAAGGTCACGCCAGAACTTTGCTTCCATTGGATGAAGAGCAACAAAAGACAACCGCTCGTCAGATTCTCAAAGATGGTCTTTCAGTAAGGAAAACCGAGGAGCTTGTCCAAGAGAAGATTCAGACCTTGGCAGATCAAGGGCTTCGAGTCGTCGGTGCAGATGGGAAGAGCCGAAAGGCTACCACGCCCCGATCTGCTCAACTGGCAAAACTGGAAAAAGATTTCCGCACCTCTTTGGGCGTGAAAGTCGATCTAAAACAATCTGCCAAAGGTAAGGGGAAAATTACAATCCACTTCTCTGATAACGCTGAGTTTGAGAGAATTTATGCTCAGCTTACTAATGCCCAGAAAAAGGCAACCGGGACCTAGTAATCCTGATTTTGGGTATTTGACCCACTTCAGATGAACCCCGATTGTGGTTATGATGTCCCTCTTCTAAGTTGACGGATTACCTCAGTAATCCGTCTTACGGGGCGTGGCGCAGGCTGGTAGCGCGGCTGGTTTGGGACCAGCAGGTCGCAGGTTCGAATCCTGTCGCCCCGACTGAAGTAAAAGGCTCTCTTTATGAGAGCCTTTTTTTGTACCTTAACATTCCAATTATTTGTGGGTACGCAATCTAAAATTCTCTAGATGAACCGCATGGTTTTACATCTTCGAAGAGCTATTCAGTTGAATATCCAGATGTCTTGCTTTGGTTAGAGGCTGGTAGAGTTACGCTTTTGGGTTTAAGTTGACGGCTTGTCATACAGCAACTACTCATCACTAAATTCCTGGAGAAGCGATGGCTGTTAAGGCTCTACCTGGACTTACTCTCTCTAACTCTGCCATGTCCGTTCTTGAAGCCGCTGAGGCTAACAAAGGATTAACGGTTGTTGGCAGCGTTGACGAACTTGTCAAACTGGCCGTGCCGGAAGATGAAGTTGACTCTCAAGGGTATTACACCGTTGGCTATGATGTGCCGGGCAAGGGGTTCGTAGAAGAGGTAAAAGTTTGCCGAGTCAACAACGGCATCGCTGCAAACTATGTTGAAGCTTACATGCGTCGTCGCGATCCAAACTGCATGGTAATTGCCGACGAACAGACGACCGACAAGACAACTTACAAGGAACGATTCGGCGAAGAGTTTGATGGTTTGCGTAATGAAACGCTTGAATGGTTAAAAGATCAACCTATAGCATGTTTCTTCTTCCGTACCGGTCTGCCTGGCGAGCCGATGAAGGGCTTGGCTATCTGTCCGGCCAATGCGGGATTCTTTGGTTTGGGGTTAGCATTGCTGCAAGGCATCGTTCCCGTTGAAGAGGTCCTTGCGCAAGGGGATGATTATTACCATGATGCGGTCGTTTATATTGCTCCTCCCTTCCGCCACACCAAGTTTGATGGCAAGCAGGTTGTTGTTCACAATCGTCGATTCGACGATGACGTAAGTCTACATGAACTCTTTAGCTATAACCTTTATCCAGGTCCATCAGCTAAGAAGGGTGTCTATGGAATGTTGCTTACGAAAGGGGAGCGTGACGAAACGCCCTGGACGACAGCCCACTGTTCGACGGTTCAAGTCGTCACGCCGTATGACAATGCGACTACAATCATGCATGAAGGTGCTTCGGGTGGCGGTAAAAGTGAAATGCTCGAGCATATGCATCGGGCCGCAGACGGTCAGTTGCTTCTTGGCACGAACGTTGTCACTAATGATGAGCGTTTAGTAAGTTTGCCACGAGGTTGTGATCTTCGCCCGGTAACGGACGACATGGCTCTTTGCCACCCAGGTTTACAGCAGAATGGTAGTTCAAACAATCAGCTTAGCTTGATGGATGCCGAGCAAGCTTGGTTCATCCGCGTCAACCACATCACCCACTATGGCATTGACCCGACGCTTGAAAAACTGACCGTCGATCCACCTGGTCCCTTGTTATTCTTAAACATTAAGGCCAACCCTGGCGCGACTTCGCTCATTTGGGAACATACCGAAGATGAACCAGGTGTGCCTTGCCCAAACCCACGTGTTGTTGTTCCGAGAAACTATATTAGTGGAATCGTCGAAGGGGATGTTTCAGTTGGTATTCGCAGCTTCGGCGTTCGATGCCCGCCTTGTACGAAGGATCTTCCAACCTACGGCATTCTAGGCATGTTCCACGTATTGCCACCGAGCCTTGCTTGGTTATGGCGATTAGTAGCTCCGCGCGGTCATGGTAACCCTTCGATTGTTGACCAAGGCGGAATGCAATCCGAAGGGGTTGGATCCTACTGGCCATTTGCCACGGGTCGACGTGTCGATCAAGCAAACATATTGCTAAAGCAGATTGTCGATACGAAGTCGACCTTGTTTGTACTAATTCCAAACCAGCATCTCGGTTGTTGGAATGTTGGATTCTCGCCTCAGTGGATCACCCGTGAATACTTGGCACGTCGCGGTGCAACGGGCTTTCCCAAGGGAGAACTTAAAGAATCGCGTTGCTCACTACTCGGTTATCAACGTGAGAAGATTCAAGTAGAAGGTCAAACGATAGGAACTTGGTTCTTCGATGTATCCAAGCAACCAGAAGTTGGAGAAGAGGCCTACGATAAGGGCGCTGCTATTCTTAGCGACTTCTTCCACAAGACCGTAAAAGAAATCTTGCATCCGGATCTCGACCCTCTAGGCAGAGAGATCATTGAAGCATGTCTTAACAATGCTACTTTGGAAGACTACGATCGTATGATTCCGGTGGAATGATTTCGTTGGATAGTCAATCAATGCGCCACGTGAAACTGTTTAATTTCACGTTGCATTTTTTTGATTAGCTTTCGATTTTATCGACAATCGTTTTTCCGATTTGCAAGGATGCGGTTGCGGCTGGTGATGGTGCGTTCAGGATATTGATTACTCGATCCGATCGATCGATCAAAAAATCATCCACCATCGATCCGTCTGGTAGTACCGCCTGAGCTCGGACGCCTGCCGGCGCTGCTTCAAGCATGTCAGTTTGGATCTCAGGCACCAATCGTTGAAGCGCTTTCACAAAAGCTTTCTTGCTGACACTGCGCCACATTTCATCGGTACCCATTTGCCAGTGTTTTAATGCGAGCTTGAGAAATCCCCCATAACAGAGTGACTCAGCCAAGTCGCCAAAATTTATTTTTGTTTTTGTATAACCTTCTCTTGCCAAAGCAAGAACTGCGTTTGGACCGCATTCGACATCGCCGTTGATCATGCGTGTGAAGTGGACTCCCAGGAATGGAAACGAAGGGTCCGGCGTAGGATAGATGAGATTCTTTACCAGGTGCTTGGCTTCTGGTTTAAGCTTGAAATACTCGCCACGAAACGGAACAATTTTAGCTTTCGGTTTGGCTCCACTGAGTTTGGCAATTCGGTCCGAATGAAGCCCCGTGCAATTGACAACAAGATCAGAAGCAAAGTCACCTGCTGTTGTTGAAACAATAACCTGATCAGCTTCTTTTCGAATTGCAGTTACACAGGCGGAGGTGAACGTTTCACTTCCCTTCTGATTAATTAGATCAGCCAGCTTCAAGCAAACGGCTCGATAGTCGACGATGCCTGACTCGGGAACATGTATTGCCGCGACTCCCTTGCTGTGTGGTTCCAATTCACCAAGTTCAGCCGAAGAGATCATTCGGCAATTAACTCCGTTTGCCTGTCCACGTTCGTAAATGTTGTTAAGTGCCGTAGTGTCAGACTCATCAATAGCAACAATCACTTTGCCGCAGATGTCGAAAGGTATCTGATACTCTTCGCAGAAAGCTTGCATTGCTAGCTTTCCCTCTCGGCAGTTTGTTGCTTTGAGTGAGCCAGGTTTGTAGTAGATACCTGAGTGCAGAACTCCCGAATTATGACCGGTTTGATGAGTAGCTAACTCACTCTCTTTCTCCAAGACAACAACACGCTTGTCGGGAAATCGAGACAAATATTGGAAGGCGGTAGCAAGACCAACAATGCCACCACCTAGGATTGCTAAATCATATTTAGGTATAGGGTTAGGCATTGTCGATTATTGATATTCTAGGTCGTTGCTTAATCGTTTCTCTCCCCTCTAGCATAGCTTGATCAAGTTCTTATGTTCAGTCATCTGGATGCGCAGGAGATTCCTTCTGTCTGGTTTAGCTAGGCGATATGCTGTCAATGAATGCAGGATTTTTATTGCTCGCAGTGTGAACTAAACAACAGATCTGATAAAGGTTTATGTCAATTTAAGGTTGGGCTACTCAAAGGTCGATTCAATCGATACTCTACCCTTCTTCCCGATTTATACATGGCACCATCAAACGCAAAGGATTGCGGCCAGATGGTGGATTGACCCAGCGGCTAAGCGATGGAACGCGAAACAGACACAATTCGAACAGCGATCAAGATACTGCGCCTCTTATGTGTGGTAGTCGGTATCTTCGCGCTTTACCCACGCACTGCTTTTGCTCAGCAAATCGTCGATCCTTTCTTGTCAGCCGACTTTGTTGCTAATCCACAGGCAGTCGTGCAAGATCCTGCTGTACGGCTTGCCAGTGCCTACTCGGCAGAGAATGTAATTCTTGATAATGGGGCCTACGTTCAGCCCGCTTATAATTATCAGCCGGCTCAACCGACTGGGCCGATTGATATGTCTTCCTATTCGACTTACTGCAGTAACCCCAATATCTGGAGCTGGCAGCTCTTGCCGGATGGATTGATTTACCGCTCCTATCAAGCAGGGCCGCGTGAATCACGTTTTGCTTTACACACGATTCATAACAGTTCATCCACGACGGGTAATGAATGGTTATGGGATGCAACACTTGGTGGGAGGAGAGGTGTTGTTCGATTTGGTTCGACCGATCCTTCCGATCCACGCGGGTGGCAGCTCGATATCGAAGGCGCTGCTAACGTTCGGTTGAATCTCGATGAGAATCGGGATGTCGATGCGTCTGACTTCCGATTTGGGGTGCCGTTGACTTATACAAACGATGGTAAAACGCATTACAAATTTGCCTACTACCACGTGAGCTCCCACTTAGGGGACGAGTTCATTGCACGTACGGGCGTCAACAGCCGAATCAACTACGTGCGAGATGCTCTGCAGTTTGGCATTTCTCATGAAATCAATGACTATCTAAGAGTCTACGGTGAAGTTGCCTATGCTTTCTTTACGGCTGGCGGTGCGGAGCCTTGGGAGTTTCAATTCGGGGCTGAATACTCGAAGCCTGGACCAACTGGTATGGGTGGAACACCCTTTGTTGCCACGAATGCTCATCTTCGTGAGGAACTTGATTTTAGCGGCGACTGGACGCTACAGACGGGTTGGTTATGGCGAGGCGTCACCGGCAGCACGTTTCGTGCTGGATTGCATTACATGAATGGTAAAAGCACGAATTATCAGTTCTTCAATGCTAACGAAGAACAAGTCGGCTTTGGAATTTGGTACGACTATTGATAACGCCCAAGATGATTCAGGGCTATTTCTGATCGGATAGCGATTTTACAATTGGTCTGCTTACTAGGTCAATTCTCGCTATGAGTGAATTTTGTGGTCCGAATTCTAACCATCGAATCAACTTGTGATGAAACTGCAGCCGCGGTCATTACGGATGAACTGGAAGTTCTGGCTTCGGTTGTCGCTTCGCAACATGATTTGCACCAAAGGTTTGGAGGCGTCGTTCCCGAGATTGCCTCTCGTGCCCATGTCGAACGTATTCTTCCTGTGCTGGACGAAACGCTTCGAGAAGCTGATTTATCCTTCAGTGATTTGGATGCCATTGCGGTGGCAAATACACCTGGATTGGCAGGCTCTTTGCTGGTCGGCCTTTGCGCTGCCAAAGCGATTTGTCTAGCCACGGGTCTCCCGTTGATTGCGGTCAATCACCTCCAAGCTCATATCTATGCTTGTCGAATTGCGAGTGGCGAAGAGGTTTTTCCTTCGATTGGATTAATCGTTAGCGGCGGCCATTCGAATCTGTACCGTTGCGAAGGACCGACAGACTTTACGCCGCTTGGAGGAACCATTGATGACGCTGCTGGCGAAGCCTTTGACAAGGTGGCAAGTTTATTGGGGCTTCCCTATCCAGGCGGACCATCAATTTCTAAAGCGGCTGCTGAAGGTGATCCCAAAGCGATTCGTTTTCCTCGACCACTGCTTGATGATCCATCACGGCTGGCATTCAGTTTCAGTGGTTTGAAGACAGCAGTTCGCTATCGACTAATTGGACCAGGCAAGTTGGCTGATGCCGATGCAAGCGAACCAGACGCCGAAGAAATTGCCAACATTGCTGCCGGCTTTCAGGAAGCTGTTGTTGATTGCCTGATAGGAAAAACCGAGTTAGCAATCAAGCACTCTGGCTATAAGACTCTTTGTGTTGGTGGTGGGGTGGCAGCTAATGGTCGGCTTCGTGAACGATTGGCAGAATCATCGGAAGAGCATGGTTATCGCTTATTTATTCCGCCGATGTCCCTTTGCACTGATAATGCCGTAATGGGTGCGATCGCAATCGAGCGTTTCCGTGAAGGAAAGTTCGAAGATCTTTCTCTAGACGTCTTTCCGGGACAGGAAAGAGTCGAAGCTTAGACAAGAAAAACCTCGCAGGAGATTTCTCGCCTACGAGGTTTTTGTTTTGATAGTCTCATCCAACTATTTATTTAGCTGGCAACTCTTGCAGAACGGCTTGCTGGTTGGATAGCTGATGACGCCGCCATCAAGATTCACAACCGGCTTAGAAACTTGGAAACGCTTAGCATCTGACTTGCGAAGGCCAAGTTTGTGTTGGTTAAGGTTTGACAACCACTTTTCCTCGGAGACAGGACCAGAAATTCTGGAAAGAATGACATCCCCTGATCGGTCAATAATCGCAACGTGTGGGAAGCTTTTGACCCGGAATACGTCAGCAACTTTCTTCCCGTATTCGGTCGTTACATCGACGTGACACAGTTCGTAGTTTTCTAGGTTCTTCTTGTTCTTAAGCCAATCTGGTGTGATGCGTTGCTTTGCGTCAGCAGGAACATCCAATACAACGAGTAGGGGACGTTCTTGTGATTTGCATTGTTCAAGGGCGACGCCGTAATCCGCTTCCCAGTTGACGGAAGCTTCTTCGCCACCAACACTCAATGCGGCAACCATTGAAACGAGAATTAACTTTGTAAGCATCTTGCTGCTCCTGTAGCGGCTGCGTGTTTAAATGCCGTCTAGTTCCCGCCCCTTACGGCGCAAAAACACACAACTCATGGGGTTTCTCGGATACGCCTTCGGCGAAAATCTCAGAGAATGTTAAAATAGGGTAGGTAGGTTAAGGCAGGAAATTAGCACGTTACCGAAAAAGTAAGACTCCTAATCACGGTTGAGCGTGCAGATGAAGTAGACCCTAACGGTTAGATGATTTGGTTCAAGGGGGCAGACCGCGACGTATTAGCACGGATGGTGATTTCGACCGAAAATCAACGCCAAAAAACTGTCTTTGAATGACCGGTAAATCGTTTTCTAAAAGGAACTTAGAAGAGAGGAAAAGCTAGAAGTAAAGGGTCGAAGAAATAACGTCTTATCTGGAAAAATTCAATCAGAAATCAGAAGACACTTCTCGTTAATTGAATTGCAGAATCCCGCAACCTTGCCCAATTAATTCTAATTCGTTTCCAATTTCATAGGGACTTCAATCCGTCGACCATCTCGCTCAATGAGGATCGTAACTCGATCGTTTGGCTTGTAACTATCCATGACTCGAATGAAGTCTTGATGATTGCGAATCTCATTGCCATCGATCGCAATAATGAAGTCAGCGTAGTCATGATCCATAGAAACTTCTCGATAGATGACGGCGCCGCGTCGATAGGTTTTCATCACTTCTCTTACGCCGCGCAGCCCTGCTGCTTCAGCTGGACTGCCCGCACTGACTTTTGCGATTCGCAAACCGTTTTGTGTTTCACTTACACTGACAATGCCATGGTAAGCTCGCAGCACTTTTCCGTGTTTAATCAACTCAGGTAAAAATCGTTGAACACGATTTATTGGAATGGCAAACCCAACGCCTGAGTTCTGCCCGACTGAACTTCGAATGGCAATGCACATGCCAATCATCTCCGCCTCACTGCTAAGCAAAGGGCCTCCCGAGTTACCTGGGTTCATGGCGGCATCCGTTTGAATCATGCCTGTCATTGCGCGGCCATCGACACGGCTTGGCAACGACCTTGAGAGACTGGAAATAATGCCGGTGGTAAGTGATCCTCCTAAACCGAACGGATTACCAAGGACATAAGCTTTTTGACCAACTAGGAGTTCATCGCTCTGGCCAAACTTGATGGGTTGCAATTCACTTTGTGGGGCCTGCACCTTCAGGACAGCAATGTCATATTCAGCATCTTTTCCAACCACTACCGCTTTATAGGTATTGTTGTTTGCAAAGGTGACCGTGATGTCGTCGGCATCTTCAATCACATGATTATTTGTGATGATGTGTCCCTGCTTGTCGATTACAGCTCCCGATCCAGCTCCTTCGCCTTGGCCTTCGATAGGTAGCCCGAAAATGCGGTCGTATCGAACCATGCTGGTCGTAATGCTTACGACACTCGGATTGGCAAGCTGATAGACACGAATATTGGAACGCTCTTCAGCGGTATATTCCGAGATCTTTCCCGAGCCATTAGGGTTCTGTGCGGAAGTAATCGTGCCCAAAGCCAAGACTACCATTAAGGGCATAACAAGAAGCTTATACATTGCTTTGAAGTTAACAAAAGTCGGAGAAATGATATGAAATTAGAAGTCACAAAACGATATACGCTATGTGAACCTCACTCGTTCGTAAATCACTTGAATTTTAGCTAACAAGCTCAAAGGACCAAAGTGTCCCGAGCATAAGAACAGCACTTAGTGCAATAATGGCAGCTAGCGGTCCACCTACTCGCAAGTAATCACGTGCGTGATAGCCGCCCGGTCCCATAACCATCAGATTGGTTTGATAACCAATGGGCGTCGCAAAACTAAGCGAAGCAGCAATTGCAACTGCCAAAATAAATGGCCTAGGATTCAGATCTCCTGCAGCCGCGACACTGATGCATATGGGGGTCATCATAGATGCAACCGCTTGGTTGGTAATGATCTCTGTAAGGATCATGGTCGTGCCGTAAGTGACTGCGAGTAAAAACCAAGGGGTTAATGCAGGACTGATAGAAAGGATTTCTGAGAGTCCAACTAGGTTATACGCTAGCCAATCGGCTGCGCCGCTTTGGTTTAAAGCGGTGCCCATTCCCATTGCCGCTGCGATGGTGATGAGTACTTGAATATCAACTGCCGAGCGAGCTTGGCTTGCCGTCATGCAGCGAGTCGTGATCATCGCTAGGACGATTGTCAGGCCAACCATTGGTTGTATGCCGTTGGCAATCCAAGTGGGGCATGATTCTTTAAATAGGGTCGTTGCGATGGTGGCAGCGATTAACCAAGCAATCAGAAGTATGAACAGCCCACCCGCGATCAGGGCACGATCGTGACGACGTGCCGAAGAACCGCCAACTTGACTGACCAGATAAAACTCGCGATTGTTTCGGTGAGCATCAACAAAACTGGATCTTGCTTGAAGCAGTAAGGTATCGCCCGGGGCTAGACATATGTCACCGATTTTGTCTTCAAGCCGTTCACCACCACGATGGACGGCAACAATTGCCGCGTTGTAGCGTTGTCGGAAGTTGGCTTCACGAACGGTTCTGCCTATGAGTGGCGAGCTATTCGACAAGACTGCTTCGGCAAGAAGGCGTCTTGATCGTTCCGCAGGAGCCGATTCGTAGGTCATATCAACCGCCGGGACGAGACCGGGAATTCGTTCCAAATCAGCAATGGTTTCGACGACGCCACTAAAAATCATTCGATCATGAGCGCTGATAATATCGGAAGGTGTAACTGGTGTGATTACTTCCTTCCCACGAGTGATTTCAATGAGAAACAACCCAGGCAACTGACGAAGTCCTGCTTTTTCAACCGTCTGGCCAATCAGTGGGCAGCTTGGTTGTACGAGCATTTCAACAAGATACTCACGACGACGCCCGCCAAAATCACTGAGCAGATCGGTCCGGTTGGGAAGCAATCTTGGTGCAAGCGTTAGCAAATAGATGATTCCAATGATGGAGAGCGGCAAACCTAACCAGGTAATTTCCAGTAGTTCGATCTCAGTTAATTGGCTGACAAACTCTGGCTTGTAGGCGGAGTAGTCTCCATCATTAATTGCTCCGTTGCAGACAAGTGTCGTGCTAGTGCCGATGACGGTGATAACACTCCCGAGGATCACCAAGTAACTCAAAGGGATGAGGACTCTCGAGGGTGAGACCTTGCGCTTGTGGCACCAGTCGATTAACACCGGCGCGAACATCGCTACCAGTGGCGTATTAAGCACGATGCCAGATATCGGAGCGACAATCGTCAAACGCCAAAGAGCTTGGCGTTCGGTTTCTGCACTTCCGAGAAGTTTGTTTCCAAGCCAATCTAGTGTGCCAGTAGTTCTCAGGCCCGCAGCAGCGGCAAACAGGGCACCGATCAAAATTACGGGTGGGCTTGAAAATCCCGCGACCGCTTGCGCTGGCGTTACGATGCCAGCCAAGGTCACCAAAGCGAGTCCCCCGAGGAAAATGACCTCGACAGAAGTGTTTTTCCGCACCTGTAGAATTATGAAAATTGCAGCCACGACAAAAAGCGAAAAGACCCCGCCGCCACTGAGGGCAGGGGGTTCAACTAGCGACAAGATTGATGGCAGGCCTGGCAAAGCGCTTCTTATAGGGGGGCAATCAAAACGGGTGTTTTCAACGAATCACAGGACAAGAAGTTACTGGACATGGTTAGCATCAACTAGCCAGATCATTCGTAAGTTACTTGCTAATAGTAGTTTGGCTCTCCTGATGGTGTACATCTAGTCGAGTTCTTGACGGATTTGATTGCCTCGGATGCTGAGAATTCGGACAATTGGCACAATCGGACTGACTGGCCCTTCGAATTTGCTGGAAACCAGTGGAATCAAGGGGTTTGCACAGGTAAGATAGAAGCTCTTGGGGGATTACGTAAACCTAAGTAGATAAACCAATTTTAAGTACATTCTAGTTACCCAAAACGTCCAAGATAGAGCTATGTTTAGGATGTAAGGGGTAACCTAGAGATACCTATCCTCGTTCAATTACTCGCCGTCCTGACGGCGTCTCCTGCGGAGCAGACAGAAGATGACCTACACACGACTTTCGTGTTCGGCCCTACTAACCCTTATCGCCCTCTTCAGCATGGGTGTCTCTTTGGCATCAGCTAATGAGTCCATGGAGCTCCGTAGCTTCGAAGATGGTTCGGGCCAAACTTACTTTGCTGCCAGCTTGGGACCAATCCAAGAGGTGTCCAACTCGGGAACCGATGTTGTCATTTTGGTTGACACTTCGGCAAGCCAGACAGGCGTCTACCGAGACACCGCCTTCGCATCGGTCGAGGCATGTCTAGCCACACTTGGCAAAAATGATCGAGTGCAGATCATCGCAGCTGATTTAGATGCTCGTCCTATGGGCGAGCAAATGGTATCCGTGGGATCGGCTGAAGTTGCTGATTCGATGAATGCCCTTAAGAACGAACTTCCACTCGGTTCAACGGACCTTGATGGAGCTCTGCGTTCCGCAGCAGACATGTTTAATCAATCGGAAGATCGCCAACGTGCGATTCTTTATATCGGTGACGGCATTAGCAGTACCGCCATGATGAAGAGCGATCGTTTGAAGAATCTTGTTCATGAGATGCAGTCAAACAACATTGCGGTCTCTAGCTACGCAATAGGACCTCAACGTGACTCTTCGCTACTTGCGAGAATCGCCAACCTAACAGGTGGCAATCTTTATATTGACCAACCAATGGTCTGGGCCGACCAAGCCGAGGGGCTCAGCGTTGATCGTGCCCAAGAAGAGAACCTAAGCCGAGGTCGTCGAGTAGGTCGCACCCTAGCTCAATGGGCAACGGCAACGGTTGTTTGGCCAACTGAAGAATCCAGTTCTGCTGAAATTTACCCAGCCAACATGCTCCCTTTGCGTAGCGACCGGGATACGATCCTTCTTGGAATGGTTGATGCAGATGCCGATCAACTTGAATTTCGCGCTGAAATCAATGGTGAATCAACGACTTGGTCTGAAGCTTTGCCAAAGTCGGATGACACTAACGCTTACCTAAGCAGCCTTGTTAAACAAGCTGAAATCGACAACGGTGTCTCACTGACAACGATTGGAACGGCTGGCCTTGAAGAGACTGGTCGAAATGTCTTGGCACAGATTGATAACATGACTCAGTTGGCTGAAGATGCAGCTGCCATGGGTGATGTTGAGGGTGCCTCGCAGATCAGCCAAGCAGTGCTTCGTCGTGATCCTGGCAACATGCGGGCACAAACCGTCCAACGCTTTGTCTCCGAAGGCGATAGCATTATCCCCGAAGGCGTTGCACCAGAGACCATGAACGGTGATGAACTCAGCCTGATTCGGACGGCTCAGCTGGAAGTCATAGAAGCACCTGCATCAAGTGAGTACGTTGACGATGGCAACTACCCGCCAAAAGAAGCAACCATCGATGGTCGCTTTATTGACTCCGTTACTCGTAACAGTAGCGTCTACGCCCAACTTCTCGAAAAAGAAGTACAAAATGCCGTAGCTGATGCTCGTGACATTATGCGAGAGGATCCCGAAACAGCGATTCAAAACTTGAAGCTGATGCTTCTAAATGTTGAGCGTTCACCAGAGTTGGTTGCATCGGTTCGTGCCGGTTTGAGAGACCGATTACAAACGACGCTTCGCCAAGCAAATAACGCTCTTCAAATCAAAGATGATCTAGATCGTGAGCGTGAAGCTCTGATCGCAGCAGGCCGTGAACGTCGCTTGCTACTTGATCGAATGGAGCTAAAGCGAGAGCAAGAACGTCAACTATTAAACAAATTTACGGCTCTCATGCGTGAGCATGAATACAAGCCTGCTGAAGAAGTGGCTTCAATCGCTCGAGAACACAATCCTGAGGGGGTTGAGCCTCGTGTTGCCCAGCTCTGGGGTCGTGCTCGTGAAGCCTACGAGTTTGGCCGAGAAATGCGTGACCTGCGAGACCAAGGTTTCATCGATGCGATGGCCGGCGTCGAGCGTTCAGCCATTCCGTTTTCAGATGATACGCCGATTGTTTATCCCGAAGCTGAAGTTTGGCTTGATTTGACGGAACGTCGTAAAGAATACGCGGCTGTTGACCTCGCTGGCAAAAGTGAATCGGAAGAAGCAATCAACCGAGCACTATCCAGCCCACTTACCAGCGGTGGCCTTGATTTCCAAGACACGGCCCTTGAAGAAATCGTTGACTATCTGCGTGAAGAGTACCAAATTGAAATCCAGATTGATGAAGTTGGACTCGACGATTTGGGACTTGATTCAAGCGAACCGGTTACCGTTAACCTTCGAAATATTTCGCTTCGCTCAGCTCTGCGTCTCATGCTCAAACCACTTGAGTTGACTTACGTGATCGATGATGAAGTGCTGCTTATCACCTCAGAAGACGAAGCTCTCACGCGATTGACTTTCAAAGTCTATCCCGTAGCTGACCTGGTAATCCCCATTGAAACCCCTCAAGTTTCCGGCATCGGCGGCGGCGGTGGTGGAGGATTAGGTGGTGGCGGCGGCGGTGGTGGTTTCGGCGGCGGTGGCGGCGGCGGAGGTGGCTTCGGCGGCGGTGGCGGTGGCGGTGGCTTCGGAGGCGGTGGTGGCGGTGGTGCCTTTGCGGTTCCTGACCTCGACCAAGCTATCGAAACACGCACGCTAACCCTTTCGCCTGTTGCTACAAAGAACTCACAAGCGGCTGAAAAGGTTGAAGAGCCAAAAACGAAAGAAGCTCCTGCAAAGAAACAAAAGGATTCGCTTCGCTTGCCTGCCGAAGGTGCTGCAACTGAAGCTTGGAATAATTTTTTCGAGGGTAACAAGCTGAGCCAGTCAAATGTCCGTGATGCGGCTCGTCAGTTGATGGGCAAGCGTCGTTATGGCGATACCGTTGAGTTTATCAACGCTGCCCTTCGCAACGGAGCTGCTCAATCGTGGATGTATGAATCACTTGGAATCGCGTTGCAACTAAATGGCTCGGACAACAAAGATGTCGAACGAGCCGTCATGTCGGCAGTCGATTTTGCTACTAGCCCAGACCATCTTTTGGTGATTGCGGATTATTTGCGAAGCCTTGGTTTCGACAAACGGGCAGTTCAAGTTTGCCGCTTAGCGGTTGAGCATCAACCCATGCTTCATGAAAGCTATGCCTTGGCTCTTCGTTCTGCTGAACGATCCGAAGATATTGACTCGATCGCTTGGGCATCTTCGGCGATCCTTGCAAAAGCGTGGTCCAAGGAACATGCGGCCATCGAAGACGCGGCTCGATTAGCGAGCAAAGCGCTAATTGCTCGTCTTGAAGCAGAAGGCTTGCAAGAGAGAGCAGACCAATTCAAGCAAGAGCTTGATCAAGCAAAACGTCGTGACTGTGTCATCCGTGTTAGCTGGAGCGGTGACGCTGATGTCGACCTAGCAGTTCAAGAACCAGGTGGAACGATGTGTTCTCCGATCGCACCGCGAACCACAGCAGGTGGGGTTATGGTAGGCGACTCAGCTACCTCAAATAACGATGAGCATTGCGAAACTTATGTTTGTCCTGAAGGTTTCTCAGGCGACTATCGTGTCGCGGTTCGCAAAGTATGGGGCGAGCCGGTTGCTAACACAATCAATGTCGAAGTGATTCTTGATCAAGGTTCTGAGACCGAGCGTAGCCAAAGTCAACAATTTCAACTCCAAGATGGCAAAGATGCCGTGGTTGAATTTTCACTTGCAAATGGCCGACTCAACCAACCGATTGAAGAGCAGCAGATTGCTCAAGCAATTGAACGCCAACGAGCCGTTGGGCAGGCGGTTTTAAGCCAACAGCTTAGCTCC
>SPJK01005224.1_pt1 | contig 16442 bp, 19 predicted proteins | sample 3741771 | NCBI WGS metagenome assembly SPJK01 (sample SAMN10925997, study PRJNA522277) | cold seep metagenome | isolation source: Elba SIP-enriched marine methane seep metagenome, extraction at timepoint T2 | place: Italy: coast of Elba, Mediterranean Sea | reverse complement strand
TGAAGGGCTACGTGGCCGTCCAGCGAAAACTCCTGGTCCTGATCTATACCCTCTACAAGAAAAATGAAGCTTATGATCCAAATTACGCCAGAAAACAGATGGGCCAACAAACAAGTAGGCAGGGCGCAATGCCTGCCTACACTGGATGATTATGCCCGAAAGCATAACCTCCTTCGGTAGTACCAAATCTATGAATTTTTCAAAGAACTTGCTTGAGTGCTAAACATAGCATCTCACGTTAACTTACGCTCTATGAATTAATTCAAAAGGGAAGATGGTCCCATTAAAATTAACGGATCGCTAGCAGGCCGGAGCCATTCAATTAGATCAGCCATCCGTTGTTGCTCCATAGAAACGCAACCCAAAGTAGGTTTACCAGGTCCTCTTTGTACGTGTAGGAAGATGGCACTGCCGTGCCCTGGGACCACCGGGGCCATATTGTATTGCACCACCAGGCCATATCGGTACAACTCATCGGAGCGTCGCATAATTTCGGCCTCTTTCGTAGCCGGCTGGTAGTGCAGCAATTGGTTGTAGGTAGCCGAATCGGGAGCGCTCATCCAGTAATGTTGATCATCTAGGGCGATAAACTCTAATTCGGTATCAAGGTCTGCTTCGTAGCCAAAGGCCGGCCCCAGCGGGTAGATTCCGGAAGGCGACTTCCCGTCGCCTTCTCGCTTCTCATCAGGCTCAGCAAAGCCTGTTTTCCCAATGTTGATCGGAATCGCTTCCCAATGATTTATCCACACACCGTCTTCTTTCGCCCAAGTGGACAAGGTGCCGGTCGTGGATTCGTAATTCGCGGTCTCGACGATGACTAGTTGCTCACTATCCTCGATAGCTGGGAATCGCTCAATCAGTGCCCGACTAAGTCCAAGGTCATGCTCTTCACCAACAGTCTCGTTCGTCGCAACGGCCTGTTCCGACTCTGCTTGGATAGTTTCCGTCTCCTTGGGAGCAGGAGATTGACAGCCAGCAAGTACGAGCACTAGCAACACTGTAGCATATGCCTGTGCTATTTGAACGCAACTACCTTGGAAGCTAGGCCAAAAAACCATGATTATGAGGAGTTTATTGAGTCTTCATTCTGGCAAAATCCTTAGCAAAATAGGTAATAATCACATCCGCACCAGCTCGGCGGATACTTAGCAGTGTTTCTGGCATGGCTTGTTCGTATTCCAGCCAACCATTTTTGCAGGCTGCCAAAAGCATAGCACATTCGCCGCTGACGTGATAAGCGGCAATCGGGAGTTCACAATTCTCTTTCAGTAACGCAATGACATCCAAGTAATTCAAGGCCGGCTTAACCATCAGAAAATCAGCCCCTTCTTCGGTATCCAAATCAGCTTCGATTAAAGCTTCGCGCACATTGGCCGGGTTCATCTGATAGGTCTTTTTATCCTTCGGGATATCTTCATCTTCGCGTGGAGCACTATCCAGTGCAGCGCGAAACGGCCCATAAAATGCGCTGGCATATTTCGCTGTGTAGGACATAATGCCCGTTGCCGCATAACCCGCTTCGTCCAATGCATTACGCAGGTAACCGATTCGGCCATCCATCATGTCACTTGGACCTAGGAGATCAAAGCCTGCTTCGGCCTGCGCAACGGCCATCTTGGCTAAAATTGGCAAAGACTCATCGTTCAGGATTTGTCCTTCGCCCACCAGTCCATCATGTCCATCAATACTGTAGGGGTCCATAGCCACGTCGCTGATCAGGCAACAATTAGGGAAGGCCTCCTTAATGGCACGAGCGGCCTTTAGGTAGAAATTCTCTGGGTTGTAACTGTAGGTAGCGACTTTGTCTTTCCATTCATCGGGTACTGCCGGAAACATAATGAAGGCACGAAGCCCCATAGCCATGCATTCCTCTACTTCGCAAAGCACTCCGTCCAGACTTAGCCGAAAGGTACCTGGCAAAGAGGATACTTCCGTTCTTTGGCCTTTCCCTGGAACCAGGAATAAGGGTTGTACGAGGTGTCCGACTTGTAGATGTGTTTCCTGGGTAAGGCTTCTAATAGCCGCTGACCGGCGATTTCGGCGAGGACGAATAAGCATAGTGTTGCACTTTGATTAGATGGGATGAAAATACGGAAAAGGGTGTCAGCCAGTCTAATCAGTCATGGATTCACTACACTTTTGACATTTATTTGATCAAGATCGAACGCTAAGGTCTAATTATTTCGACTCCTCCGCTCGGCCTTCCAATCGCGAACAAACTCTCCTAACCGCAGCTGGATACCTGCGGTAAACATCTGGTCTTCAAAAGGAAGATCAATCGATCGCTGGGGATATGAGGCCATCAAGGCGATGAATCCGCGGATATGCCGAGTACCTCCGCCAAATCGGAAGTAGGGTTCAATGAGAAAGACGGGTTTATCAATAGCGATATCAATGTCGTCCATATCCTCAGGAGGAATGCCACCATGTAATACCACCTTATGGTAGCCAAACTGGGCAAAACGGGTGCTAAACGCAATATCGACCGGTCCAAATTCAAACAACAGGCCCGGACTTATAGACCACCGTCGATAATCCAGGCGAGCAAAATTTTGGTCGCCAGAACCGTAAAGGTTGGTAATGTGTCCATCAGCGAACCCGAGATAGGCACTGGCATGTACAGATATAAGGCGGTCTTCCACTAAGGGATAATAGCCACCTGCCAGCGCCTCCCACTGGAAGAAGCGGTAACGAACCCGATTACTATCCAGGCCATTTCTACCACTAAAGAACAGCCGGCTTCCCAGGCCTATATACTTTACTGGACTGTAGGCCACACTAAATTCTGTGCCGGTGAGTTGGTTGCCATCACTGACCCCCAGTACGACCTCCAGGTCATCTTGTTGTCGCAAGTCGGGTACCATAGCTGCATTGGGAACATAGTAATGCCGTTGGACACAGGAGGAAAAGGCAAGTATTGCATACAGGCCGCCAAGTAGACAGGCAAGATGCAGAACGGTTAGTCGAGTTGAATACATAAATCCAGGGCTGGTTAAACGAAGAATCCCGAAGGGCAGTCAGTCCGACTAGCCTTCGGGATGAGAACCTGCTACAGCAATATATAAATACTGCTATTAGCTTGGTAGGATCTTCGAAAAAATCACCTACTTGAACGGATCGCTGTAGCGCTCCGCAACCAGGTAATTTTCGTCCGTCAAGGTTTCAAGGAAATCGACCAACGCGGCCTTGTCCGGATCTGAAAGATGCAAGAGCTTAACGCTGCCATTGCCGAGGCGTAGGTCCTGATCCAGTTGGGGGTGATCAGCTACCTGGCTACTGTAAAACTCAACGACTTCCTCGAGCGTTTCGAAACGACCGTCGTGCATATACGGCCCAGTCAAAGCGATGTTACGAAGTGTGGGCACTTTGAATTTGAAGTCATCCGTAGCCAAACCAGTAAATCCACCAATACCTTCGTCGGTATACTCCATATCCAATCCATTGTTGGCGGATATTTTACCTGGCCGTCCACCGATGTTTGTGCTATGACAGGAAGCGCAGCTTTGTAGGTAGATCGCCTTTCCGCGGTTTTCAGCTTCCGTGAATCCAGGGAAGTCCACAGCCATATCGAGGCCATCCGTGTTTTCAGCTGCTTCCTGGTCAAAACGTGATTCAAAGGAAGCGAGGCCATCGACAAATTCCGCAATAGCGGCAAGAATGCGTTCTTCTGATACATCGGTATTACCATAAGCCCGGCGGAAGAGCGGCCCGTAATAATCGCGGCCTTCCACTACCTCCACTACTTCCTGCATAGTGAGGCCCATTTCTTTCGGGCTGGTAAGGGCCATCATCGCTTGTTCACGGGCTGTGCCTGCGCGATTGTCCCATAAGAACGGTACGCCAAAGCTGCCAAAAATATCGACGCCGTAGTAAGAAGCAAAACTCACTACAGAACCAAGTGCTAATGAATTTCGGCCAGTCTGATTCCCTTCAATCCCATCGCTTAAAGCCTTGTTGTCGGCAAAGGCCGCTTCCTGGCGGTGGCAAGAAGCACAGGATACCTGCCCATCTTTAGAGAGGGCTTTTTCATAAAACAGCACCCGGCCTAAAGTAGCCATATCCCGATCGATCTGCCGGGCAAACAAGCCGCCCCGCAAAACGTGGATAGGTAATTCTACATTATAGTTCAGCGGTTGTTCCGGTAGATCAAGCGCCTGTTGAATCAGGGCCAATTCTTCTGGATAATAATGCTGTGTAACGATATCAGTCTCGTCACGGATACAGCCAGAGATAGCTAACGCGAATAACAGCAAGAGCGGTAGGTAGAAACGTTTCATAAGATGTGGATTTAGGACGGAAATGGCAAAACCATCATATCTGAAACGATAAGACGGCGAGCGAGCTGCGTTTGGTTGGGTTCTTAACAATTAAAAATACGGAATTTTTATCGACAGTGTGCAGTTCGCTGCTTTGTAGCTTTGCAGTAAGCAGTGCGTTGCTGCGCAACTTGCAGTAGGCAGTACGCAGGTCCATTAGGAACCAACTGCAAACTGCATACTGCCAACCGAAGAACTGCCAACTGTCCTATCGTTTAGGATTTTTCGGAACCGGATCATAACCCCACGGACCCCAGGGGTGACATTTGAAAATCCGTTTTAGGCCTAACCATGTGCCTTTAAAGATACCCCATTCCTCAATCGCTTCGACCATATAGTGAGAACAAGTCGGTTGAAAGCGACACTTTGGCCCCATTAAAGGGGAGATTGCCCGCTGGTAGAAACGGATGGGAAGAATGAATAGCTGACGGAGCCAACGCATAATTCTGATTCTTTCGACAGGTTATAACGTCTGCATGAAGCGTGTGGCCGCCGCTGGGTTGGTTGCCAACGGGATGTTGTACACATCGCAAAGACGCATCAACATATTAACGTCTACCTCGTGTGGATGTTTACCCAAGGGGTCGCGGAAAAAGATGACCATGTCTATCTTTTTTTCCACCATTCGGCTAGCGATCTGGGCGTCCCCGCCATAAGGGCCACTCTCCATGCAGTCGACCTCCAAACCAGCCCGCTCCAAATGGGAGCCAGTAGTACCCGTTGCAATTAAAGTGATCTGCTTTTGCATTAACAGCGAAACATGGTCTTTGATAAAAGCTACCATGTCGGCCTTTTTACCGTCGTGCGCGATGATGGCAATAGTCATAGTGGGAAAGGTCTTACATCAAAAGCTGGTCGTTCCACAGCGGGAGATCAGCATTTCGTGGGGAAAATTGTCGGGCAACTTTACCGTAGCCGACCGCATTTCCTTAATTTCGCGCCAAAGTTGTCCAATTCTGAACTCAAAACCAAGTTAGGATGAAAAAACTAGCCTTGTATACGCTGGTACTTTTGTTGGCAGCCACCGGAGCGATGGCCCAAATTAATACACCTGCTCCTAGCCCTACGGCTGAGCTTTCTTTGACCGTCGGCTTGACCGATGTTACTATCGTCTACTCTCGCCCTGGCGTGAAAGACCGTACTGTTTTTGCCGAAGATGGCCTGGTGCCTCATGGCAATATGTGGCGCACCGGTGCTAACCGTGCAACCAAGATCACCTTCAGCCATGATGTTACCCTAGGCGGTGCGGAAGTAGCTGCTGGTTCTTACGCTATTATTACTGTTCCGATGGCGGAAGAGTGGAAATTCATGCTGCACTCATACGAGAGTGGCAACTGGGGTAGCTACCGCGAACTGGAGCCTGCTGCTGAATTCACAGCACCTGTATCCAATGCCGGCCGTATGGTGGAGTCATTTACAATTGACGTAAACAACCTGCGTAACACCTCTGCTACAATCGACTTCTCATGGGAAGAGACCATGGTAAGTGTACCAATGGAAGTAGAAATCCACGAGCGCGTAATGGCAGACATTCAGGCTACTATGGGTGGACCTTCACCTAATGAGTACTATGCTGCTGCTACTTACTTGCACGACAGCGGCACTGACCTGGAGCAAGCCCTTGAATACGTTCAGATGGCTAATGAAGGTGAAAATGCTCGCTTCTGGATGATGCGCCGTCAGGCCTTGATCCTAAATGACCTTGGCCGTACTGCTGAAGCGATCAAAGCTGCTCAAGTGTCTTTGAGCATGGCTAAAGAAGCTGGCAACGAAGACTACATTCGCATGAACACTGCTTCTATCGAAGAGTGGTCTAACTAGCATTCGTTTGCTGCCTTGCAGCATAAGGTTTGAAAAGCCGCTCCCGAATTAACGGAAGCGGCTTTTCTTATTCTACCACCCTACTTGCGGCTAATTAAGCACTACTGATGGGTAAATCGCAGGTAGCTTCACCCTGTCAAACGCTACTATCTTTGTGACCAACGAAATTGAATAAATTATGCCAAGTCGTTGGGCCGTTAGCTTGATCTTTGGAGTCAATGGATTTATCTACGCCAATTGGGTAGCTCGTCTTCCACTCATCCAGGAAATGTATGACCTTAGCCATGGAGAGCTCGGAGTTGTTTTGCTCAGTAGTGGTATCGGTGCACTCATTTCCATGCCGCTTGCCGGGCGCTACATCGTGCGCTTTGGCAGCCACCGGCTCACTGCCAGCCTGCTACTCCTCAGCATCTTTCTGCATATTTGGATCCCCTGGATGGGATTCTATCCTGCGCTCGTCATGCTGTACTTCGGAATCGGTTTTGCCGTAGGCTCTCTGGATGTCGCGATGAATGCGCAGGCCGTACTTGTGGAAGAAAAAGCAGGAAAACCCATTATGTCATCCTTTCATGCGATCTTCAGCACCGGCATGATGTTGGGAGCAAGTGCAGGGGCTTTGTTTTCCAGTTTTTCGATCGGCTTATCGTGGCACCTATTGTGCGTCATCGCACTTAGCCTGCCTATAGCCCTTTGGGCGAACCAACGGCTCATACCCGACCCTCATTCAAGTTCTGACGGCGATGCCCTCAACGAAAAAATGGTTTGGCGGCCTGAATTGATCATCCTGGGGCTTATCGCTTTTTGCTGCATGCTGGGCGAAGGAGCGATGGCCGATTGGAGCACCAACTATCTCGAAAAGGTGGCGGGCGCCAGCCGCAGTTGGGCCCCGATGGGCTTAGCCGCTTTCGCCACCGCCATGATGGTAGGCCGTTTCCTGGGTGACTACGCTCGCATCCGCTTCGGTGATCTGCGCCTCATGCTGATCGGCGCTATACTTGCCACCTCAGGACTTGCTGTCGCCTTGCTTTTCCCAACACTAATCACCGGAATCATCGGTTTCTTCCTTGTGGGCACCGGATTGGCCACTATCGTACCGATCGCCTATAGCACAGCGGGAACCATTCCAGGCCTCCCTCCAGGGCTCGGCATCAGCGTTGTCACCACTATTGGCTATGCCGGTTTCCTGGTCGGCCCACCCGTCATTGGCTTCATTGGTGATTGGCACGGATTGCGCATTGGACTTGGTTTTGTGCTCGTCCTATTCATCCTCATGTTCTTTCTAAACCTCGGCGGGCACGCCTATCTGGAGCGATCCAGGAAACGGAAAAGAGAAGGGCAAACTGTCTAACCAGTCAACTCAGTCCAACGGTCCAACAGGAACTGCTTACTGCTTACTGCTTACTGCTTACTGCAAGTTGCGCAGCAACGAACTGCCAACTAACAACCTGCAACCCTAATACCGAAACCCACACGGATCAGGATAAGCGAACTGATAATGGAGAACCTCTTTCACTTTGCTGTTTCGCACCAGCTTGCCCGTTTTCACCGAAGGGCTCTTGCTAAACTGAGGAGGTGTACCACCGTAGTCTAAGGTCGCTTGCCGATAGAAATCGGCTTTGGTTGGATGTTCGTCGGCGCAGACGTTAAACGTATAGTCCCAGGCTCCCTGGTCCAATATTGCCCGAACAATACCAATCACATCATTCAGGTGAACCATATTCACTCGTTGGTGTCCGTTTGTAAGATCGGTCTTCCCGGCAAACCATCGACCTGGATGCCGATCCGGTCCGGCCAAGCCGGCAAGGCGAAGGATCGTCACTTGCAGGTCGGCTATCGATCGCAATTCATCTTCGACCAATCGTAAGGCTCGGCCGGAGCTTGTTGAAGGAAGTAGCGGTGAAGATTCATCAACGGGGCCCTCCTGCTCGCCATATACGCTGGTACTGCTGGTAAAAATGATGCGACGGCAACCGCCCGTTCGCGCAGCATTAACAATAGCCTGAATTTGTCTGGGATAACGCTCCCCAACTTGAGGATCACGGCGCCCTTTCGGCGGCAAAGTGAGGATGAGCACATCTGCTGTGAAGAAATCCCCGAAACCCTCCAGCTGGCCTTCCGAATCAACAGTCAGCTGATAGGCTTGCATGCCCGCCGCTTCGATGCTGGCCTTTTTTTCCACCGAAGTCGTACTGGCCTTGACGGTATGCCCTGCTTTCAACAACACCTTCCCTAATGGGAACCCTAACCAACCAGCACCAAGGATAGAAATTTGCATAGTTTATTATTGTACCCATTACGAAATGATTTGGGAATGCCTCATTGGCTATTGTTGCCCCTAGCTGCGTTGTCAAGCCTCGCCACAGCTCAGGCTGTGTCTACGTTTGCCGCCTTGCCGGGAACAACACTAACGGTGTGATCATTTTCCCCAACCACTCCGTGCAGGGGATAACCGAAAGAACAAGGCGAAGGCCGAAATGATGCTTTCGCAGCTGACCTCACTGACGATCACCTAAAATACTCCATTTTTGATAGGCCCCTTGTATACGTTAAACCAAAGCCCCGATGATGTGGTTCTCTGACTAAAGGAGTTTCGTGAAAGAATCTACTTACGTCCCCATCTCTTGCTCATACTATGATGAGTTGGAAGCGCTCGCTACACTTCGGCGAACGGTAGCCATCGTTTATCAAGCTCCTGGAACGCCCAAACAAACCATCCAGGCCCGCATTGTCGATTTTCGTACCGAAAACAAGGTCGAGTACATGTTGCTGGACAATGGCCTCGAGATTCGACTCGACTGGCTCATTGCTGCCGATGGGAAGCCGGTGCCGAAGGCGTGTTGAATACCAGGCCGATGCGCAGGATCGGGCTTTGCCGCAAGCGCTCGCCTTCAAAATATCCCTTCGTTTTGTAACCTCCTTCGATATAGATGCCCCATTCCTTGTGCGGCCCTAAATGAAAAGAGCCGGCAACAGCCCCCAGAAGACCGATGATGCTATTGGGACTTACTACCGATGAGCCATGCAAGTCCAATTCAGGTTGCTGCCAGGCGGCTATCCGAAATTGCCACTGTTCCTTAGGACGCATCGGACTGATATAATGCGCCGAAACCCCACCCGATGCGCCGAAAACGCCGTCACCAGCGCGTAAACTCAACTTCAGGAGACTTGCATCGCGAAATATCACATCCCCTTCCAACAACCATTCAGTACCGTAGGGAGCTAGTCCAAATCGAACCGCCGGCAACCAACGCACATCACCCGTACGGATCATCGGCAGGTTCATTGTCTTTTCCCCTTCGTAGACATAGCGCTTGAAAAAAGTATAAGCCGCTAGCCATAAATGCGTATTCAAGAGGTTAATGGTCGACCGGCGGGCCAGGTCTTCCACACTTAACGGAAACGTTTCTTCGTCGTTAAATCCCTCCAGGCGGTTGAGGTTGCGGATGTAGTTTCGAACGTCATTTCCCGAACCGCTAAAGCCACCCCAATGCGTGATCCAGGCATAATAGGTGGCATCGAGCAGGGAAGACATATACAGCAATGATTCCCGATAATGGATCGTACCTCGCTGCACCCATTTGGTCTTGAGTTGCTGCGAAAGTACGGCGGCAGCTTCCACTCCTCCGGCATTCATCATTACAGCTTCGCGCAAAGTGGTCCCCCTGGTAAAAGTCCCGAGGCGAGCACTGCCACCAGCTGGACCGAAAGGAGGAGCCAAATTGACCTGAAAGGAATTATCCACTACCCCAAACTCTCGAAAACGAAAGCCGTGGCCGAAGGCCTCATGCTGGAGCACATGTGCTACGTGGTCTACCTGAAAATCCAACAGTAAGCTTTTGGAGAGCCGAAACCCCATGCCGAGCAGTTTATTCCCGAATTGCGATTCGTCCCAAAAGCTAATAGGAAGGTGACGCTCCGTGAAGCGATAGATCTCCTGATGCACCGTGAGGATATCTTGCGCAGCCACTGCCGGTGCCATATCGTCGTCCCATTGGATGTAGTACGGGACAATGGTTTGAGCGCATAAGTGCTGAACTAAAAAAACTAGGGTGAAGAGAGAGCGGTAGGTTTTCATGCTTCTAATATACGGGAGGATGGGGAACAGAGAAAAGGTAGGGGTACCCCACATGCTGGCAAAGAAGGCTCCAAACACCTACAAAAAGATCGTCAAATAATCCCCCAATTTCTCGCGCAGCACTCTTAGGGCTTTTCCCATCTGGTTCTCCACCGTTTTGATGGATATTTCCAGTTCGTTGGCAATTTCCTGGTAGGTCTTTTCTTCGAAGCGGCTCAATTGAAAGACCGTGCGGCAGCGCGGGGGCAAGCTATCAACAGCCTGCGTAATCCGCTCCGATAGTTCCTGGGCCTGAAATTGCTCATCGGCAGGGGCGCTCTGGTGGCCCGGCAAGTGGATTGGAAGCTCATCGGCCTGGTAGCGCGTCTTCTTCCGAAGATGAGCGAGGGCTTCATTGGTAGCCATGCGGCGTAAATAGGCCGGCAGGTTGGAATCGACTGTAATGGTAGATCGCTTTTCCCAGAAGCGGACAAAGACCTCTTGCGCCAAGTCTTCCGAAAGGCCTGGATCATGGACAAAACGAAAGATTACCCGGCACACAGAGTCGTACTGTTGATCGAAGATGGCACGCAACGCACCGCGATCGTCGGAACGCAAGCGGGTCAGCCAATCTTCGTGTACGTGGTTCTCCATGATTGGTGGTCAGGTCATTTTGTCGCGGCAAAGGTAAAGTATTGTGTCTCGCTGTTGGGTTCTTATCGACGGAAGTAAGTTTTCTGTTGACTGAAGTAGTTGACAGTCAGCATCACTTGCTAAACAATTGGCCTACATCAGCGTGCTCGCGAATCAACTCTACGGCACGGCGCGCTTTCCAGGGGGTACGGGTATTAATTTTCACCTCCATTTGATTGATTTTAATCGCTGATCCATAAGTATCCAGCTGCGTTGCAATCAACGGGATCTCATTGAAGGTGATGTAATCCTGACAGGGGATATTCTCCTGCAATTGTGGGATGAAATTATTCTCACCGTTTACAATAATCCCCGCTAACTTCAGTGCTCGATCGGGGTGCTTACGGTCAATCTCTTTCAGTGCCTGAATCGCATTCTCCAAGCGTCGATAGCTTACGATCAAAAGTAGGTTCTGTAGGTCATCAAACTCCTTCTTTTCGATCAAAGAGCCGGAGGCGATGTTTTCTACTTTATTATCCAGATTATGGCCATTCAATATCACCTGCCCGTCGACTGCCAGGCGTACGCCTTCCATAATCGGGTTGGCTAGTGTCTTATCGTAGGGTAATACCCCTAACAACGGGATCTTCCATTCCTTCAAGCGACTACCTACCAACTCTGTTACTCGATCCAGTTTATCCGGAAGTACTTTATTGATGATGACCCCCGCTATTTTCACCTTAGCTTCACGGAAAAGAGCCAGGTTAGCATTGAGTCGATCAATTGTATTCCCGATACCGCCTTCCACCACCATGATCACCGGAGCACCGAGTCGCTTCGCAACATCTGCATTCGATTGATGCACCACGCTCCCCACCCCTGGATGACCAGTACCTTCGTAAACCACTACATCATGCATGGCCTGCAAAGCTTCCGCCGCATGGATCAACTGTTCGGTGAAATGATAACTCTTTGGGTCACGCAAGTAGGAAGAGGTCACTCCACGCCCAAGAATAACTGGACTGTGCAGCTCAGCTAATAATTCGAAGTTCATCACTTTCGAAAACAACAAGGCATCTTTATCTACCTTCAAGTCGCCAAGGTCCACAAATTCCTGTCCCACTGGCTTGCAATAACCTACATCATAGCCCAACTGCCTGATAGCAGATACAATACCCAGTGTTGAGGTCGTTTTACCGACGTGCTGGCTAGTGGCGGCAACGTATATACGGTCTGTCATAAGAGTAGTAATGAATACGGGTAATGATGATCTACTGCCCCTCCATACTGCGATATTGCTGCTGGAACCACTGCGCTAAAGCGCCACTTTGCGCTTCATCTAATTGTGCCTCCGGATGCAACCAGGTGTATGAAGCCAATGGCATATGCTGCTCACCCACTTCTTCAGCAGATTCTTCTAGCTTGTGCGCAGCCTTCTTTATCGAATAGGTTGTCCACTCGTTAAAATTCAACTCGTCCCGGCCGTGATTAATGTGGTTCTGTATCCAGAAAGATACTGGCGCTACCTTCGCATACCAAGGGTAAGTAGTTTGGTAAGAATGACAATCATAACAAGCATCCTTAATTAAAGTCCCTATCGCTTCAGGCACTTCTACGCTTGCCATAAAATCCTGTTCAGCAGGTACTTCCGGAACAGAACGGTCAACAGGAATTAGTTGCGCAAGCAAGAGTACTGCCGCAATGACCATTAATGAAATTCTCAACCAACGTTTCATCTGTCCTTGTGCTTTGAGCCAAAGGTAAAAATTACTTTGGTTTCCTACTCACTCTCATGAAAGTCCGACCAGACCAACGGTCCAACAGGTTGACATCGGACGTCGAACGCCGGACCAACCGTCAACTCGCTCTAGAGGCTCTACTCAAAACCTCATAACCTAATAAACTCTTTCACTGTCAAGGGAAACTTGAAAAACTGCCTCTTGAACTCACAATTTCCGTAAACTTGCAACAAATCCCTTATCCGTGAAGCAAAAATGGCTCTGGGCCGGAGGCGCCCTTCTCCTTTTGATCGCAGCTTGGTCTGGCGTTGATATGTGGCGCTTGTTTCAGCAGGATTTACTGTGGGGATACCGCCCACTCGTCTTTTTCCTGGCCAGTTGGCTGGGCATCATCCTGCTAGCGCAGGCTTGGAAAAACCGCAGCACCGATACTGGCTCCCTGCAACGCTTAGCATTTTCTAGCCTCAGCGGACTGCTTCTTGGAGTAGGCTTTCCCGACATCTTACCCCTACCCTTCTTACTCTTTTTCGCCTGGGTCCCACTGTTGATCTTAGAACAACACCTGGCCGACCAGGGCACGCAGCGCAAACGCGTATTCCTCGGTCATGTGTTTCATACCGCTATGGTCTGGAACATTCTGTCGACCTATTGGGTAGGTAATACGGCCTTCTTTGCTGGTTTATTCGCCATCACGGCCAACAGTTTTTTGATGACTTTGCCTTTCCTCTTGTTCCTCTATGTCAAGCGACAGATGCCTCGATTGGCTTATCCTGCTATCGTTTGTTTCTGGATCTGCTTTGAGTACATGCACTTGCATTGGGAACTCACCTGGCCTTGGCTAATGATGGGCAACGGGCTCGCCGAGGTACCAGCGCTAATCCAATGGTATGAGTACACCGGTGTATTTGGCGGCACTTTGCTGATCTGGATCTTGAACATTCTATTCCTGCGTGCTTATCAAGCTAGCCAGGCCGGAGAAGCGGCCCGAGGCTATATCATCCGCGCCGGTTTACTCATTTTGCTTCCAGCTGTTTTTTCACTGATCCGTTACAGCACCTACGTCGAAGAAGGCGACACCATTGATGTCGTCGTGGTGCAGCCTAATTATGAGCCGCATTATTTAAAATTCACCGAACCGGAAAGCAGCCAGGTTACCCGGTTTCTAGAATTGAGCCTGTCACAACTGGATGAGGAAGTCGATTATCTCGTCTTTCCCGAAACCAGCTTTGGTTATCTGGAAGAAGCCGAAGTTTTCAATTACCCGGCGACCAGTACCCTACGACGTGAATTGGCCGCCTTACCCAATTTGAAAGTAATCACCGGCCTAAATGCCTATCACGATTTTGGGCCGAACGAAGAACGCACGGATGCCACTCGCCAGCGCCAGACACGCGACGGGCGGACCGTTGACTTTGAGGTCCTGAACCTCGCTGCGCAACTTCCTATTGATCCAAATCAAGCGCCGCAAACCTATCGCAAATCAAAGCTTGTTCCCGGCCCCGAGAACTTCCCCTTCAAGGAGATTCTCTTTTTCATGGAACCTATTGTAGAGCAACTAGATGGTACCACCGCCGGCTTGGGTACTCAGGAAAAGCGAGAAACATTCACGAGTAACACTGCTAATATTGCACCGGCCATCTGCTACGAATCCGTCTTTGGGCAGTATTACGCAAGCTATGTGCGAGAAGGTCAGGCACAGGCCGGCTTCATCATGACCAATGACGGTTGGTGGGATAACACGGCTGGCCACCGCCAACACCTGCTTTTTGCGGGTTTACGAGCCATTGAGACGCGGCGGCCGATTGCCCGCTCAGCCAATACGGGTATTTCCGCTTTCATTAACCAGCGAGGAGACATCCTACAAGCTACCCAATACGACGAACCTGCGGCGATCCGCGGCGAATTGGTCCTTAATGACCAACTGACTTTTTATATAAAATGGGGCGACATCATCGCGCGCATTGCTTTGTTCACTTCGATTATCTTTGTGCTCAATGTTTTTGTCAAAGGAAGAATTGGCGAAAAGGAATAGGGAACAACCTACTATCGCCAACTCTTGGAGAACCGAATTAAACAATTAGAAGATGTTGAAAAAAGTAGCTATTGCCCTGGTAATCATCGCGGCGATCGCCTACTGGGCTACACCATACGTGATCCAAAGTCAGGGAAAGATCACCACCAGAATACTCGTTTATAACGGCAACGATGAAGCGGCTACTTACAAATTCAATGGCACCTCGCGTGAGCTACAGCCAGGCGAAACTGATGTGCTAGTGACCAGTCGCTTACGCAACCGCGTGCGCTTCGATCACCCGGAAAGGCCTTTCAAGGCGCGCTTTCGTACGGGCCAATTCATCGTCAACCTAGGTCACTACCCAATCCGCGTAGAAGAAGTTCGTTTCGCTTGGGACGAAGCCACTCAGGAGTTCCAACCCTGGAAGATAGAACGCCGCGACCAACTCTTGTATCAAAGCGAAGTCGCAGCAGGCAGCATCTTGGCCCTCGATAACTGTTGGGACTGTTGCCTGATCCTGCCCCCGGGAGAGCGGCCCTTCAAATACCTAACGAAAGAGAATGCTGATAGAAGGATGTTCTTGACGCATGCGCAGTAGGGTCGTCTCTGTCGACCAAATTCTACGCAGCAATAGATCTGCAAACTGCGACCTTTTTAGGTTTTTATTCTTTCAACCACCCCTCCATTTTGGTCTAAGTGGAGGTAGGTAAAACCGTACTCCTCCGCTTTTTGCTTCAAGGCCTGAATAAATCCATACTCATCATCCAAGCCGGCGATGTCGATGCGATCTGTCTCTATTTCGGCGAAGAAAATGATCCGCCTTGCCAAAGAATATGCGGGAAGCTCCTGGACAACGATCCGTCGCAGGTCATCAAAATGAATCACGCTGTCCTGGCCAATCTTCTTCGCAATTTTCAATTGATTCCCTTCAATTTCATATTGCTGGTTGAGCATGTGCCTGGAAGTGGTAGCAATCGTCAGAACAAGAAGAACTAGCAAAGTAGTCCCTACCACCTTCAAGTGAGCTCCAACCGGGTCGAATAGCTGTATGGCTACCAGTAGGAGTAACAATGGAATAGCTATCTCGCTGAGTCGCCGGGCCAGTTTGTATTTAAATATTTTCATCGCCCGCTGTTTAATTGTCGACAATAAAGATAGACCACGAAACTGGCCCACATGGCCGCTGGCTAGTTGACCGGTTGCGATTTCTCTGCAAATATCCCACTCGATAAATAACGATCCCCCCGATCACAAATGATGCACACTAGTACCCCTTCGTCCAAGGTCTCGGCAAGTTTTATGGCTGCAGTTACTGCTCCGCCGCTACTCATGCCGCCAAAAATGGATTCTTCCTTGGCCAATCGACGCATGGTGGTTTGGGCTTCCTCCTGGCTGACATCGATGATTTGATCAACTCGCTCTGGTTCATAGATTTTGGGCAAGTATTCCGGCGACCAGCGGCGAATACCGGGTATGCGGGAGCCATCTGTCGGCTGCACACCTACAATCTGCACGTCTGCATTCTGCTCTTTCAAATAACGAGAGGTTCCCATGATAGTTCCGGTGGTCCCCATACTGCTCACGAAGTGAGTGATCTTTCCTTCCGTATCTCTCCAGATCTCTGGCCCGGTGCTGCGATAGTGCATGCCCCAATTGTCTGCATTCGCAAATTGATTGAGCATATGGTAATCGTCTCGCTGTGCTAGTTCTTCCGCATATTCACGGCTGTACTCAATAGTGCGGCTAGCAGGAGTCAGCAGTACCTCGGCCCCGTAGGCTTGCATCGTTTGCACCCGCTCTGCCGTAGCACTCTCCGGCATAATCAGTGTAATTGGCACATCGAATACCTGAGCAATCATTGCCAG
>SPJK01039589.1_pt1 | contig 16447 bp, 14 predicted proteins | sample 3741771 | NCBI WGS metagenome assembly SPJK01 (sample SAMN10925997, study PRJNA522277) | cold seep metagenome | isolation source: Elba SIP-enriched marine methane seep metagenome, extraction at timepoint T2 | place: Italy: coast of Elba, Mediterranean Sea | reverse complement strand
GGTTTTGCCTATGGGGTTGGCGACCGAGCTTGGCAAAATGGCTGCCCTCACCGGGACGGTGGGCTGCTTTATGACCACCGTTCTGTTGGGGCTGACGGTGATGGCTTTGTTCCGCGCGACTTTGGGCAGTACGCGCCGGCGATTTGGCGGAGCGGATACTCTTTTGGGGACCGCTGCAGCTCTCGGTGCTTCCGCGGTCGTGGGAGCTCATTGTCCTGGCGAAGAAGCCCTACACCTACTTCAACACAGTATCGGCACAATGGTGGTAATCCTAGGGTTAGGTCGCCTTTTCTTTCGCTAAACTGGGGCGTTTTTCGTAGCTTCCCCTTCTTGTATCCGGGGGCCGACAGGCCTAGGATGCGGACCCTCTTTTGCCCTTCTAAGGGCAGGATTCGACGGCCGACAAATGGACCCTAAGAAGACCGCAGCCCAAAAGCAGAAATATGATTTTCACAAACGCTTCTTACGTAAGCCCGTAGAGATTCGGGTTGAGGTAGAGCGCTTTCAGGAGGGGCTCGCTAGTTCCAGCGTCAACATGAGCCCCAGCGGTATCTGCTTTGAGTTGTCAGAGCCTCTTGAGGACGACGAGCAGTTCAAGGTTTTGCTTTATATCCCTCAAGGCAAAGAAGTAGAAATCCTCAAGGTAAGCGCCCGAATGGTCTGGCAGGAAATGCAGGACAGTGGGCTTTTCCGGGTAGGTGCTGCTTTTGAAAAATTCGCCCCAGGGGATGAGCGACGCATCCGCCAATGGCTTCTGGAGGTCGACAAGAATCCACCTCCACCTCCCACTAAGCCCGGTCGCTAATCAGGCTGTCTCACTACATTCGAAACATGACGGCGAACTTCTGCCACATCGTGCAGGAGTAGGCGCTGTTGTGCCCTAAATTCGCCAAGCTCGGCGGACTCGATCGAGTCTTTCCCTGCTTGTACTAAGCCCATCCACCAAGAGAGTTCAGGGTCGCCATGTCCGGAACGACGCATAGCCGTAAGAATACGGTTTGCTCGGCGCCAAGCTGTGGTTCGGCTGAGTCGTTTTTTTATGAGCTTAGGCTGGTCCAGATCGCCTATAAGGGCCTTGTAATCTATGTCGAGCTGTTTGGCGTCATTGACTAGTTCGTTAATGACTTCAAAGCTAGGTTCTACTTCCACAGATACTTCGGTGCATAGTTGCGCAAAGTTCGCGAAGGTTTGAGGTTCGTAGGCGGCATAGTCCAATAGTAGGCAGGGAGGAACGAAGGGAAGGTCTACTGCTATCCCTTCTTCTTCTAGTGGACACAATAGATGCGCAACATCATCTGCAAAGGAAACTATTGCGATATGGGGTGGCGGCTTGAGCGTGCGCGCCTTTTTGGGAAAGCCCGACTTATTGGCTTTGATATGGTGTAAGTGGGATGCCTCGATTGCTTCGGGAGGAACACGGCCGATTCTAAAGAGGTAGTCTTGCGTAAACTCCACATGAGTTTGCATAGCTAAAGTCTCTTGATAGGTGAGTTCTCCCCGCTTGAGCTTATGCTTCCATTCTTGATCCATATAGAGCATGCCAAAGTCTCGGAAGAAGGAGCCGAGGAAGATAGAGATAATTACTTCCTCCGGGATTTCTCTTTCGTTGGATAGGAGAATGGCCACCCAACTCCCTAAAGCAGCGTTTTCTAATAGTCTGGGCTGTCTCTTGTGCATGCATTCTATATGCAGAATGGTTTCGCTAATCCAGCGAACGGCGTTGAGGCATTTCTTTAGGATAGGTGCTAGGTTTTTCTTTTCGTGAAGTTCTGCGATCGCTGGATGCTTTTCGATAGTATCGTTGAAGTAGGTTGTTAGCCAACTACGACTCAGATTGGAGACCGATTTGATGGGGAGGCCTGACTGCTCCAGCAAGAAGTCGTCGGGCAGCAGCCCTATCTCGATTTCGTCCAAGGTGGTGCCTTCCTCGAGGACGGTGTCATCCACCAAGCATACGGTTCTAGTGATCTCCACCTCTGCTCCACAGGCTTTGACTAAGTCCCGTAGGAAGTGGCGGCGACCAATCATTTCGACGTTTTTATCCACAGAAAACCCCAATGCTGATCAAAAGAGACCAGTCCTATGCAGAGTTCATCGACCCAGCCGAGCGGCCCTCAAGTTTCAGCCCTCAGCAAGCCAAGTCCCTGGGCCGGAAACGCGTCTAGTTGTGTCAGCTGTCGAAAAGAGAGAGGGGAAATCGTAAATCTATTGGTGGGGAATTGGTGACCAAGCCCAGTACATTGGACTACCTGGTTGCTGGCTCAGCCAGAGGTTGAGCATCTCGGTGGCGACTTGCCTGTTGGGTAATCGGCTCATCAGGGCATCCCACAGTCCGGAGCTGCGCAGGAGTTGAGCCAGGGCCTCTGGGCTTTCGCTGGGGCTCACAGCTCCGCGGGTGTCTGAGCCTTCGGCGGTTGATGGGCGGGTCTGGGGCCGCTTGGCGCTGATGATAACTGGGTCTTCCAGGGTGAAACCGCCCGCTTCTTTGCGAGCGCGCTCAACCGCTTCCTGGAATCCGCCTAGGCTGTCTACCAGTCCCTCACGATGGGCATCTCGTCCAGTCCAGACTCGTCCTTGGGCAACGGCGTCAGCCTGCTTGGTGTCCATACGCCGGGCCTCAGAAACGAGGTCTAAGAATACATCATACATATGCCTGACTTCGGTCTGAGCGTGGTCGCGACCGTCTTCATCGAAACCAGACCATGGGTTGTAAAGGTCGGCATTTTTATGGTTCTTAACCACGTCTCGACCTATATTGAGCCGGTCAGCCAAGGCTGGCCAGGTGGGAATCATTGAAAAGACGCCGATACTTCCAGTGATAGTTAGCGGGCTGGCGACAATACTTCTAGCGCCACAAGCAACATAGTATCCACCAGAGGCGGCTACATCGTGAAAACAAGCGATCACTGGCTTCGTTTGATTGAGGCGTTTGACCGCAGCATAGATGGCGTCGCTGGCGGTGACACTACCGCCCCGAGAATTCACCGAGAGAACAACTGCGGCTACGTTTTGGTCTTTGAGCGCAGCTCTTAGATTGGCAACTATCGGTCCTTCGACAGCCATCGGGCCACCCGCAGGGCCAATAGAGCCACCGGGTGCCTGATCTACTATGGCTCCGTGCACCTTTACTACGCCAATATGACGCTTCTTAGGTTGGACAGGCTTAGGCGGTCGGCGAACGGTGAGATACTTCCGGGCGCCCATCGGACGAGGCTTCTTAATGCGCTGAGAGTATTTCTCAACCACCGAGAGCAGCTCCTCATCGCGAACAGCTTCATCGACATAACCTTCTTTGGCGGCCTTTAGGCCCACCATAGGAGCGTTTTCCAATAGTTTTTTGGCCGCTTCACCGCGTAATCCACGGCCTTGCTTTAAACTATCAACGATGGCTTCGTCCAAAGTATCAACGATAGCTTTAGTTTGCTCAAGATCGGCTTCGGAGCGTTGATTACGGGTGAATTGGTCGGGGGCTGATTTAAATCTTCCCGCCGAAGCGACCTCCATCCTAAAGCCTATCTTATCGAGCAGGCCCTTGAGGAATAGTCCCGGCGCAGCGCTTCCTGAAGACATCAGCATGCCGGTAGGTGGCATCATGAGTTTGGTTGCCGCAGAAGCTACCATCAGCTCTTTATTGCTGGCGTTTTGCTTGATGTGGATGAGGATTTGTTTGCCGGCTTTGCGCAGCCGCATGAGTTCGGCATGGATTTCTTGAGCGCCTACCCAGCCACCACCCAGAGGTCCCAGCCGAACTAACATTCCTTCGGCATAAGGGTCCTCGATGAGCTCATCGACCAGCTGTCTAAGGCGTTTGAGCAGGACTCGTTTGGGTTCCGGCTGTTTGAGGATTTGCCGAATCAGGCGCTCTTGCACCCGCTCTTCTGGGAGGATTTCCAGAACTTCTCCCTCGAGATTGAGTTCTACCCAGCCGGATTTCTTGAGGATACGACGCTTGGCCCACAGTCTTATCGGCCAAATAGCCAAGGCAAACAGGGCGATGATCCATACGAAGGGTGCCTTCAAAAAACGCACGATAGAAGCCTACTCCTTTTTGAGGTCTAGGCCCAAAAAGACCGACCCTGGAGCACAACCCGTTAGTGCTTTCAGAGATTCCGGGCTCGAAGAAACTATCCTGCGGCTTTCTTCTGCTGGCCGCCAATGCTGTCCAAAAGTATGTCCAGCTGCTTTGAGCTGAGGGGCTTTGTGAGCATGAGTTTGACGCCGCAGTTGCGAAAGCGCTCGCGCATGTTTTCATCTGCCGAGGCGCTCCAGCCCACCATGAGAGGACATTGTTGCCCGTGAGATTTGCTTATAAGTTCTGCGGCGGTGGCCCCGTCCATCACCGGCATCTCATAGTCCATAAAAATAAGCCCGTAGCGAACCGAGCGAGTCGCATTGACTGCTTTTTGCCCATTCTCAACGCTATCTACAGCAAAGCCACGCTTTTCGAGCTGCCGAGCAAGTATGGAACGGTTCACTCGCTCATCATCGACCACCAAGATAGGTAGCGATAGATCGGCTAGAGGTAGAGAGCCTTCCTGATCGATAGTGCTGACAGGAATAGATACGGTAAAAACAGAGCCCTTTTGGGGAGTACTACGAACTAATAGTCTTCCGCCCAGGGTTTCAGCGGTCCGATGAGCCAAACTAAGCCCTAAACCCAATCCAAACTCACTTCTTTGCACTCCGCTATCTATCTGGGTGAATAGTTCAAATATTTTATCCCAGTCATCTCTCTCGATACCAATCCCACTATCCTCAACTTCGATGACTAGAGACTTACCGTCGTGGCGAAAGCGGATCTCAATGAAACCTTGGTGGGTAAACTTTACCGCGTTGTCTAGTAGGTGGGAGAAGAGGAAGATGAGCCTTCGTTCGTCGGCCTGGATCCATTGAGGAAGGCTCTCAAGACCCTTAGAGCACCAATTAAGCCCCTTTTTCTCGGCCATAGTTCGATAATTGTGCATAGTTTGCTCTAGGCATTCACTGAGAGCAAAACATTCAGCCTCTGGTTGGGATTTCTTGTTTTGGAGCCGCTCCATCTCGATGATGTCATCGATTCTGCTTTTAAGCCTATGGCTAGATACTTCTAGCTCATCCACCGCTTCTTCTATATCCGCGGTGACTCCATCTTTGATAGCTTCTTGAGCGCCAATGATGCCATTCAAAGGGGTCATCAGCTCATGACTGATGACCTGTAGAAATCGGCTCTTGGTTTCTAACGCCTCGCTAAGCTTTCTATTAGTTTCGACTAATCTATGGTTGAGTTTAGATACTTCGAGATACTTTAAGTTGAGTTCTTGCTGTTGGTCGGTAAGCTGTTTTACTAGGCTTGAACTAGTGAAGACAGCTGCGAGTAGGCTCTTTAGCTTAGTCCAGAGACCAATTTTTCGAGCCGGGGTAACGACGTAGGTGGCTCTGCGAGGGGTGTATTGCGCCTCTACTACTGCTGGAGGATAGCCTATTGCGGTAGGTAGGAAGCTGAGCACGCCGGCAGTTGTACGCAGAAAGCTCTCCGAGGCACGGTACTTTCTGGGAATAGATACTTGGACCAATATGCGGCCGTCTTCGAGCTTTTCGTGACTAAAGTCTAAGATAGGAAATAGTTTGGTCATACCAAAGCGGTTTCCTTTGATGATGACCTCAGTAGGGCTGACGATAGTTTTGAGAAGCTTAAGGACTTGACCTAGAGGGTGATCGCCGAGGACTAAGTATCCGATATCCTCGAGTTTCCTGCCTTGGGCTTCCAAGGCTTCGCGCATCATATCGTAGCAATCTATGGTTCGGTCCCATTCCACCCATTTGGTGGATTTCGCGAAGACTTCGCTATGGGGGCCGAAGAAAGCCTCAGGATCTCCGACATATTCTTCGGCGACGGCTCTGAAGCCGTCGAGGACTTCTACGGATACTTCTCCCTTATCCGTAATAAAGTCCTCCATGGTCCCTAACTTATCGGATTTGGGGAGCTAATGATGATTCTTCGCAGTTGGTGGTGACCAAATCTGCTCCAGAGCGATACGGAAATTGCTGAGGAGCAACTATTTTCGGGTGGCTCTGAGTGAGTATTGTTTCGTGATGATACAGTCTTTCTGCATAGTTTTCGTTTACAAACTATCTATCTAAAGCGTGAAGTTGGGTTGAGGGATGTACTGTCCATTGGGAGCGGTGATTCGCTTCCGCGGTGCGAAGCTGCTCGACAGCGGCAACTCTTCCACGTAGGGCTTAGGACATGCTCCGTTCCGTGGTCTGGATATTGGGTTTTGCTCTTCTGGTTGCTCCGGGATGCCGTAAAAAGCGGCCCGACCATCGCAATTCTGCTGAACTGCACAACGAGGCGGTTTATCGGCTCAAAAGAGGCGAGTATCCCCGGGCCGAGCAACTGCTCAAGAAGGCGCTGACTCGGCGAAATTATGCACCTTTGCACAATAATCTGGCCCTAGTCCTGCGACTTCAGCCGGGGCCAGGGCAGTTAGAGACGGCTCTAAAACACTGCCAAAAAGCGGTGTCTTTGGAGCAACAAGACGGCCAGATTTATCTCAATTGTGCTTTTATCGCCGCCCAAGCCAAGAAGCCGGAGTTGGCTAAGAATTATCAAGGCAAGCTGGCCAGTCTAGACTCAGCTAAGGCTCAAGAGCTCAGGCGAGCTTTGGATAATCCGCAAAAAGCCTCGCCTTTGCTGGGGATGAGCCCCGAAGTTAAACTTCCTCGGTCAAAACCTCGGGGAATTCTCGGCCGGTAGTTCCGCCCAGATAGTTCTCAAGATAGATGAGGACTTTGCTAACGGTCTCGAAGTAATAGCGCCGTCGTAGGTCACGTTGCCGATGCGCAGCTTCTAGATAGTTGTCGTGATTCTCTAAGATTTTCACCACTGCCGCCTTGATAGATTCGGGACTATTATCGACAAAGGCAGCTGCTGGACCAAAACTATCCCGTAAGGGCTCCCAATCGGAGGTTATGATCGGCTGCGCTAAAGAAAGCGCCTCGTAGGCGCCTTTTTGCATGGTGTGATCTTCCTTGGTGAGCACCATTACTGCGTTTGCCGAGGCGAGTAGCGACCAATAGTCTTGATGAGAAAGAAAGCCGGTGAGTTCAATATTTGCCGGAAGATTGTTTATCAGATGAGGGCTTAGTTTCTTCGGATTCCCGGTGACTCGAAAATGAACCTCAGGGAGTTGGCGCGCAGCGGTAAATACTTCTTCTACCGGTTCATCAAAAGAATATGACATTACGACAGCGATAGTTGGCCGTGAGTAGTCTTCCTTGATGATGTCAAACTCATGATCTACCGGAATATCGCTGATTTTCGCCGTTTTCCCACCCCAGTCTTCAATAAGGCCCTGATGATAGCGATTAGTATTCAGATTTAAGGCGGCTTTTTGAGTCATCCAGCGATAGTACGGAAAAGCCCATTTCCACCTGGGGTCGTTGAATGGTCCGGTGTGGGAGTCGAGTACAAAAGGAGTTTTGTGAAAGAGATGATGGATAAGTACTGCCAGAAGTAGCGGCGGAGGCTGATTCTCGGCAAAAATAACTTCTGGAGAGAGTTTCTGTAGCTCCCAGAGGGTTTGGCTAAAAGAAAGTGGATACCTAAGCAGGGCATTGAGCCGGGTACGCGTCTTTTTTAAGGGGGTAATCTTTAGTAGCGAGGCTCCCAAGTGTTTGGCTTGTTGCTCGCTTCGGGTGCATTGAGCGGACCAAGTAACAAAAACAGACTTCAAGAAACGGCTCCTTCGATAAGCTGACTGATAGTCTCAAACTGCCCCGGCTCCAGCAGGGCTTTACTTTCGCCTTTGGGCTTGAGTTCGATAGATTGAAGATGACCTCGGGTTCTAACCGACTTCATCCGGCCCACTTTGATGAGTGCTTTATCCACCGCAGGAAGGGCGCCAGCGAACAAAGTATAGGCGGGAGTACCTAAGATTGCTGCCTCGCGATTCATAGTTCCTCCGGCGCTGATAACTAAGTCTGCAGCGGCGACTAATGAGCATCCATCAAGTGCATGGGGAGGGATACTTAGGTTTCGATAGTTACGATTGAGGTCTAGAGCTTGCTGAGGCGTCCGCGGCAAAACTAATAGATAGATAGATGGGTTTTGGTTCAGTTGGTGTAGTAAAGTATCAAAAAGAGGGTTTTTGAAGCGATGGTAGGCGGCCATGGTGGCTGGCGGGCGTACTACAACCAGTGGCTTGTCTTGAATAGAGTCTGATTGCTTCCATCCAAGCGTTTGGTAGAGTTCTTCTTTGAACTGCGGCCGATAGTTGAAACCTTTAAGATAGATTTGCTCTTTAAAGCCTGGATAAAAAGAGACTTTATTGGCCCGCGCGCCAAATGCTTCTAGTTTCGCTTTGGGAAAGTATTCAGGCACAACGACCCGTTTTGCCAACCTAAATGCGATATGGTTAGCCGGCTGACCTTCGTAGTCCATCATCGTTACCGCGGGAATACCTAGAATTCGTGCGGCGATGATTTGGGTATAGGAATTATGGCTGAGGGCTAGATCTATCTTTTGCTGCTTAAGATGTTTAACCAGTCGTAAAGAGCGAGCGGCAAGGTTTCTAGACTTGCCGGCATAACTATTTCCGCCATGGCCAGAGATCACTTCGCCTTGGATTTGGTGAAGCCTTGCCATCTCTACGGTTTGGGCGAAATCTCTTAGCGTAAAGACGATCTCATGTCCTTTGGCCTCAAGGTGTCGACGTAAGGGTGAATAGATATGCACATGGGGCGAATTGGCCAAATCTATCCAGATTCTCATGAGACAGCCGCCTTCTTATCAAAAAGACCGCCAAAGGCAGCTTTATCTTCAGGTCCCCAGAAGCGAAGTATCGCTAGAAAAATTAGCTCGGAGCCTAAGAAGATACTTTGTGCGATAATAGTTGAGCTGAGGTCGGTGGCGTAGAGTTGACCGAGATAGTATCCAGCGATGGCCCAAGCCAGGAGGGCTGCGAATAATTGCTTATAGAGTGGGCGAATGAGGTCAAGTTGGGGGCGAGCTATACGTATTTGAGCAATGTGTATCGCAAGCATAACTACCTCAGCCAATAGTACCGAAATCGCCGCGCCGAGGATGCCATAAATGGGGCCAAGTATCCAAGTACCTCCGGCGGTGACTACAGCGCCGGCGCCCATGCTGATCAGACGAAGGCGGTGCCGGTCGGTGGTGGTGAGCAGGTCTCCTAGGGGGAAGTTGATGCACTGTAGGGTGAGAAACCAAGCCAACCCTCTGGCCGCCACGGCTGCAGGGCGGTATTCTTCGCCATAGAGAATGACCATGAGTTGCTCTGCGCCAATGATTACCAGGCCGGAGATAGTTACTCCAAAAAGACAAAGATATTTGAGTAACATCCGAGTCATTTTCAGGTGGGCATCGGGGTCTTCGGCGGCATAGCGGAAGAGGCGGGGGATAACCACGCTGCTGACGATGTGGGGGATGAACCAGAACATGGCCACCGGTCTGTGGGCCGCGGCGTAAAGCCCAGCGCTTTCGGTGCTGAGGACCGCGGCTAAGACAAGAACCGGTGATTGCTGCATGACTAAGGAGAGCAATCCGGTGCTACCAAAGGGCCAGCTTTCGCTGATAAGGTGGCGAATTCGTGGGATAGATACCTGGGGTTGAACTATCTTAAATACTTGGTGAAGAACTATCGGTAGTGGCAGCAGTCCGGCGGCGATTTGCGCGCTGGCGAGGCCGAGCAGTCCTTGATCTAAAAACACCGTGAGGGCGGCGCCGCCTAGGGTTAAGAATGCTGTCGCGAACTGAAAAGCGGCGGTTAGATGCATGCGTTCCAGCCCCTGGAAGACCATCAAGGGCAAGTGGTGAATGGAGATGGCGAAGATGCCTAGTCCTAGTAGGAAGGTGGCTTGGAAGCGGAGCGGGGAGTGCCCAGCGAGCCAGGACCAGCCCATGGTGCCTGCAAAGACTATAACCAAGAGGACTAGTTTGAGGACGAAGGCGTTGCCGAAGAGTAGGGCTAGGTCTTTGGTTTTTCGGGCGGCGCCTCGCAGGACGATTACCCCTGAGCCTACGTCAGAAAAGATCACCGCCAAACTGACGAAAGAGTAGGCTGAGGCGTAAATCCCGTACTCTTTGGTGCCGAGGTATCTCGCCGCCAAAATCACCGTAAATGCTGAGAAAACCCGGACCAAAACCCTCGCGACGGTGAGCGAGGCAAAGTTTTTCAAGATGGCGCTGGCCACGGACAAGGCTGCATACGACGGAAAGGGCATTTCCGGCGAGCCGTTTTCGGCAGCAGAGGATGACTTTAGCCGAGCCCCTCGCTATGCCCAGTATGGAGTCCTATGCCCGCCCCGCCTGCTTCCGAATTTCCCCCATGGCCCCCTTTGCTTCGGGCGGTCCTTGGTCGCTGGCCTTTTTTACTAGTGGCCGCCTTGCTGGGCGGCGGACTGACCTACTTTTTCAATCAACGGAAGCCCTTCAGCTATCGCGCCAAGGTTTCTATCTCACTGGGGGCGATTCGGCCGGTAGGTTTCATGGAAGACCCGGTCGATCTATTGCGCCGTCTACGTTCACCTACTCAGGTTTTCGAGCTGGCGGGGCTCACTAAGGTCTATCAGACTCCCCAAACCAGTACCCAAAGTATCTCAGGACTAACTATTAGCCATCAAGATCTTAAGGCGCTGTCTTTAGATGCCCGCTTAGATCGGCCTAGGCTACTTCAGCTAATGGTGGATTCAGGCTCCAAGCAGCTTGCGCTCGAAATTGCCCAGAGAGTCTCAAAAACTATCTTGAAGGAGCACCAGGAGTATTTTGATAAGGTCGTTAACGACCGAAATCAGCAGATAGAGCGATATAATCAACTTATCGAAACTATTAAGTCGGTCCCTTTAGGTAGTGCTGAACTTGAAGCTCAGTCGCCCAGGTGGAAGAGTATTACTGAGCTGGCAAAAGAAGCAAGCAAACTACGAGATCATCAGCTCGGCCCAATGGCGCGTTCCTCTCGCATTGTTATTGGTCCCGATGTCACTAAGAAAAAGCGCAAATACTCACCCAAAGTGGCTGCAGTCATGGGCTTCGTTGCTACCTTGCTGATAGCTGCTGCTCTACTTATGGTCAGGGAACTATACACCGGCTGGTATCTTATCGATCGCCGGGAGGCTTAGCTTTGCTTCCTTTGCTAGCGATAGTTTGTGCTGTAGGAACGGTTGCTCTTGAGAGCAGATTTTCTCCGGCGGGCGCACCGGTTCTATCTCTAGCTTCGGCGGGAATAGTTACTTTAGGGATACTTAGTGCTGGATCTTGGGAAAAACTATTACAACTAGCTCTGGTTTTTAGTCTGGCTTTTCCCCACGCTCTAGCCGAACCTGTCTTTGGTAGCCCCATTCGAATCTATGCGATTGACCTCCTCTTGGGCGTGATTGGGGTTGGGGCACTGCTGAGGTCACCCTATGCCATCAAAAGGCTTCCGCTGATCAAGCATTTCGCAGCCATCATTGTCTTTGGTTTGGCCTGGATAGTTGTCGGCAAGCTTCAGGGCAACTCCATAGGGGACGCCTTGGGGGTATTTCGGCGCTGGATTATCTATCCGGCGAGCTTCTTTATAGTCCTGCGGGTTCCGAGCCTTGATTCCAAGGCTTTTGCTCGGGTTATTCTTTCTGGCGGTGCCTTGGGCGCTCTGCTTTGCCTCTATAGGCTGGCCATTGGTCAGGGCTACAACTATCACTACTTTGCCGAAGCTAAAGTGGCAGGACGCTTTCTTTCCTATGTAGAAGTGATTGGACCGCTGCTTGGCTTCTATTATGGCATTTCTTTGTTGCTTCAGCCTCAAGAGCGCAAGGCAAAGGTACTACTCTCCGGTTACAGTGTTTTTATGTTGCTCGGAATAGTTTCCTGTAACTATCGGGCTGTTTGGGTGGCTGTGTTGGTGGGCGTAGTTCTTATTGTAAAAGAGAACTATCAAGGGGCACTCCAAAAACTGTTTAAGGTGGCTTTGATTTCAAGTCTTGCTCTAGCTGCGGTGGGAGTGGTTGCAGTGCAGACTATCTCCGACCGTGATAATCCTCTGCAGCGCTTTTCTGTAGATAATCTCAAGCGGACGACCTCTTGGCGTAGAGGCTCATGGGGAAAAGCTGTCGAGGTTTTCAAGTCTTCCCCGGTGGTAGGTACTGGCTTTGGGTATAAACATAGTTTCTTCTACATGAGCGGTAAGAACTTCAATGTGAAAACCGAAGCCAAGGGCAATACGATTCATAACGATCTCTTGTGGGTGCTTACCAATGGAGGTCTGATCGGAGCCTTAGTGATTCTCAGCTTTCATCTGAGATGGTTTCAGCTATTGAGGACAAGGCTCGCTCATAGCCAGCGGGAACAACGAGCCTTGCCTGTCTTGATACTTGCCGGATATATCGCCGTTGGTTTGGTTAGTATGTTGCAGCCGGTCTTTTCAGAACCTTCTTTGGTTTTCTCTCTCTCGGCGCTGATGGCCGTCGCCTTGAGGGCCGCATCTACCTCTGAGTTATGCGTTTAGCTATCTTTGCCAACGAATATCCCAGCGAAGCTAAGCCTTATGCGGCCGCTTATGTGCATGTCCGAGTTCAGCAATACCTTAGGCGAGGTCACCGAGTTCTGGTCCTTTGTCTATCAGAAAGCTCCGAATACTATCAAATTGATGGTGTAGAGGTCCAAAAATCTCCTAAATTGGAGATTCGGGGAGTTCTGGATAGTTTCGGGGCTGATGTCTTAGCTATTCATGCTCCCAACTTTCGGATGATCGCAGTGCTTGAGGGCTATCAGCGACCAATGGTCAGCTGGTTACATGGACACGAAGCCATGTTTAACCTGCACGCTATCGCCTATGCGAAAAACACTTCCGAGCGTTTGGCAAAGATAGTTAAGGTGGTGCCCAGAAACCTCCACCAGCTCTATAGCTTAGATACTTTCATACGCCGGCAGAGTCAGATAGTTTTCGTAAGCTCTTGGTTAAGGAGTCGCGCTCAGAAGTTTCTTCCAGCTGCTCGGGGGAGAGGGGTTGTGGTGAGCAATCCCATCGATACTCAAAAGTTTACTCCCGCTAAAGAGTTCATTCCTGCTCAAAAGGCAGTGAGTATCCGGCACTTCAATAGTCATGTTTATGGTTTTGATGTAGCAATCGACGCTTTCTCTGCGCTTAAAGCGGCGCAGCTCACGCTGATAGGGCGAGGGAGCTTAGAGGAGCAGTTCCGAAGACAGATTGCTCGCACTCAAGCTTCGGTAACTATCCAAAACGACTATGTTCCTCATCGTGAGATGCCTACTTTGTTGCGGAAATTCGGCTTGTTCATCGCGCCTTCGCGAAGGGAGTCGCAAGGGGTCACTATTGGCGAAGCCATGGCCTCTGGGCTACCGGTGATTGCGAGTCGCGCCGGAGGTATTCCGGAGTTTATCGAACATGGTCGCAGTGGTATATTAGTTCCGCCTGACGACTCCCAGGCTCTAAGAGATGCTGTTTGTCAGATAGTTCGTTCACCGGCGTTAGCGCGGCAGTTGGGCGTAGCGGCTCGGGAGCGGATGAAGCAGCAGTGCGCGCCTCAGCGAATTACTTCTTTGGAGCTTTCTTTGCTTCAGCAGGCTTGTTTTTAGGTACTGCCGAAAAGGGGATATCTAGGCGCTGATACTTCTTGCGAACTATCTTGGAATAGAACTCGTTATAGTGCCACCACTCATTGGGAATCCGCTTCATACCCACCTTTTTCATAGCTCGATAAAGTATCTTCCGGTTATCGAGCTGATTTTTCGTGAGTTTTCCTTCTTTGAGGAACTGCTTTTCGTGGCGTGGCTCGGCGAGCTTTCCTAGGTGATCATACTCGGTGCCCATATCTATCTCTTTGTCGCCTCTTTTGGTGAGGGTGAGATCTACAGCCGCCCCATAACTATGTATTGAACCGGTCTTGGTATTAGGATTGGCAACATAACGAGCTTTGGGGGTGCCTACTACCGCCTTCCAGAGAATATGCTGGACATGGTTGGGGCGGTAGCAGTCTTTGAAGTAGAGCGACAGGCCGGGATGGTTTTGGTCGAGATAGTTCTGAGCCTCAACCATCTTTTGGGCGGCTGAGCGTCGCAGGATGCATCGTCCTTCTGGATAAGCTACTTGTCCAAAGAAGTTATCCTTGGTGGCATAGCGCATATCGAAGCGAAAGTTCTGGTGGAGCCCTTCTAGATCAACCAGGTCTGGTTTTGGGTTCGGTTTGGCAGAAAGAAGTATTCCAAAAGCGAGAAGTACGAGGGAGTTCATGGTTTGAGTCCGAAAGAGAGCTTATTTCTTCTTAGGACGGAAAGCCTTGAGTTTAGATTCATCGGTGGTGAGGTAGGGCCCCTCGATGAGATCGATACAATAGGGGATGGCAGGCATCACCGCATCGAGACACTCTCGGATAGATTTGGGCTTCCCGGGGAGGTTAACAATCAGTCCATTTCCGCGAATGACTGCCGTCTGTCGAGAGAGTATAGCGGTCGGAACATACTTTAGGGATACTTGTCGCATAAGCTCGCCAAAGCCAGGCATAAGCTTGTCCGCAACAGCCTCGGTAGCCTCTGGTGTTACATCGCGTTTTGCGGGTCCAGTACCGCCGGTGGTGACCACCAAACAGCATCCCTGGTTGTCGATAAGGTTCTTTAAAGTATCTTCGATAAGTTCCTGCTCATCAGAAATGACTTTGGCAATGGGTTGCCAATCATTTGTCAGAATTTCGGAAAGATAGTCTTTAATCGCTGGGCCACTTAAATCTTCGTAGAGGCCTTGGCTAGCGCGGTCCGAAACAGTGACAATTCCGATGTTAGCGATGGAGGTCATGACCGGAGGTTGGCTCAGTGTGGGCAGTGTCGCAAGCGCTGAAGTGAAGTCGGTCCCGAGGTGAGTGATCTTGCAGACGAGTAGGTTTTTCTCGGAGTAAGTATGTCTTCAGTCTCCCCACATACCACATTTGATTTCATCGTCTACCCTTACGATTTGCGGATTGGGCATTCGTCTGTAGATATCTGAGTCAGATTCCGTCGACTTCATCGATTTCATCGACTAAGTCGACTGGGTGATGTAAGTATCAACCATGCCCCAAATAAAATCCATCCAGCTCATCTCCTTCCTCACATTGTCGCTAACTGCGGCCTGTGGTGCTGAAAATACTTCCATGGAAACTTCCACGCTTGTTCGAGGCGAAGGAGTACGCTGCCCCGAGTGCCGGGCAGAGGTAAAAGACCTGGTCGCAGGACTGGCTGAAGTTCGGGTTTTTGGGGCGGAAAGACTTTCGCCAACCGAGGCTGACCGCGTAAAAATCGCCTGTTCTACGGCAAATCTGGCGTGGTCTGCGCACTACCATCCCAACAATCCTTTGAATTCAGGGGCAGTAGAGGTTCAGCGCCCCACTCAGGCGGCTGCGACGACTACTTGTGAGTTATGGATTGAGGGCGCGAGCGATGCAGACGGCATCATCACCGTGCCGACCCAGGTCAAACCAGACTAAGGGCGACCAAAGAGCCTAAAGGCCCGCCAACTACGGTCTTGGCGGTTCACAGCCTTGGCTACGGCCAGTTTGAAAGCTTTACCGGGATGCTCTAGAGCCCCAAAGCGATACAAGTCTTTGATGAACTCATCGGCTTCACCGGGCTTTAGGTCGCGGGTGGTAGCGATGACCGAGCCGGTCCCAGTGGCCAGCATCATCTGAGGCAATCCCGCGGCGATGCGTTGGGGAGCTTTTCCCGTAGAGCAGCCGTGTAAAACCGCCAGCCGAGGTCGCGGCCTGAAGTGGAGTAAGTCCTCCAAAGTAAGGGCTTCTGCGTCAGCCAGTTTGAGTCGGGTGGTCCAAGGGCTGCCGGCGGTGGTCTCGCCGTGGCCACTAAAATGGAAGACAGAACTCTGGGAGAGCTTCTCTCCGATCTGTTCCTTACGTGCTTTTTCCCCGAGGAACTGGCTGGCCCCAGCCAGTTGTTGAGTGACCCATTTGCCTTCTTTTCTTGCCGAAGGCAAAGTTCCATCAGTGTCGGCAACGACCAAAGGTGCCCCAGAACTATATTTTGGCGCTCTGGAAAGCAGACGAATCGAAGGAATGAAGGAGAAACTGAGTTGCGCAGCTAAAGGGGAGCCCTTTATTTTCTGCAGTGGAACTTCAAAAGACTCAGCATTGTTATCAATAACTATGTAGAGATGGCCTAAATTGAGGATTTGCTGTTTCCAACTATTTAGGGGATGTCCTTCGGTTACCTTGTGAACCAGCTTTTGTGAGGTGATAAAAAAGCTAATATATTGGTCTTCAAAGCGCAGCCAACTGAGAATACCCTGGCCCGAATTCAAGTACTTCCTGGAATCTTTGAGGTTTTCTATCTCCAGATCTTGCGCGGAGAGTTGCTGATACAGAGCTTCTTGCAGCGATTTCTGCTTTGCTAGAGCATTCTCTAGTCTGGATTGGCACTCTGCTGCTTGAGAAGGAGGGCAGAGTTCAACCTCGTCTTGGGCCTGGC
>SPJK01000644.1_pt1 | contig 16452 bp, 14 predicted proteins | sample 3741771 | NCBI WGS metagenome assembly SPJK01 (sample SAMN10925997, study PRJNA522277) | cold seep metagenome | isolation source: Elba SIP-enriched marine methane seep metagenome, extraction at timepoint T2 | place: Italy: coast of Elba, Mediterranean Sea | reverse complement strand
CCAAGTTTTGCACAATGCGGTCCGGCTCCGATGTCTCCAGCGCGACATGCACCATATTCGTCTGACCAGGAGAGGTATCCACAGACAGGCCGGGCATTGCTGCCAGCGCATCCCGAAGCTTTGCCGCCCGGGCATGATCATCGGCAAGGCCTGCCCGGTGATGCTCCAACGCATGCAGGCCAGCGGCCGCAAAGACGCCAGCCTGCCGCATACCACCCCCCAGCATTTTGCGCCAGCGCCGGGCTTTATCGATCAAGCTGCGGGGCCCACAGAGTACACTACCCGCAGGCGCGCCAAGCCCTTTTGAAAGGCAGATTGAGATCGAATCAGCAGAGGCCGCCAGCTCTGTCGGGGAGACACCTAATGCAACGGCAGCGTTGAAGAAGCGCGCGCCATCCAGATGGATCGCCAGCCCCGCATCGCGCCCCGCCTTTGCGGCTGCTTCCTGACGGGCAAGCGGGACGGCACGGCCGGTAACGGTGTTTTCCAGGCTTAAGAGCTTGGATATTGGAAAGTGCGGGTCATCCGGCTGCACCGCAGCGGTGATATCCGCCGGCTCAAGCCCGCCATCAGCGGAGACCGGCAGGGGTGTCAACGCGATCCCGCCCAGAACAGAGGCGCCCCGGGCCTCATAGCCGAAGACATGGAATTCGCGCCCCGTCAGTATTTCTTCGCCGCGCGCGCAATGAGCAAGCAGGGCTGCAAAATTACTTTGCGTGCCGCTGGTCAGGAAAATTGCGGCTTCCTTGCCTAAAATCTCGGCGAGCGTTTCCTCAAGCCTGTTCACTGTTGGATCATCGCCAAAGACATCGTCACCGACAGCGGCAGAGGCCATTGCCTCCCGCATTGCCTGGCTGGGCTGTGTTACGGTATCGCTGCGCAGATCCACCATGCTGGCGGTGTTGTGGCCGGATGGCGTCGATGACTGGCCGGCGGGATAGGCGGTCGTGGATTGGGCGGATGCCATGTCGGGCTCTCCTTCAAAGCATGTAGAGCGTGTTCGATCCCTAACCATGAAAGCAGCCGGACCGACAGGCAAGGTCTAAGCATATCGTTTTTCGGGTGTTCGACCTCCGTAGGAAGCGCACCGAAGGCAGAAATGTCAGAGTCTTGGTTAGTTGGGGCTTGGCGAGTTGGGGAAGGTTACCGTGACTGTTGTCCCTGCACCCACCGTACTTGCCAGATGAATGTCGCCGCCATGCAGGTCGACCAGTTCCTTTGTCAGCGCGAGCCCGAGCCCGGTGCCGCCTGCGCTGGCGCGTTTTCCATTGCTTGCCTGGATAAATGGCTCGAAGACCCGATCCTGCTCTGCAGCGGGAATACCGCAACCATGATCAACGACGCTGATCACAACAGTTGTGGCTTCAGCCCGGGCATTGATCGTGATTGGTTTGTCGTTCGTAGAGAACTTGTCGGCATTGGAGATAAGGTTGATCAGGATGCGTTGCAGACCGGCGTTGTCGGCGAAGATCGGAAGGTCCTGATCGTTGAGAGAGAGGGTGAATAGATCGCGTGATCGTTTACTGCTACCTGCGACAAGCGTGATTGCATCCATGATGGCTGCACCGACCGGGAAATGGGTCGGGGTGATCTCCATCCGCTTCGCTTCTGCTTTGGAGAAGTCGAGGATATTGTTGACGATGCCGACAAGCTGCTGGCTCGAATCATAGATATGTCCGGCATAGTCCACATATTGGCGGTTTTCGATCTTGCCCAAAAACTCTGTTTGGATGGTTTCCGAAAACCCGGATATGGCGTTCAGGGGTGTCCGGAACTCGTGGCTCATCATTGCCAAGAAGCGGGATTTTTCAGCACTGGCTTGCTCTAGAAGCGCTTTTTCCTGCACAAGCGCTTCGGTCTTCAACGCCACGGCGGCTTCCAGGGAGCGATTGACTTTGCGCAGCTCCAACTCGTTTACGACGACGGCGGCAAGATCGGTTAAAATTTGGTGGTGCTCGTCTGACAGCGCGCGTGCTTTACGACCAATGGCGCATAAGGTCCCTACTGGCAGGCCATTGGGCGCGATCAACGGTGCGCCCGCATAGAAGCGAATCATCGGATCGCCTGTTACAAGGGGATTGTTGCAAAACCTGTGGTCTTTCGAGGCATCTGGGATAACTGTTACGTCATCGGATAGGACTGCATGGGAACAGAATGCCAGTTCTCTCGGCGTCTCTCCTAATTCCATACCGAAACTAGATTTAGACCATTGGCGTGTATCGTCGATCAAGGAAACAAGGCAGATAGGAACATCCAGGACTGTTGCGACTGTTCGCGTGATGCGGTCAAACTCAGGTTCCGGCAGAGTGTCGAGCACGGCATATGAACGTAGTTGCGCCAACCGCTCTTGCTCCTGCGGGTGCAGCAGGACAATCGGTATAGCCTTACGCGCGGATTCTGGGCTCATTGGCAACTTAAGGCGTCTCCTCACGAAGAACCGACCGACAAAGTCTCCCCTTTCGGTCTGGCTCCCCTCAGACTGTTGTTCTACCCCGCCGGAGTAGGATTAAGAGCTTATCAACAAATGGTAAATGAAACCCTAACAGACACTTGCACCTTGCGATCACACGTACCGAGTTCTCTAGAATGTTAAGACCGATGGGAAAATCGGATTGGCATGGATGTTATCCTGGGGTGTCAAATGCGATAGGATATGGCTAATCCTGCCCTCTTTGCCGAGTGGCAGGCAGACACGGGAATAAAGGACCAAGTCCCGCTCAAAACGCTCAGGCACTAAACTATAGATGGGGCGTTGGTGGGTCATGACGGTGCTGTAGAGTTGTCGGGCATATTCCGCCCGTTTGTCAGACCATTCGCTGACCCGCTTGTGGGTCATATCCTGATCCTGGCCAAGCAGTGTTCGCGTTGAAAAGACCGTGTAGTGAAAATCGGCCCCATTATCGATGGGTGTCAGAAGATGAAGATATCCCAACCAGGGGAACAGATCTTCCGGGGTGAAGTCAGTGCGTTCAGGCGTAGGACGTCCCTTGCAACGGGCGTCCCAGATCGTGAGAAGCGCAAGTTCGCCCTCTGTTAGTTGCTCCTTGGCGTTCACCATTGCCATGCCCCTTGTCCTTCAAACCTCGGGGTCCGCCCAATCCAGGTTGGGCTGTCTCAGGGTATGCTGTGGACCTGGCGATGTCACCGATTACCTGGCGTCTTATTTGGCGCCTTCTTACATGACGCCTTCTTACTTGGTGCCGTCTAGTCCCAGTCGCGGGCCAGACGGAAGCCGCCATAGATGTTCGGCAGATTTCCGACGCCGTCCATGCGCCAAGCCGGGCGGAAGGTTTCTTTGTAGTTGGCGAAGTTTGATCCCTTCCAGACCCGTTTGGAACAATCGCCATCGCGGCGGGGCTGGGCATTGGAAGGCCTGCCGCGGTGATCGCCGTTCCAACAATCCTCCATCATCTCCATTGCGTTGCCGATCATGTCGTAAAGCCCAAACTGATTTGGCTCTAACATGGCGACTGGCCCGGTCATTCCCATCCCATCGTCGCAAGAGAAGGAGGAGAGGACGGAAGAAAAGGTTCGATCCGCTGCGGCATCGTGAACATTGGCGTAACGGCAGGCGCGGTCTTCTTGCGTTACCCAATCCACATCCGTCTTGCCGGCGGCGGCGGCATACTCAAATTCCGCTTCGCTGGGCAGACGATAGCGTTTGTCGGTTCTCTTGCTCAGCCACTCGGTATAGGCATTCGCATCGGCATAGGAGGTACAAACAACCGGATGCGTGTCCTCTTGCGCATAGCCGGGCGACCGCCAATCGCGGCTTCCATCGGCCAGCCATAGTCCGTACCAGTACCAACACCCCTTGGTCGCTTTATAGCCGGTCTCGGCGACAAAGGCGGCAAACTGCCCTCGCGTGACCTCGGTCTTGGAGAGTGCAAATGCGGGGATAGAGACTTGCGTGGCCGGGCTCTGGTTGGATTCAAACCAGCGCTCTTCCTTCTCCGCCCCCATCTGGAAAGTGCCGGCGGGGATCGAAACCATCTCCAGGCAGTCTTCACAGTCCGTGAAAGCCTGTCCGGGCGGGCGTTCATCGGTTTCCTGTGTTGGCGCTGCCGGTGTTTGCGCTGCCGGTGTTTGTGCGGTGGCGGGTTCTGCGGGGTCCGGAACACCGGTGAAGTAAAAGTCACCGATTAACGAGGAAGATTCCCAGGGGATCTGCTGATCCTTGGTTACGGCAAGGACGGACCGCCGGGCTTCCTTAAACACTTCTTCGACCTTAAGCCCCGGGGCGCGCATGGCCCGGGTCAGGGCCTCTGTATAGGGGCTGTTCGCGCCAGCGCCATCCAAAGCGACGGCGCCCGGCGCTGTCGAATAAGCCAACATCGATCCGCGTGGCGCATCCATTCGTGCCAGACCGCGTGATGCGGACCGGCCCAGGCTTCGGAAAGGATTGTTGCGGCAGGCATCCAGGATGATCAGGCTCAGACCGACTCGGCTTTGCGCAATCTGATCCAGGACCCACTGTGCATCGATGGATTCGAACTCGACATCGGCGGCACTTTTAATCTCGGTCCGCACCGGGATCAGGAAGTTCCGGCCATCGATCTGAACCCCATGCCCGGCGAAGAAGAACACCGCGACCGCATCATCGCCGACCTTCCTTAGTTTATGCGCGAAAGCCCGGACGGCGGACTTCATCTCTTTCCGGGAGCCATCGATCAGGGCGGTGACGGTGAAGTCCTGTGCTTCCAGGGTCTCCGCCATCAAGCGCGCATCATTTGCCGGGTTCTTTAAGGGGGCTGCGTGATAGCGGCCATTGCCAATGACAAGCGCCAGCCTCTCTTCTGCAGCGGCGCCGGAGGGGAGCGCGGCGAACAGGCTCAAAAGAAAACTCAAACAAAGTGCCGCCCGCATCGCCCTGCCCTTTCGTAGACACCAAGGATACTCCTGCGCCCCCATCGTGGAGACCGGTCAGGATACTGCCCATCCAAGGCACCATTCGTCCAGGGGCTTTGCTCCCTCGGTCGGCACGCGTCTATGGCTTTCACAGGTGTTGGGGTCTCAGCAAGCCCGGTTTACCCAGCGAACATAGGGAGGTGCGCCAATTTGGATATGGACATTGAGAAGGCTCAAAGGCTAAACACCACCAGCCGGTCGATGGCCTTATGGTGAGTTGGTGATTGCAATAAAGGAGATGTGCGAAATGGGCGCTGCGGAACAACACTTCGATAACTGGAAAGAGCAGCAATTCGCCGCCGAGCAAATGATCCCGCTGGTCGGTCATCTCTACCGCGACAACGGAATTAACATCCGTATTTTCGGACGGCGCCTTTTGAACAACTCCGCCATCGAAATCCTCAAAGCGCATCGTTATGCCGTCCAGATTACCGGGCAGGAATTAGACGTTACCAAGAGCCTTGAGCTGGTCAAAGTGATGCTCGAAATGGATCTGGCCGCGTCTCGCGTGGATTTGGGAAAACTTTGCCACCGGTATATGGAGCAGGGCGGCGATGCACTCAGCTTCCTGCAAGAGCAGCTTGCCAGCGTCAACACCGGTAAATCGACCATTCTGGAAGAACCGCAAGATGTGGTGCTCTATGGCTTCGGGCGCATCGGACGTCTGCTTGCCCGGATGCTGATTGAGCGTGTCGGTGCCGGGAACAAGATGCGCCTGCGTGCAATCGTCGTGCGGGGCGGCAAAGATGGCGATTTGAAGAAACGCGCAAGCCTGCTGCGTCGGGATTCCATCCATGGCGCCTTCACAGGGTCGATCACGATTGACGAAGACCAGAATGCGCTGATCGCCAATGGCAACTTCATCCAGGTGATTTACGCCAATTCCCCTGCCGAGGTGGATTACACCAAATATGGGATCAATAATGCGCTGGTGATCGACAATACCGGGATTTGGCGCGATGAAGACGGTCTCGGCCAGCATGTGAAATGTCCGGGGGCGTCCAAGGTTATTCTCACCGCGCCGGGCAAAGGCAGCATCAAGAACATCGTCTATGGCGTGAACCACGGGGATATTGCGGATAGCGATACCATCCTGAGTGCGGCCTCCTGCACCACCAACGCCATCACGCCGGTGCTCAAAGTGATCAATGATGAATATGGGATCGAAAATGGTCATGTGGAGACGATCCACGCCTTTACCAATGACCAGAACCTGATCGATAACTACCACAAGGGTGATCGCCGCGGACGCTCTGCCCCGTTGAACATGGTCTTAACGAGTACTGGTGCGGCCAGCGCTGTTGCTAAATGCCTGCCTGAAATGAAAGGCAAGCTGACGGGCAATGCGGTTCGGGTGCCGGTGCCCAATGTCTCCATGGCGATCCTGAACCTGAATCTCAAACAAGAGACGACGGAAGAGGAGATGAACACGTATCTCCGGAATATCTCCGCGCAGTCTCCGATGCAGGATCAGATCGACTACACGGCTTCTACGGAATTGGTTTCTTCAGATCTAGTCGGCTCCACCCATGCCGGTGTGGTCGACAGCCAAGCGACAATCGTCGACGGCAACCGCCTCGTTCTCTATGTCTGGTATGACAATGAAGCGGGATACAGCACCCAGGTCATCCGGATGATGCAAGAAGTCGCCGGCATGAAGTATCCAACCGTTCCCAAGTAACGCGACAGGCCGCGATGTTCGCTCCCTTGACCGTAAGACCGTAAGGCGTCACGGTCATCAGTCACCTTTTGGGGGTACTGATGAGTGAATTTCCGGCATTGCCGTATTTCTTTGCGTTGGCTGGTTTGTCGATGGCCTTCGTCGCATTTACGTCAGTCGTGGTCGTTCTGTATCAGAGCACGGGCCAGCAACTCTCCGCATTTCATATTCTGCTGACGCGCGTTTTTGTCGAGCTTGGCTTGATGTCCACAGCCTTTGCCATGTTGGCACCGACACTATCGTTGTTCAGCTTTCAAGAGGCGGAGGTTTGGCGGATATCGAGCGTGATAATGCTGTTAACCATGACGCCATGGTTGGTCTATTACCCATTTCGGCGGCGCGTGGCAGCACCCGGTGAGCGCCTGCCCGTAAGATGGTATGTTATGAATCTTATTGGGTTGGGAGCCGTGACTTTCTTGGTTCTGAATGCTGTTTCCAGCGCTATCGTCCCAGGGCCCGGACCGCTCGCAATCGCAGCGGTCTTCGTTCTCTCTTATGCGGTTGTTTCGTATATCGGGACATATTCATTGTTCACACGCGGCAAGTCCAACTGACCCTGAGGTTTTACGGAATCGCTTACTTGCTCTCTGCCCATTGCAAACCTGTTACGGAGATGTTCGGTATCAGGACTGGGAAGGCCTGTCCGTCGATCTGGATGAGCGGTTCCGCATTGTGGAGACTCTCGGCGACGGAAAATGCTTGGTTATGCGTAATCATGGGTTCCTGACGGTTGGCGCAACAGCGGGTGAGGCGTTCATGAACACATAGTATCTGATCCGAATGTGTGATGTGGCTCTGCATGCCCAGGCAAGTGGCCTGCCGCTGGACAGCGTTGACAAGGCGCTTTGGGAAAAGTCACGTAAGCAGTATGATGCTTTTTCTCCGGGCAAATTTGAATTGCCCGCATTGCTGCGGCGCTGTGATCGTGTCGATTCGTCATACAAGAACTGAGGGCAGTCGGGAGATTTCTGCGAATGGCAGACCCTATCGTATTGATTGAGCCATATCTGATACCAGCAGATACGACACCGCATCCATGGTGGTCTCACAAAGCCTATGTACTCGTGCGTGTGGAAACCCGCCATGGGGTTGTTGGGTGGGGAGAATGTCATCTTCTAACACATCGAGAAGAGGCAATGATCGCCATGATCAAGGCCGTGGCACCCACTGTTTTGGGCCGAGAAGTCTTCGATATCCGTAGCGTTCTGCAGGATGCCTATACCGCATTCGGGCAACAGCGACCGGATTTGGAAGTCTATAGTGCCTATGCCGGTATCGAGCTTGCTCTCTGGGATGCGTTTGGCAAGCAGATGAACGTACCAGTCTATCAGTTGTTAGGGGGGGCCGTTCACGACAGCGTCGATGTTTATGCAAATATCTATTCGCCGCATTCTCAACGGCCTGAGGACTTCGCGGCTATGGCTGCACGCCAAGTTGAGGCGGGTCATCGGGCCATCAAGCTCTATCCGTTCAATGCAGAAACGACCATCGCAGAAGGCGTCACGGTAATGCACGCCGTTCGCCAGGCGGTAGGGCCAGAAATAGGACTCGCTGTCGATCTTTGGCGGCACGCGAGCCCGCATCGGACGCTCGATTTGGCTCGGGCCTTGGAACCTTTCGACCTGCTCTGGATTGAAGACCCGTTTGCACCAACGGACGCGGCTACCCTGCGCTATGTTCGCGATGCCATTCGCCAACCCGTGCTAACCGGCGAGACCTTGCCAACCCGTCGTGAATTTATGCCCCTTTTCGCCGAAAGGGCGGTCGATATCATCAACCCAGATATCTGTCTTTCCGGACTGCTTGAAATCCAAGCTATCGCTACGATGGCTGAGCCATTCTATGTCAACGTCTCGCCCCACAACTCAAACACAATGGCACTCGGCACGGCAGCGGCGGTTCATGCCGGCCTAGGGATCGTCAATCTCGATTTGATCGAGTATTTCCCACTCTTCGAAACAGCGTTGGAGGATGTCAGCGACGGCGGTCCCCCCGTCATCAATGGGAAAATCAGTCAACCGACGGCACCAGGCCTCGGCGTTACCTTTGATGACCAACGGATGCAAAAGTTTCGGGTCTAGGGAGATCATATGAGTTCTGTTTCGGGTTTCGGGCAAAAAACCAAATCTGAAACAGAACCAAATCTATGTGCACAGTGCAGTGCGAATCTGAACTTGGGGCACACCGTTGATTAAGGCACTAAATTAAGATCGTTTTCTGAAAAAATTGGAGCGGGCGATGAGATTCGAACTCACGACATCACTCTTGGTAAGCTCGACGACTTGAGGTCCGCGATTGACCCGTAGCAGACAAAATACTCGCGTAGAATTCGTAGAATGAAGGTAAAAAACAAACAAATGCGCCCCCGAACCGGATGTCGTTCGGAGGCGCGTTTGAGTGCTTATTATCTAGGGAGAACAATCCGTGTTAGGCATCATCCCGCCATAGGAAGGGCGGGGATTCGCAACCGCCGAAGTTATTGAGTGGGACATGAGTGCGGCCCTTCACATAGTCGCCCACCGCATCGATGTAGTTTGTGTGGGCGGGCAGGGCGATGCCGCCTTCTTCGTGAATGATTGTTTGCAGATCGCAGTACATCTGACGTCGCTTGGCTAAGTCGGTGACCGCCAGTACGTCTGTTAGTATCTGGTCGAACTGTTCATTCTTCCAGAAGGATTCATTCCATTTTGCCTGTGAGTGATAGGCGACGGATAACATGATATTTGCCGTCGGACGCATATTCCAGTTGGTCGCACAGATCGGTGCAACTTTCCAAATGGCGCTCCAGTACCCGTCCGGCGCAACCTTCTGTACTTCAATGTTCAAACCGATCTTTTTCGCCTCACGCTGGAGATAGAGGGCCTGTTCCACGGCACCGACACCGACGTCGGCCACAACGATCGGAACCGGGGTGTTGCCGATGCCGGATTTTTCGAAGTGATATTTGGCTTTCTCCGGATCTAACAGGCGCTGCGGAATGTCTGGGCAGTGATCGAAATAGGCAGGTCCGATTGGTTGATCGTTGCCGATTGACCCCTGGCCCTTCATTACACCTTTGACCAGACGCTCGCGATCCATCAAGTATTGGATTGTCCGGATCAGTTCACGGTTACCGGATTGCGCCATGTCCAATCGGAAGGCAAGGCCGATAAAGCCTCCGGACTGTGTTGTCCAAAGATCGATGCCAGCTTGGCTTCCAATCTTTTCCAGCGCCTTGGGTGGAACCTTTGCGATTGCATCGACGTCGCCCGCGAACAGCGCATTGAGGCGTGCGACCGGATCCGTGATCGCGAAATGCTCAAGTTCATCCAGATAAGCGCCTTCTTCCCAGAAATTCTCGTTCCGCGCGCCAACACAGCGCACACCGGGCTTGAATTCCTTGACTTTGAACGGTCCGGTGCCAACTGGGTTACGGAAGTCCGTCCATCCATCCGGTATGATCTTGAACTGAAATGTGCCAAGCGCAATCGGGAGGTCGCCATTCGGGGAGTTCAGAATAGCGCGAGCCTCGTACTTATTCACTTTCTCCCATCTCTCAACCATGCTGAACAGGGTTGAGCCTGTGGAGACCGATTTCTCACCGACATGCCGATTCATCGAATAGACGACATCATCAGCCGTCATTTCCTTGCCGTTGTGAAATTCTACGCCTTTGCGAAGCTTGAAGGTCCATTCCGTCGCATCGTCGTTGGAGAGCACTTCTTCCGCCAACTCCGGTTGGTACGACAGATCATCCTGAAGTCGGGTTAGAGATCCGTAAAACATACGCCCACGAAAGTAATCGGCATTAGTGCTGAAAAGAGCGGGGTCGAGCGTATCGCCGGGGCTATGCGCCTCGATAGCCATGCGTAGACGACCACCTTTTTTGGGCGTGGAAGCGATTGCTTCCTTTGCTGATGAGAATACGCCACCCGCGACGGCCGCACTCGCGCCCGCAGCCATCATCCAGTTGATGAACTCGCGCCGCGTGGCACCGCCATTCACCACACGCAATACATCTTCGCGGTCGTTCGGGCGCATCCGCTCGAACGTTATCGGGTTAACCTGCTTAACCATATTACCCTCCTACTTGAGTTGCGGCGGGCCGAAGAGGTCAGGTTGACCGACGGGCAGCCGCCAAGGTGTCACGAAAGATTCGCGATGATGGTTTCTTCAAACATGCTGCGGACGAGAACAGCGCGATCCTCGATCATCGTGCGACCGCGGGCGATGACGGTATCGACCTCCCAGTTATCGTCGAAGATGATGAGGTCAGCATCCGCACCCTCTTGGATCACTCCTTTACGAGGTAACTTGTATGCGGTTGCGACGTTCCGGGTGACCATGGCAAAAGCGTCTTCGACGCGGACACGATCTTCTGTGATCAGTTTGCGCCACACCATTAATAGGCTTGAGACCGGCATATAGTTGGCGCGTGTTGGCGTCGCTTCACCCTTCTCTTCCTTGGGTGGCGCACCGTTGCCGTCCGAACTGATCAGAATTTTCTCGATGGGAACCCCTTCCGACAGAAGTTGCGAGACCGCGTCGACCGGATCAGTTGATCGCTCATAGTTGTTGTCGGGCCTATAATTCGCACCGATATCAACCCAACCCCCACGCTTCCCCCAAATAGCGGCGTCTTCCATGTATCGGTCTGTCTGATTGACGTGCGACGGCACCATTTGGGAAATCGGCAGACCGGATCGGTCCAGCATGTCGAACAACGGGCGCAGACAAGCCCCAAAATATGGCGGGACTTGTAAGCACAGGACGCCCCCCTTACCTGCAAGCCGGCCAACCAGCAGGGCTTGAACCAGCGTCTCTGCAACATACTGGGCGCCGGGGCCCAGACTGTCATATCCGTAGCCTAGTTCCGAAATCGACAGTTCGCCTACGCCGATGATTTCATCAACGAAGGCGATGTCGTTGCAAATGTCGCCGGTAAGCGTCGGAACCGGGTGGCGCAGTGTCGCGCCAGCCAGCGCATAGGCAGAGATACCTTCGTTGTTGAAGGATTTCGTCTTGCCGATGAGGTTGCGCATATCCTTGGTCGACTGATCGTAACCAATCATTCCGATAACACTGGTCGTGCCAACCCGTGTCAGCTGGCTTGTTTGCAATTCCGGAGCGCGGGAATGGAACCCAAGTCCACCGCCGCCGCCAAGGACATGCACATGATTGTCGATAAAACCCGGACCGACCGTGCGGCCCGCCGCATCATGCTCGGTGACCGTTAGCGCACCGACGTCCAGGCCAGGCTCGGAAATGCACGCGATCCGTTCGCCCGAGATGAGGATGTCGCGAAGGCCGATAGGGGTCGGCGTGTAGAGATTTGCGTTTCGAATAATTATCATGCGCCTATTTGAACGCAGGTTATTTGATTTGAGAAATTAAAATATCTTCTCTATTATGCGGAAATGCTAATTTATCCAACGATCCGTCATTTGCGCGCGTTCTCTGCGGTCGCGAGGCTGGGCAGCTTCGGGCAGGCCGCCGATGAGTTATGTATGTCTCAATCGGCACTCAGCCAAAATATCAGCCAGTTGGAGGACATTCTCGAAGTCCGGCTCATCGACCGGACGACCCGAAGCATGCAATTGACGGAGGTTGGCGAGCAACTTTATCCGCGTGTCGTAAGATGGCTTGACGAGATGGAGGACGTATTCACCGATCTGCAGGCACAAGGACGCTTTCGCCACGGGCATGTGCGTATTGCATGTCTCGCTTCCGTCGCAATCCGCGTGCTGCCGTCGGTTGTCGAAGCATTTCGCAAACGTCATCCGTTGATAACAGTGTCAATCCGCGACGACACGGGATTCGGCGTGGAATCGAGCATCATTGATCGGGCGGCGGATTTTGGCATCGCTGGAGGTCCAGTTCGCAATCCGGCGATAGAGTTCGCTCATATGTTCGAGGAACCATATTGGCTGCTTTGCGCGGACAACCATCCGCTTGCCGCTCGTCCTTCCGTCACATGGGCACAGATTGCTGAACACGACTATATCGCCTTCGGTGATGACACCAATATTGGTCGGCAACTTAGATCGACCCTCGATTCGACCGGGCGGACGCCAAAGGCCGTTCACGAAGTGTCGCAATTGGGAACCGTTTGGGGCTTGGTAGACAAAGGCCTCGGCGTATCCGCTTTACCGGCGTCGGCCTGTCCCGAGCATGGAAACTTTAAAAGAGTGGAGGTCACCGGCCCAAAAATCCGGCGTCAGGTCGGTATGTTGACGGTTAAAGAACGCTCGTTAACACCCGCGGCCGCGTTGTTCGTGGAGATGCTGAAGGATGCATCATTTCCTGTAACCTGACACGGCATTTATTCAAATACCTGTATAATTCATAATTTTATCCTGATTTATTTCATGAGCATGATGATGCACTATTCTTCCGCAGCCGTAGGAGGATCATGCCGATGAAACTGCAAGACTTGATTGTCGATCCAAACAAACTCGACACCTATTCACCACCGCGGCACGGGAACACGGTTAATCACCGTCTTTGGCCCCAAACAGATGAGCCCGCTCCTATCGAGGTTCTGCACGGGCAGCTTGGATTCGGTGGCGGGGCGGATCCACATTATCACGCCGACTCGGATCAGATGATCTATTCGCTTTCCGGCGTCATGCGGATCGAAGGCCTTGAGGACAGTGTGGAACTACACCCAGGCCAGTTCATCTTTCTGCCCAAGGGGTTGGAGCACCAGGTTCACATTCTCAATCCCGAGGGTGTGAAATGCATCGTCATGTATATGCCTCGACTGGCCGAAGATGACATTCGTCCGGCCAAACAGCTGGGGCAGCGGGAAATCAAGTAACAAGTCCAGTCTCAAGCACCAACTAAGCGATCTCGGAGAACAATCATGTCCACGACAAAGCTCTCGCCCAACCAAAGCGCAGCGAACATCGTCAATGAACTTATCGCGGTGAAGGCCGGCGAGCGCGTGGTCGTCGTTAGCGATGGTGAAAGCCCGGCCGAAATGGTCGCTGCTCTCGTCTCCGAATTGCGGGCCGTTGGGGCCGAATACGCCGTGATGGAACAGCCGGTTCGCGCACCACATGAAAAGAATGTTCTCCATCCAGCCATTGAACGTGGGCTCGACGAAGCGGACATTTTGATCGGTATCACGATGTCGAGCGGAGCGCCGGTCTACAACGCAAACGTCAAACGGCTACTGAAGGCAGGTACTTTGCGCGTCATGTCATTGGCGATGCGGGATTTAGATACATTGACCGCAGGCGGTGCTACCGCGGACTACAGGGCTGTTCGGGCCGATGGGGAACGTTTGGCCAAGATCTGGTCCGAAGGCTCTGTCATGAGAATTACGTCTGATGCCGGAACCGACATCTCTGCACCGATCGCCAGCGACGACGCTATTATCGAGTGCGGTTATGTCCACGAAGCAGGCTTCATGGCCGGATGTCCCGATGGCGAAGTCTCGTCACGTCCGGTTGAAGGGACCGCAAGCGGTGTTTTCGTCATCGATGGTCCGGGCGCTGTTATCGGCAAGCCGGAGGGCCCAATTCGTGTATATGTCGATAAGGGCAAGGTCACTGCGATCGAGGGCGATTGCCCTCAGGCCGAACAACTCCGGGAGATCATTGCCACGGTAGAAAATGCCGATCATGTTGCGGAGTTCGGAATTGGACTGAACCCCGCATCCCGCCCGGACGGACGATTTCAGGAAGTTAAGAAACGGCGTGGCCAGGTCCATATCGCTCTCGGCGACAACATCTATTACGGTGGAACAGTAAAGAGCAATGTCCATATGGATATGGTGGTTACAAACCCGACGGTGACGCTTGATGATCGGCTCCTTGTCGATCGTGGGCGGGTGATCCTCGACTGATCAATCCCAACCCGTTGGCGGAAGCGTCGGCTGCGGAAGAACTGATTCGAAAAACGCCCCAACCCGAAAGGCGAGGGCGTCCTGAAATCGGTTCGTTAGGATTTGAACGGATATCGGCAAACCTTCACTCGTAACACCGGTTGGAATGGCCAGCCCGACCAAATCGAGATAATTGCCGATGCGGGTAAAGGGCGTGGCAGGAACTTTTTCATCAACGTCCGCAACGGGTATAGCAGGCTGTGCGCATGTCGGCGTCATCAATATATCGATATCGGCCATCCGTTCCTGCATTTTAGCAATTGCCTCTGACCGTCGTGACATCACTGCAACGCGATCTGCCTGACCTAGGCCACGCCCCGCCAATATGCGGTTGCGCACAGGTTCCTGAATTTGACTATCGGCGGCTTCTGCCAGGTCGCCGATCGCTTGATAGACCTCCGCACTAACAAGCTGGACGGTTTCGTCCAGATACGCTTCCAACGGAAGTGGAAGATCAAACTCAACCACCGTTGCACCATGACGTTCCGCTACTTCTAGCGTATGGTTGTACTGTGCCAGGACATCCGGGTGGACGTCCATGTCATCGACTGCTGTCAAGCGGCCGATGCGAAGTCCTTCCACACGACTTCCCGAACTCAGCATGGCCGACAAAACAGGGGCGCTCCAAGTGGCCTCGTCACTGTCATCGCGTCCGGCGAGGGCCTGAAGTAATAGGACTGCGTCCTTGGTCGAGCGCGTGAGTGTACCAACAACATCAATTGTTGGGCTCAACGGAATCATGCCGGTCCGGCCGATCAAACCGAACGACGGCTTGTATCCAACGCAACCACAATAGGCTGCCGGCCCCCGGCAGGACCCTCCCGTATCCGACCCAAGTGCCGCTGGGACGAGACCCGCCGCGACGGCAACGGCCGAGCCGCTGCTTGACCCACCGGGGACGCGATGTATTTCGCGATCCCAAGGGTTCCAAGGTGTGCCCGTAATCGTGTTGGTGCCCCAGCCGCCATAGGCGAACTCTTGGGTGTTCGTCTTTCCAAGGATAATCATACCTGCTCGTTCGAGCTTGCTGACGGCATGTGCGCTCGCGTGCGATTCGGACAGTTCGAAAGCGTTTGAGCCGGCCCGCGTCGGACATCCTGTGAAATGAAACACGTCCTTAATGGCGATTGGGATACCATGAAGCGGTCCGACCTTTGTCCCACTTTCCAGGATTTTGTCAGCGACCTGGGCTTGGCGCCGCGCTTCTTCGTCGAAAGTTTGGACGAACGCTCCGAGCCTCTCATCCAATCGGCTGATCCGGTCGAGAAATGCGGATACGATTTCATACGAGGAGAGTTCACCAGCGCGAAGCGAAGCGGATAGCTCCACAATCGTCATTCTTGAAACGTCATCGCTCATGTTTTCACCTGTTACCGGATGCTACTGCCCATTACCGTTTGAGCTAGCACCGCAGGATAGAATCGTAAAATTAGCAATAATGGTCGATCCTGAAGATACACTGAACAATCTCGATCAAACATGACATTGCGCTATCGAGGCTCACGTCGCGCGGTCTCCGTATTGATCCTCCCCCGCAGAATTGGTCCACGATGAAGCTCACCGTAAAGATGCATCGCAAGTTCTACGTCACATCGCAGGAACTGCGAGGACTGGATCACCGGCTTATTCAAAGGATGATTGGTCATACGCCTGGATCAAAAGTGACCGAAAAACACTATCTCTTCCTACCGGAAAGCGTTGATCGAACCGGGGTTCTGAACATGGAAGAGGATGTTGTTGCCAAAACTTTGGCAACACGGTCGGAAAACCTGGCAACATGCCAACCTTACGAAGGTTCAAATATTTGATTTTATTGAGATAAATTTGAGCGGGCGATGAGATTCGAACTCACGACATCAACCTTGGCAAGGTTGCGCTCTACCCCTGAGCTACGCCCGCATTCCAAATCCTTGATACAGTATCGCTAGGATATTGTATCGCGGTGGGTATCGTT
>SPJK01028585.1_pt1 | contig 16453 bp, 20 predicted proteins | sample 3741771 | NCBI WGS metagenome assembly SPJK01 (sample SAMN10925997, study PRJNA522277) | cold seep metagenome | isolation source: Elba SIP-enriched marine methane seep metagenome, extraction at timepoint T2 | place: Italy: coast of Elba, Mediterranean Sea | reverse complement strand
AGTTTCACTTTACACCGACCTCAGCCAGTTGGTTAAATCAAATTGAAATCTGGTTTGGTATTTTGTCTCGTAAGACATTGAAAGGTGCAAGTTTCAACAATGTTACCGAATTAAGGAAGGCAATTGAAGCCTTTATCTTGCGACATAACCAGGAAGCACAACCTTTCAAATGGCGTTGCCGAGAAGTAAAAGGCAGTCAGATTAAAAATACAATAACTAACTTATGCAATTAGACACTAGATCATTTAAGGATGTTCAAGTTAATTCTCAAACATCAACCTAAGCATAGTTTCTTTTTCTGAAAATACTGACCTTTCTGATGACCAACCGAGATAAACTGATACATGATTTTAAAATTTTTGCTTTTTAAATTAATAACCGACCTGATGAAATAATCAGGCCAGGAGTTCGAATGCAGATTTGGAACCAGGAAAAATATATAAAAGCATGGCATTTTGCTTCAATTGCCCACAACGGACAGACTGTTCCCGGCAGTGATATTCCGTATATTCATCACATCGGCCTGGTCGCAATGGAAGCCATGACAGCGGTTTACCACACGCAGATGAATTCGCCAGATTTGTTAATTCAATGTTCGCTTTTGCATGACACTATTGAAGATACAGGGACAGAATATGATGATATAAAAGAAGAATTTGGTTTTGAGGTGGCAAATGGCGTGATGGCTTTATCTAAAACCCCTGATGTAGCTACAAAACAAGAACAAATTATGGATAGTCTAAAACGAATAAAACGTGAACCTGAAGAAATATGGATGGTAAAGCTGGCGGACAGGATTACCAATTTACAGCCACCACCAAAGCATTGGAACAAGAACAAAATAAGTCGTTATAGGGACGAAGCTAAATTAATCCTGGATGCGTTGCAGGGTGCGAGTGATTATCTTGCTGCAAGACTGCTAAAGAAAATTGACGAATATGCTCAATATGAATAAATACTATTTTTTTACGTGGCTGTTTTAATTTAGTATTTGTCGCCGGTACATTGTTTGGTGCTTTGGTCTTGGCATTTTCTTTTTTACTGCAGATACCTGGATAGTTACATGGGCGGCTGCAAAAAGTCACGAATATTTCTTGACGCTAAAATCATCAAAGCTTTATTGAAATTTGGTATGGGAGATAAAGAAAATGTTGCAGAAATTGAAGCGGTAATCACGCAATATCAATAGAATTAATAGGATATATGATTATTGGTGTAAATTTTTGTTTTAAAATAAATTTATATATGTTTTTTCATTGGCAATCATTATACCACTCAATAATTAAGTATTGAATTATTATGTCTGCCTTTTATTCTCCAGATTATAAACAAAAAGAAATCATTAACATTGTCATAACTCATGCTTACTGTTTACTATTGGTAACAGTTACATTTTTTCTTCAGCATCCATGGTTTTATCTTATTTCTTTTGCCTGGCTGTTTTTTATTTTCAGTGATATTACAGTTTATATCAAACGAACAAAAGGATGGTTGGCAAAATTTGATGATGAGTTTATTAATTTTTATAATCAGCAAAGTAAAATTCCAGTTCATACTATACACAAATAGATAGACAAATGATTGGTGGAGAAAGGCTTGGGATCAACATTGTTTTAAAGAATCATCATGTTCAATCTGAACAATTTTATATTTTAAATGATGAACAAATTGATGAACTTATTCGATTCCTTAATTCTTTGTTAAACAAGGCGACTTAGACATTCATATTGTGTTTTTATTCAGCTTAATTTCTGCTTGTCATGATTTCAGAGTTACTTTTTTGTAGTAGAATAAGCTACTCTTTATATGAATGAGTGGTTATGAGTCAACGTAGCGCGAAAGTAGAACGAAATACATTGGAAACCCAGATTCAGGTTGAGATTAATCTGGATGGGACGGGGCAGGCAAATTTTGAGACCGGGGTGCCGTTTCTGGATCATATGCTGGATCAGATTGCCCGGCATGGCTTGATTGATCTGAATGTTATTGCCAATGGCGATCTGGATATTGATGCGCACCATACGGTTGAAGATATCGGTATTACCCTGGGGCAAGCGTTTGCTCAGGCGGTTGGGGATAAAAAAGGCATTGTCCGCTATGGCCATTCCTATGTGCCGCTGGATGAAGCTTTATCTCGCGTTGTGATTGACTTTTCAGGTCGTCCCGGCCTTGAGTACGCGGTTGATTTTCCTAGAGCGACCATAGGCAATTTCGATGTGGATTTGTTTCGTGAATTTTTTCAGGGCTTTGTTAATCACGCGCTGCTCAGTTTGCATATCGATAATTTAAAGGGGCGCAATGCCCATCACGTCGCCGAAACGATTTTTAAGGCCTTTGGCAGAGCCTTGAGAATGGCCTTGACGAAGGATGAACGTATGGCTGATATGATGCCCTCGACCAAAGGAACCTTATAATCTTTTCTCAATTCTATGAGCATTTTTCTTGAGTTGATGGAAATAGCTGGCTCAATATTTTTGAATTGATTTATAATGCACTATTCAATTAATTTTTAGAATATTTCATGTCTTCTGTTGCTGTAATCGATTATGGGATGGGGAATCTGCATTCCATAAGCAAGGCCTTGCAAAAGGTCGCACCCGAGGCGGATATCCAGATTGTTTCCGATGCGGATAAAATTCGCCGTGCCGATCGTATTGTGTTTCCCGGTGTGGGAGCTATTCGTGATTGTATCGAGGCTTTGCAAAGTCGTGGTCTTGATAGAGTGATCAAGGAAGTGGTTAAAGAAAAACCGTTTCTGGGTATTTGTCTGGGTATGCAGGCATTGCTCACTGAAAGCGAAGAAAATGGCCATACCCCCTGTCTCGATGTTTTTTCCGGGCAGGTGAATCGCTTTGCCAGTTCCTTGACAGATCATAATCAGCAACGCCTGAAAATTCCCCATATGGGCTGGAATAAAGTCCATTTTTCTCCACATCCTCTATGGAATGGAATTGAACAGGATAGTCGTTTTTATTTTGTTCATAGCTATTTTGTTAATCCTGAAACGAATAATCAAACCATAGCGACCAGTCATTATCCTGATGAATTTTGTTGTGCGATTGCCAAAGATAATGTATTTGCTGTGCAGTTTCACCCCGAAAAAAGTCAGCATGTCGGCCTGAAATTACTTGAGAATTTTATGGCCTGGGATGGCACTGTTTAAGCAGACTCTGCTATGTTTTTAAATTTATCCTGTCAATCAACTGTGTTTGTTTTTGAGAAATTACCATGTTGTTAATACCTGCTATTGATTTAAAAGAAGGAAAGTGTGTCCGTTTACGTCAAGGACGGATGGAAGATGATACTGTGTTTTCTGATGATCCCGTTGCTGTCGCAGCTCAGTGGGTAGAGCAAGGCGCCAAACGTATTCATCTGGTTGACCTGGATGGTGCTTTTGCAGGCAAGCCGCGTAATGCGGATATTATTCATGCCATTGTTGATGCCTTTCCCGATGTGCCTGTTCAAATAGGTGGCGGAATCAGGGATGAAGATACCATTGAAGGTTATCTGAATGCGGGAGTTCAATATGTGATTATCGGCACGAAAGCGGTGAACGAACCTCATTTTGTCAGTGATGTGGCGTTGCAGTTTCCCGGCCATATTATTATTGGCCTGGATGCTAAAGACGGCAAGGTGGCGATTGATGGCTGGTCAAAGCTATCCCGACATGATGTGATCGATTTAGCTCAACAGTTTGAAGCTAATGGGGTGGAAGCTATTATTTATACCGATATTTCCAGAGACGGAATGATGGAAGGTGTTAATGTCGAGGCAACTGCCAAATTGGCAGGTGCTATTCGTATACCTGTGATTGCTTCAGGAGGCATTACAGATATTAATGATATACATGCTTTGGGCAAAGTGGCTGAAGAAGGCATTATGGGGGCTATCACTGGCCGAGCTATTTATGAAGGCACTTTGAATTTTGAAGAAGCCGAAAAAATTGCACAGACATACGATTAATTATGGGATTAGCAAAACGAATTATTCCATGTCTTGATGTTGACAATGGACGTGTGGTTAAAGGTGTTCAGTTCGTTAATATTCGAGATGCAGGTGATCCTGTCGAAGTGGCGCGGCGTTATGACCGGGAAGGGGCTGATGAGATCACTTTTCTGGATATTACGGCGACCAGTGATGATCGAGATACCATGGTTCATGTGGTTGAACAGGTTGCCAGTGAGGTGTTTATTCCTTTAACGGTCGGTGGCGGAATTCGTGAATTGGAGGATATTCGGCGCATGTTAAATGCCGGTGCTGATAAAGTAGGGATTAACAGCGCCGCTGTATTCAGGCCTGAATTTGTTCGTGAAGCGGCTGAAAAATTTGGTTCGCAGTGTATTGTAGTGGCCATTGATGCGAAAAAAGTCAGTTCAGAAGGTGAGGCTGATTGCTGGGAAATTTTTACCCACGGTGGACGTAAACCAACTGGAATTGATGCCGTGGAATGGGCAAAAAAAATGGTCGTGTTGGGCGCTGGAGAAATATTGTTAACCAGTATGGATAGAGATGGCACCAAGCAGGGCTTTGATCTTGATTTAACACGTGCTATCAGTGATGCAGTGCAAGTGCCTGTGATTGCTTCGGGAGGCGTGGGTAATCTGGAGCATTTGTCAGAAGGTGTTATTCAGGGTAAAGCCGATGCTGTGTTGGCAGCCAGTATTTTTCATTTTGCAGAATACAGTGTTGAAGAAGCCAAGCAAACGATGCAGTCTCATGGCATAGAGGTGCGTTTGTGAGAGTTGTCTGGTTAGATGAAATTAGCTGGACCGATGAAGGTCTAGTGCCTGTGATTGCTCAGTCTTCCGAAAATCACAGGGTAGTGATGTTTGCCTGGATGAATCGAGAGGCTTTAGAGCTGACTGCCAATGAAGGTTATGCGGTATATTGGTCACGATCTAGAAAGCGTTTATGGCGTAAAGGTGAAGAGTCTGGACATAGGCAAAAAGTCTTGGAGATACAACTGGATTGTGATGAAGATGTGGTCTTATTAAAAATCGAACAAGAAGGTGGAATTGCCTGTCATACAGGCAGGGAAAGTTGTTTTTATCGCACTCTGCAGGATGGGAAATGGCAAGCCCGTGAGCCGGTTTTGAAAGACCCCAAAGAAATTTACAGCTGATCCAGATCACCGGTTTTTATTTTAGAGTTTGTATTTTTTAGATTTTTTACAGGAAATTGAATGAGTGAAGTGCTGCAGCAATTGGCAAAGGTTTTGGAACAGAGGAAATTAGAGTCTGCTGATCAGTCTTACGTGGCTAGTCTCTACGCTAAAGGCCTGGATCATATACTGAAAAAAATTGGTGAAGAAGCAACGGAAACCGTCATCGCCGGCAAATCTGGCGATAAACAGCAGATTGTATATGAAACAGCAGATCTTTGGTTTCATTCTATGGTCTTGTTAGCTGACCAGGGTTTAAGTCCTGATGATGTTCTGGCAGAACTTGAACGTAGATTTGGCTTGTCAGGGCTGGAAGAAAAAGCCCAAAGAAGTAAGTGATGACTCGCCCGGATATTTCGTAAAGGCGTTTATTGTTTGTTCGCTAAATATAATGAATTCAATAGATTGAACGATATTTTAACTATAAAAAAATACAGTTTGTACCTGAATGGTTTTAGAAGAATCTGGTTGCAACCTTGAACATAATAGCTTTTTTGCCATTTTATCCAGAAAATCCATTCCCTTCATGAATTATCCAGGCTAGAAATTAAGAGGAGCCAACATGGGCATAAGTGTGACACAATTATTAATTATTCTTGCTATTGTGATTGTTTTGTTTGGTACTAAACGATTGCGAAGTCTGGGTACAGATCTGGGTGGTGCGATTAAAGGTTTTCGCAGTGCTGTTAAAGAAGGCAGTGAGGACCCGGCAATTAGTCAGTCTGATGACAATGCACCCGATCAGGAAAAAAAGGTAGAGTCCGACGAAAAAATTGATCAATAATGTTTGATATTGGTTTTTGGGAGCTTTGTCTGGTAGGGTTGGTGAGTTTACTGGTGATAGGGCCTGATCAGTTACCTAAAGTAGCACGACTCAGTGGGTTCTGGCTGGGTAAAACTCGCAGAATGGTTGATAGTGTTAAAACAGAGATCAAACAGGAATTGCAAGAGGAAGAAATGCGTCAAATCCTGAAACAACAGGCTGATTTAGAAGAATATCACCGTTTGTTGCAAGATGGGAAAGAGTCTCTGGATGGTCTGAAAGAAGACCTTTCACTTTCTGATACCAAAAAATCCATTCAAGATAAGAATAATGAATCAAATTGACGATGAATTTGACCAAAAAGGTCAAACTTTAATCAGTCATCTGGTTGAATTGCGCAATCGTTTATTACGCGTTGTTGTATTTATTCTGGTTATATTTCTTTGTATGACTCCGGTTGCAAATGAAATATACGTCTTTGTTTCGCAACCTTTGCTGGCGCACTTACCCGAAAACAGCACTATGATTGCCACGGATGTGGCTTCTCCCTTTTTAACGCCGTTTAAACTATGTCTGGTAGTGTCAATATTTGCCTCCGTACCGGTTATCCTGTTTCATTTTTGGGGATTTATTGCGCCGGGTTTATATAGTCACGAAAAACGATTGGTATTTCCATTGATCATGGGAAGTACCTTGCTTTTTTATTGCGGTGTTTTGTTCGCCTATTTTGTCGTTTTGCCATTGGTGTTTGGCTTTTTAACGACGGCAGCTCCAGAGGGTGTTGCAGTGATGACGGATATTTCTAAATATCTGGACTTTGTACTCACCTTGTTTTTTGCTTTTGGTCTAGCCTTCCAGGTTCCCATTCTTACAATTGTGCTAGTCTGGTCAGGCATTGTTTCTGCGGCTAGTTTGGCTGAAAAACGTCCCTATGTCATTGTCGGAGCTTTTATTGTGGGTATGTTTCTTACACCGCCCGATGCGATTTCACAAACGTTGTTGGCAGTGCCTATCTGGATGTTGTTTGAACTGGGTTTACTGTTTTCCCGGTTTTTTGTATCGAATAAAACGGATTGAATCTATTGATGCTGTTTCAACAACCATTGTCTGTGTGAAAACAGACAATGGTTGTTGGTTTTTTAGCGGCTTATCCTAAAAAAAGCCATTCTTTATGGTATTTAGAAGCTAGTTTAACGGCAGAATAATTCCACAGGCATCTCTTGAGCCTCCGGCACATCCGCCTTCGACACCGTCTGGGCAATAGCTGTCTTCATTGGTATGTATGATAAATGCGCTACCATCGTCATCAAAAATACTCAATGGTCCATCACTTAAGGTGATACGGGTGGACTGTGTTTGTAATACGCCGATACCATTTTCTGCAATTTCAATATTATTCAGGTCGCCTGCATGAAATGGATGATTTCCATCTGGGCTGGTATTACTTTCAGGGCCTGGGTCAAAATGGCCTCTGGCATCAGAACAAGGTGAGCAGTTTGCTGTTTCATGGATATGAACGCCATGCTTGCCCGCAGTAAGTCCTGAAGTGATTGTCATATTGATATTAACCAGTTTAACGCCTTCATCAGAAGGTTGTTCAACCAGAGTTGCTGTTCCTAATGGCTGATTGTTTTCTCCATCACATGAAAATATTAATGCACCTGCTTTTTTAGGCTCATCAGCAAGTACAGACGTGTTCAAACTGGATATGGTAAGCATTACGGCTAATCCAAAGAATTTTTTATACATGGTTTTACCCTCCTAAATTTAGAGTCAGTTTTTATTTTTATAATTGTTATAGAATAAGGAGATAACCTGATCGCTGAGTTGTGAAATATTTATATAGATGCAAAATGTCAATTTGCAAATATGCGCGGTATCATGTTGTTCATTGTTATCTACCCAATATCATTATAGCAATCAGGAGTTTTTCTATGCTCAGGATGAATGGTTAGTACTTAAAGCCAGGAAGATTCAGTAGAAAGCATTATGAGAAAATCTGAAATGTCTAAAGTTTTAGTAACTTTTGTCTGGATTGTATAATAGTCGGTTGCTTTAGACGTGGATCTTATTGTTAGTCTGTACTCCGCTACCTGAAGGTCATTCAGGTGTAATTGTCAGTATTGAATTCAAGGGGTTTTTTCAATAATGAAAAAATGTGTGTTGTGTATTGTCCTGTTGGTTGTCAGTTCGGTTCGTATGGTGGTCGCCATGGAATTTGAAACGATTAAAATTGCTTTTGTAACACAAGATGAAAAAGTTCCACCAGCCTTGTCAAACCTGGATCCTTTTATCCAAAGAAAAGGCTTGTCAGCTTCAGAAATGGCCATTGAGGAATCTAATACAACCGGCCAGTTTACTGGACAAAAATATGAATTGATTCCAGTACTGGTGACTGAAACTCAAGATGTTTTAACCATATTTTCTGAAACGGTGCCGGCAGATGTGGCTTATGTGGTTACTAATTTACCTATAGAAAAATTGCGAAAACTGACGCACTCTGCTTTGGCAGAAAATCGTTTGTTTTTTGATGCCGCAACGACTGATGATGTGTTGAGAAATCAACAATGTCAGGATAATGTGTTACATATGTTGCCAAGTCGAGCGATGAGAGCGGATGCGTTGGCACAATATATGATGAAGAAACGCTGGAATGAGTGGTGTCTGGTTTTTGGGGCGTCAAAAGCCGATCAGTTCTATGCTAAAGCTATTAAACGTGCAGCAAAAAAATTTGGTATAAAAATTGTGGCTGAAAAAGCATGGACGCATACCTATGATGCCCGAAGAACAGCACAGTCCGATGTGCCTGTTTTTACACAAGGCATTGACTATGATGTGTTGGTTGTTGCAGATGAAAGTGGTTTGTTTGGAGAATATCTATCTTATCGTACCTGGGAGCCTCGGCTAGTCATAGGGACCCAAGGTTTGATAGCAACTGCATGGCATAGAACCCATGAACAATGGGGAGCTGTTCAAATCCAGAATCGTTTCAAAGAAATGTCGGGGCGAACTATGCAGGAACAAGACTATGGCGCATATTTAGCAATTAGAGCGATTGCTGAAGCCTCTGTCAGAGCCAAATCGGGTAAATTTCAGCCAGTAAAAGATTTTTTATTCAGTGATCAGTTTAATTTACAGGGATATAAGGGGGTTGCTCTATCTGTCAGACCCTGGAATGGCCAATTAAGGCAACCTGTATTATTGGCAGCTGCCCGTTCACTGGTGACGGCTGCACCTATAGAAGGTTTTTTGCACCCTGAATCTGAACTGGATACTTTGGGTTATGATGAACCTGAATCCAGTTGCAATAAACAGCCGGAAGTAAACATTGTGATTGACGAGCTGGAGCCGACCCAAGAAAAAACAGGTAATTTTCAGATATTGATTGATTTTTGGTATAGAATCGTTGCTTTATTTAAGCAGTGGTTGGCCATTGAATAACTGCAAACTGCTGAATTGTATCGGCTCTATTGATGTCGGTTTTTTTGTTTTATATGATTAGATAAATGATTCGGTTCAAAATGAAAATGTTTGTGAAATGTAAATTCGGGTTATTGTTTACCCCGTTTCTTTTAATGGCTCAAGCTAATGCAGAAAAGCTTTATGTGACCTTGGAAAAAGATAATGCGGTAGCCGTGTTAGATCCTGTTGCAGGTAAATTGATTAAAACGATCGAAATTGGCCAAAGACCCAGAGGGATTACCATCAGTCCTGATTATCAGTATTTATATGTTGCTACCAGTGATGATAACACCGTGAAAATGCTGACAACAGAAACACTTGAAGTGATTGCTGAGTTACCTTCCGGCGATGACCCTGAAACCTTTGCCTTGAATCCTGCTGGTGATATTTTATATATCTCAAACGAAGATGATAACCTGGTGACTGTCATTGATATTCCAAACAGGAAGGAAGTCTATACAATACCGGTAGGTGTTGAGCCTGAAGGTATCGCTGTCAGTTCAGATAATAAATGGGTGATCAGTGCTTCAGAAACAACTAACATGATCCATTGGATAGATACCGAAACACATCAGATCAAAGCGAATACTCTGGTTGATCCTCGGCCTAGAGCAGCCAATTTTACTGCGGATAATCAGCAGCTATGGGTTACTTCAGAAATTGCAGGCACATTGATGATTCTCGATGTGAACAGTCAGGAGATTATCAAAACCATTCAATTGAATGTTGATGGGGTCAGCGACGATAAAATCCAGCCAGTGGGGGTAGTGATTGACCAGGCTGGAGAGTTCGGCTATGTCGCTCTGGGGCCTGCAAACAGGGTGGCTGTGATTAACGCTAAAACCTATGAAATTGAAACGTTTTTACTGGTTGGTCAAAGAGTCTGGAATCTGGCCTTTTCCCCGGACCAAAAACGCTTATATACCACGAATGGCCGAAGTAATGATGTATCGATTATCGATCTGGAGAATCATAAGGTCACCAAATCTGTTGCTGTTGGTCGTTTTCCCTGGGGGTTGGTTGCTCAGCCATGAATAATCAAACCATACCATCTTCAAACGCGCTATCTGTACAGGATTTAAACTTTTCTTATTCAGGCAAGAAAGCATTGGATCAGGTTAGTTTTTCATTGGAAGCAGGGCAGTGTACCCTATTGTTAGGTCCGAATGGTGCTGGTAAGAGTACTTTATTTTCCTTGATTACGCGTTTATATGAGAGTCGTGAAGGCCGTATCGGATTATGTGGCTATGATATTAAGTCACAAACCGGAGATGCGTTGAAACAATTAGGTGTGGTTTTTCAGCAAACGACATTGGATCTGGACTTATCCGTCAACCAGAACTTACGCTATCATGCGGCTCTTCATGGTTTAAGTGCCAGAACTGCAAATAAGAGAATTGAGGAAGAATTAACCCGACTGGATATGTATGAACGTAGAAAAGAGAAAGTGCGTTATTTGAATGGGGGGCATCGTCGTCGGGTGGAAATTGCCCGTTCTTTATTGCACAACCCCCGTTTATTGTTACTTGATGAACCCACCGTGGGACTGGATGTCCCTAGTCGATTATCTATCGTTGAGCATGTTCACAGGTTGAGCGCTGAAAGTGATTTGGCTGTGTTATGGGCGACGCATTTAATAGATGAAATTTATCCTGACGATAACCTGGTTGTTTTGAGCCGTGGACAAATCAAAGCCGATGGCAAAGTGCCTGATATATTGGAACTCACTGGCACTGAAGATTTAAACGCTGCATTCAAGCAGTTAACTCAGGAGGGGCGTTGATGGTTTCATTGCTACTGCATTTTTGGCGCGCATTATGGGGTATTGTGGGCAGGGAATTATGGCGTTTTGTTCGTCAGAGAGAACGTTTTATTTCTGCTTTAGTTCGACCATTGGTTTGGTTATTTGTTTTTGCTGCAGGTTTCAGGGCAACTCTGGGATTGGCCATTTCACCGCCTTATGAGACTTATATACTTTACGAAGTCTATATAACACCTGGCTTGATTGGCATGATTCAATTATTTAATGGCATGCAAAGTTCATTGTCGATGGTATATGACAGGGAAATGGGCAGTATGAGGATATTGATGGTTTGTCCTTTGCCTCGCTGGTTTCTTTTGGCCAGCAAATTAATTGCAGGTGTTGCTGTTTCAGTTTTACAAGCCTATGTTTTTTTGGCAATTGCCTGGGCATATGATATTCAGGCACCCATAGCAGGTTATTTTTGGGTTTTGGGGGCACTGTTGATTAATGGAATGATGCTGGGGGCATTGGGTTTACTTTTGTCATCTTTTATTAAACAACTGGAAAATTTTGCGGGCGTGATGAATTTTGTGATTTTCCCCATGTTTTTTATGTCTACAGCTCTCTATCCTTTATGGAAGTTAAAAGAGTCCAGTGAAATTCTCGAAATCCTGGCTCGCTTAAACCCTTTTTCACAAGGGGTTGAATTAATTAGGTTTGCCCTTTATGGACAGTTAAATCAAGATGCACTTATCTATACCTGCGCTGCTTTATTCATTTTTATGACAATTGCTGTGATCGGGTATAACCCATCAAAAGGAATGATGACAATAAAAAGAGGAAAGTAGTGTAAATATTTGAAATGATAAAATAATATCTATACTATAGTTATGATAAAATTTAAGATTAACCCAGTTTCGGATAGTTTGTGAAAAATTCATTTTTTCTTGTCATACCTGAGCAGCAAAAACATCCTGATTTGTTGGCCTCTTATGAAAAAGCGCTGATTGAAAAATGGGTATCGGAATTGCCGACAGCTAACCCTAGCCTTTCAACCCGAATGTTCTTCGATTATCTGGAAGAACTGAATACCGTTGAAATGCCGCCTCAACAACGACTGGAAGTTCTTGAACTTTTACGTCCCCAATTTCTCACCATTGAAGAATATTTGCGTTCCAGATTAATTTTGCTGGGTTTTCCTAAAGGCGAAAATGAGCAAAAAATCCTGAATCTGTTGGTTGCCCTGGAAAAAAACTTTACTATCAGCTATTGGATGGCATTAAAAGAATTGACGCGGAAAGATGTAGGCTGGTTTCAGGGTAAAACCATTGCTTTGGCATTGCAGCGTACGATTAAAGGCTTAAGCCAGATAGTTGTTACTCATTATATGATGTTCTTGCCGATTCCTGATTGGGTCTGGATCGATTTGCATTCATTATATAAATTAAGTGTTCGCCTAAAAAAAGACAGTGTTAAAGTGACTGATAGCAGTGTATCAGGCAATAAAAGCAGTAGTGCAGATGATTGTTATAAACAGGTCTTGATGCTAAGTCTGGCCGATCCATCGGGGCTGATGCAAAAAGAAGTGCGTCAGGTGTTTGAGTTTTTAGGTTCTATCTGTCGATATATAACGATTGAACAACAGCCGGTTGTTAAAGCCGACATGCAGTGTGTCATTTTAATAGATGAAGACGCTTGCCCTTATTTTGACAGTAAAGCAACGGCTGACAGCTCGAAGATGTTCCTGGATTTACTAAAGTTTTACAAAATTCTTAAACAGGAAGATAAATTTAGCAGTCCGGACGAAGCCCGTTTCAGTTCGATGCATGTGCTAAGAAATGTATCAGAAAAGCTGCCTTGCGGCTTATATGATTATTTATTGGAACGTTGGGCTGGTAAGCCTTTAAAAGGCGATTCGTTTTTTTCAGACAGACTGGATCGCCATATTTCGATTGGGTTACATGCGACCTATGCTTTACAAAACCCGGTGACTGAAGATGTTGACGATGACGAAGGGGAATTACAGGTTGAAGAAAATCTGGAAATTTTAGCAGAGTCATTTTCCGATCGTGAATTGTCCTGTAAGTTTAATAAAGAAGGGGTCATGTCTATTGGCAGCCTGGTCAGTTTTCGAAAGAAAAATGATCCGCTATCTAAAAGATCTCTGGCAATTGTGACTAAATTGACCATGCCAAAGCAGGATGGACATATTGTATTTGAAATCTCGAGTCTGACAGCAATTTCGTTTTCGGTTGAATATTTAAATCTTGATGCAGATATAGATAGTGAAAAGCATGAAGCCTTGTTATATGGCATGAAGACAGCTGAAGGCGAGAGAAGTTTTATTATTATGGAATCTTTTTTACATAAAGATGAAGATATTTTAACCTTGTTTATGAATGGTGAAGTCTTTCCTATTGTACTTGGACATCGAAAAAATATAGGTTTGGGTTATTGGCAGTTTGAATGTCGTCGTATAGAAGAAAGACAGGCAGCGATGAGATCTAAAAAGAAAGGCTATGATTTTATCTGATTTTATTTGGGAATCAGTATTTTATCAATTGCAGGCTTGTCTGGTGAAATAATCGTCGGAGTTTGTTAGAATGCATTCGTTAAGGATTAAAAAATCCGGCTTGAAAAACGATACCTGTGTGGTAAGTTAACGAATTTAATAATAATTATAATGAAACAGTAAATTTAGCTGGTTCAACCTATCGTTATGATTACTGTGTTGAGCCGCCTGGGTTGGCTGTTTCCAATTTTTACAAGGGGATAAGAATGAGTGAAGAAAACTCTAATGATGCATTAGAATCAGAAAAAGAGAATTCTGCAAACGCAGTATCAAAATTTCTTGGAATGAGGCAATCCAATCCAAAAGTTTTTTATGGTATTATTGGCGGCTTGGTTTTGCTGATTATTATCATTCTTAGTCTTTCTGGAGGGGGAGCTAAAAAATTACCTGTACACCAGTCTGCCAATGTACAAATTGGCCAGCAATATACGCTAAAAGGGGTTAATAATCTGGGTGATACAGGGGCGAATGTTCGTCTGGTTGCTGTTCCAGGTTCTTTGGCTGCCTATGATGACACCGAAAAGGATGATAGAATTGGCGGTTGTAAGCATATACCTCAGGGTACAAAAGTAAAAGCTGTCCAAACTCAGAAAGCATTTAATTATACTAAATTTGTAGAAGTAGAAATGCTGGAAGGCGAGTGTAAAGGACAAAAAGGCTGGGTTATAGAAGGTAATTTAGCAAATTAATGCTTGACCAACCTGACTGATCTGAATATAATATTCAGATCAGTCGATAAGCGGGAATAGCTCAGCTGGTAGAGCACAACCTTGCCAAGGTTGGGGTCGCGAGTTCGAATCTCGTTTCCCGCTCCAATAATACTAAAAAGCCGCGAATTACGCGGCTTTTTTATTTCATCTTCATGGCTGCGTAGCAAAGTGGTTATGCAGTGGCCTGCAAAGCCATCTACACCGGTTCGATTCCGGTCGCAGCCTCCATGATTTCAAAAAAAATAGTTCAAGAACAGCCGCTTAGAATAGCGGTTTTTTTATGCTTGAAATTCATCAGAAAGTGTTCAAAAGCTAATCTGATAGTTTATTCTTTGAATAAAAAAACTAGTTCTACCTGAATGATTTTGTCGAAAATCGGGTTAGTACTCATCTTGTATATTACAAAAAAACAACTCAGGCCAATGCCTTTAGTTTTTTTGAATAAGTTATTTTGCCCGACTTTTCATAATATCCATTCCTGCAATGAATTATCCGAATTAGATAATTTATATCGGGCTGTTATTCATTCGCATATAAAAGTATTTCACCTTTATTCAATTCAAGTGAATCACCACTCCAGCGTTGATAATTTCCATGAATATGACCATCTTGCATGGGGAAACCCATTTTTCGCAAGTAAATCAATATGCTTTTTATGACGGTAGGTTGATAGGTCGTATTGTATGTAAAGGTTGGCAATAGCTGTGATTGTTGACCAGAAATGATTGTGCCTCTAACCATACCTGCACCTGGCCTCATGCCAAGTTGGCCAAGTACAACAATTGTACCTGCTTTCATATTGACCCCAGTGAAATCTCCACTATTTCCAGCTATGGCGATTAATCCTCGTCGCATTCCATTACCTACCTCATTCAAGGCATTACCATAAATTATGATTTCTCCGCCTTGTATGCCTTTAGAGCTGCCTCGTACAGAGCTGCCAACCATATGTCCTGCATTGCCATGAATAATGATTCGGCCTCCTGACATTTCTCTGCCTACCCAGTCAGCTGCATTACCATGAACAATGATTTCACCGCCTGTCATATCCGAGCCTAAATGGGCACCCACATTTCCATGAATTAAAAGTTTGCCTTCCGTCATGCCTGCACCAATCAGTTTGACTTTTGAAAGATCGCCTTCCAGCTCAATCACGTCTTTAGATTCAATATCAGTCACATCAAAAAAATCGGCTAAGGCTCGTTGATCATTTCCATGAAAAATGGTTAATGCAGAAATTTGTTTTTCATCCAGCCCTTTAAAACTCTGGGGCGAAATAACTTCTGTTTCTAAAGGTACATCGGGTGTAGTGTGTAATGTAAGTTTCATAATCTTTATTGTAATATTTTATGTAAACCCAAATGATATTGTCCCAGGTTGCCTCCATAGTTTCCTGCTGTAATTTGGACTATACCTTCTCTTGCGGCGGCCAGAATGCCTGATTTCATTGATGCGGCTACAGCTTGTTCATTTAAACCATCAATGACTATTTCAAGCACACAGGTGACATTGGCTGGAAGTGCTGTCGATGTACAACCTCTGAGTGAGGGGCAGTAAGCATCGTTGGTTGAAGCAGGCAGTTCTTTGTATTTTGACCCCGGTTTACTGCCACTTCTGACAACACCGTCTGGAAAAGGCAGGATAACATCCTTGATCTTCATGGCGTCGACTGCTGCTTCCACAGCGTCCAGTGTAATATGAAGATTTTCACCCAGTACCAGAAAATTGCCTCCACCTACCGATTTTTGGATGCCAAATTTTTCATCAATTAAGAACTCTCCTTCCATGACTGGAATACGCCAGAGCCGTTGGTCGCCTAGTAGTTTGCTTGCCTGGAAACCATCGCCGAAGAAGCGCAATTTTCCACCCACGTTGATGACGGTGTTAGATTCCAAACCGTTATAACACGCTGTAGTTGGGCAAGTCATAACACATTGTCCTATGCGTTCTATCAGCCTGTTGGCCACGCCTTTTTCGCTTCCTGCAAATAAAAGCACACTGTAACCTGGCCGGCCATCAGGCGTTTGATTGGGCGAGAGTT
>SPJK01031692.1_pt1 | contig 16457 bp, 23 predicted proteins | sample 3741771 | NCBI WGS metagenome assembly SPJK01 (sample SAMN10925997, study PRJNA522277) | cold seep metagenome | isolation source: Elba SIP-enriched marine methane seep metagenome, extraction at timepoint T2 | place: Italy: coast of Elba, Mediterranean Sea | reverse complement strand
TGCAAATTACGCGGACCATCACGAATCCTGCCCACTCAGTCGGCGCTTTGGCGGGGTCTGTAATCAGACATGCGTGAACCACAGAAACGGCCGGGGAGTAGATGCGCAGATGTCGATCGCAGCTAGCAGTGAACGCCGGCCAGCTATCCGGCCGGGCCCACCTGTCTACTACGACTACGCCACGGATTGGGCGGTCAGCCCACAGTTCAAGACACCAAGGAGGAGAAAAATGGGAGAGAGATACAAACCAACTCAAGATCGCGTCTTAGTCCGCCGACACGCCCCCGAGGAGCGTACCGAGGGCGGCCTCTACATCCCAGAGAAGGCGAAGAATAAGGCCACAACGGGAACCGTTCTAGCGGTCGGCCCCGGCGTTCACGTCGCCGGCTGTGGGTTCGTGGAAACCACAGTGAAGCCGGGCGCCGTCGTCCTGTTCGGCAAGTATTCGGGCTCCGAGCTCGCCGAGGGGGACGACCTGATCGTGATGCGTGAGGGGGATATCCTCGCGGTCGATTCGGCGGGGTAGTCCCGTCGCGGGGTGGCGCGTTTTGTCGAGGACCGACACCCCGCACCTTGGGAGTGGTGTGGTCATGCCGTAAAGGGGTTCGATTCCCCGCTCTCCCACCAGGCACCTCAAACCAATCGGAGGAAATTAACATGAGTCAGCGCGAGGAATGTCCGAAGTGTAACAAGAATTGCACTACCAAGTTGGAACGTAGTTCACGATACGAAAAGTATCAGTGCTACTGCGGTCACGAGTGGAGGGTCGAATTCGAGGAAGAAACCAAACCGTCGAGGCTTCCCGGAGTCGCCAAGCCGGGGCCGGGAAGTGGCAAGAAATGAGCAGCCAGGATGGGAAACGAACCAACGGCCTGATCATGGCCATCGACTTTGACGGGACAATCGTTACGCACGACTACCCGCGGATCGGCCGCGACGTTGGCGCGATCCCTCACTTGCTCTCGTTGCAGAACATGGGGGCGAAACTGATCCTTTTGACCATGCGAGATGGGGATCAGCTTGCACACGCGGTTGGGTGGTGCAAGGAGCGCGGCCTCGAGTTCTGGGCGATCAACGAGAACCCTGGTCAGAAGGAGTGGACCTCCTCCCCCAAGGTATACGCCCACGTATACGTCGATGACAATGGAGTAGGAACGCCGCTAGTTCGGGACACTGCAACCGCGCGACCGTACGTCGACTGGTCGAAAGTAGGGCCGACGCTGAAACTCCGCCAAGCCTATATGAACGGCTTGAGCCGAGCGGACGTCGCGGGTGCGGAGAGGCCGCCCAATGTCTAGCGTTATGGGTGCTGGCGGGAGTGGGATCCTCAAGATACCGACCGACGCGATCCCACCGCTGATCAAGGCCATGCGCCGCGCAGGGGTGACACACGTCAGGTTCCGGGTGGGTGAGCTCTATCCTACGCTTACCCTAGATCAGCTCCAGCAAATGGCGGCTCACCGCGTCAAGGCCAAGGAGATTACGGTCTCTTTTCACCATGACGACTCGCACAAGTTGCCGGAGGCGTAGGATGACACCGCTATACGACGAGAGCATAATCGAGAACGCCACGATACCCGAGGAGCTCGCCAGAGCCATCGTTAGATCCGGGACACCTACAGGCGCCGGGATCGACGGGCATCAGGTTTACGTGTCGCCGGCCTGCGCGCAGGGTGTCTACTACGCGCTCCCGGCGCCTGAATGGCTGATCGTGAACTACTACAGGCCACCGGATCTTGAGGTGTTGCAGGATCCCGATTTTGCGGTCTACTGCCACCCGGCCACGTGGGAGACTTACCTCCTCAACGCTTCAGGCGCTTAATCCGATACATTTTCCCCACCAGCCTCTTGACCGCCCTCGAGATCCCCGGACTCCTCGCGGCCTTGTCCAGGTCGATCTCATCGCTAGCTTGCTCGAGGACCTCGTTCAACTTGTTGCCGAGGTCACTCCCAAGCCGCCGAGGCGGAACCATCACAACGGATTCATGTTGCGAAACCTTGCGGACCTCGAGACTGTTCGCAAGGTAGCCGGAATCATTAAATAGCGCGTTTGAGCCGGCCCCGCCTGGCGATCCAGTGGGATACCGGCCGGCGGAGGGTTTACGTTTTCGCCTCTCGATCGTGGCCGGCTTGGCAAGCCTGGTAATCTTCTTGATCTCCTTGGCTATGGCCTTGCGCGACGCCTCCGCCGCGGGGGTGGCCACGTCGACGTCGACGTCGACGGTGAGCTCGTCCGCAACGATGTCTTTTTGGTGACCGCGTCCTCGGCCGATCTTGCGTCCTCCGATTTTTGTCCGAGCCATACGCATAAGCTTACCGCATGCGATCGTGGGTACGAGTCTCGAAGAACAGCCCCCAACGGCGTTGCACTCGATGTGATGCCAAGTTCACCCCTCCTAACGAGACATGCTGGTGCCCGATCGAGGTAGAGGTGGCGACACCTCCCCCGACAGTCTCGAGCTCGGCTCCCACCGCAGATCACGAGCTCGAGACTGTGCGGGGTGTAGTCGACCGCCTGATCATGATCGCGGACATGCTGAAACCCAAGAAGAGGGGGAAGGGATTCAGCAAACCAACCCTGACCGAGAGCCAGGCACGGGGTGTGAAAGAGCTCCGAATGACCTTGGGTACTCTACTCAAGGTCGCGCAGGACGATCGGATCCGCGCACTCCTATCAGAAAACGAGCGGCTGAACACCGAGATCGACCGGTTCAAGAAAGCGAAACAGGGCAATGTACAACGCCTTGACGACGCGCGTACGCCGAGCCCTCCAGAGGGCCGAGAGCCGTCAAACTGATACGCGCTTCGTAGACTACGGCGTACGCCTGTTCGTGGTGGAACAGGACATGAAGCACGGCGAGGTCGTGATCCCTGGTACTCCGCCTGTGCGAGAGGTGCGCCAGGTTGATCGCGGCGGTATCTGGGACACCCTCCAGGAGGAGTGGGTCGGGCCCAGCAGAAACCCGGTGGTTTGGTTCGCCTCGGAGATCCAAGCGAAGCTAGCGCTTCACGAGGTGGACGAGGAGAAGATCCTTGCATACGGCGCCATGGGCTCAGGCAAGACCGAGGGAGCAATGTCGACGTGGGCCCTCTTTCGGGCGTTCGAGCTCGCGGGGACGTGGCTCGAAGGCGGACTCACAGCGCCCACCACAAAACGAACCGGGGCCATTCTAAAGGCCCTACTCAAGAGAGCTCCGCGCGACTGGTTAACGTTCCACGCGCGTGACGCGATATTCAGACTCCGCCTCGGTTTCGAATATCGCCTGATCACTACCACCGAGGCGAGTAAGGAGGCCGGATCGCCTATCCAAGCATGGAACTGGGCGGTCCATTGAGTACGCCGGAGACGAGTATCAGGATCAGATTGACCAATTCCACAACATCTCGATGCGTGGACGCACTGCGCCGGGTGGCGTGTATCGACAGCTCTGCACGGCAACGGCGAAAGATACGCCGAAATGGAGGACGGCTCGAGACGCACTAAAGGCGGCGCGTCAGCCAAACGGTGCCCCCGTCTGGCATGTCGCGAGAATGGAGGGGCCTACCAATCCATTCGTTCACCCGTCGTTCTGGGTGAAGATGGAGAAGACCCTTCCCCGGCGAGTCTACCTCCGTGTTGTCCTGGCTCAGGACGTCTCGAGCGAATTCGCGACATACCCGCACTGGGATCGGGGCCGCCACCTCCAACCCATCCCACTGATCGGAGCTACCGACGTAACAGCCCAAGTTCTCAGCCGGTGGGGTCCCAATAACGTTGTTCTGGCGGGACACGACCCCGGGCGACTACAGGACGTCACGACGTTTTACAAGGCCTACCGCCTCAATGCGCGAGCAATGAACCAGCTCGGTCTCCGGCCGTCCCATCACATCTGGTGGTGTGTTGGGGAGCTCACCACGCCACAGACCACAACCGCACAACACATCGAGGCTCTCAAACCAAAGATCCGGGAGTGGGGGTGCTACCAGTTGGATTACAAGGGGCGCGTTCGCAGGGATTCCCCTCGGTGTTTATTCCGAATCGATCCATACGGGAATAGCGATAATCGGACGGACATCAGCGTAAAGCAATGGTTTCAGCGGAAGCACCTTATTGCCATCAATGCCGCGGATCGCCAGGGAATCAACAAGGGCCGAATACCCAAGGATCCAGGAATCAAGATGGTGGACCGGCTCCTCGGGATCGACCGGTTTCTCGTGGATTGCAATGAGAGGCGGGAGCCAGTGGCCCCCAAGTTGGTGGAGGCCTTTGAATCAGAGCAGAGGGATCCGACCAGCGGAGAGGCTGAGACGCGTGCGAAGGATCGTAAAGACACGTCACACTGGCCGTCGACCGCTCGCTATGCGCTTTGGCAACTAGAGCGGCTCCCGATCGATGAGGATGAATCCTACGAGGCCACGGTAAATGGATGAGACCGCACATGATAACCCCGGCGAGGGAATTCGCGCATGGTTGGCCGAGAACCACCTAGGCCAAGGCGCACCCCTCACTTGGGAGGCCGTTGGTCAATGGATCCAGCAAAAGGCGTTCTCCGCAACCGCCCGCGCGGATCGGGAATTGGCCAAGAAGCGCCAGGAACTCTACGAAGCGAATGGCGATAAATACATGGTCGAAATGGTCGACGATGTGTTCGAGGCGGAGGAGGTCAAAGCGAAGCGCCGAAAAATGATCCGCACGTCGAAATGGAACAACGTGTTGAAACGGATCGTCAACGCCAGGGCCAAGGTGTACACCTCCCCGGCAGTCCGCAGGGTGGGAGGGGAGGAGAGCAATCAGGAGACATATAATCGGCTCCTCGAGTTGGCCCAAATCGACGCGCAGGCGATCACGTGGAACCAGTGGGGAGAGCTCCATAATCAGATCGTAGTTGGGTATCGAATCAACCGGAGACAGCAGAAACCAAAGATCGACATCATCACGCCGGATTCGTTCTTCACACTCCACCACCCACTTGACGCCACCGAGTTGATCGCGATCGGCCTCCGCCTAGATGCGGACGGACCCAAACTGGGAGAGGATCCGCCGAGGTGGGTTGTTTGGACGACTCACGAATGGTTCTACCTCCGCGAGAATGGATCGGTGGTCAGCGGATCCCAGACCGTCCACGGGTGGAGACGGCGCAATCCGGATGCGGATCTAGAGGGTGAGCCCGAGACGATCGCCGCAATGCCGTACATCCTCTATTCGGCCAAGCCCCCTCGCGGGAAGCTGGTGGACTACTCGAGCGGGGAGGAGAGGTGCGCGGCTCACATGTCAGTGTGGTTTCAGAACGTGTGCCTCAGCAAGGAGACCAAATCGGCGACCAAGATCCCTGTACTGGCGGGAGATTTCACCAGGTCAGCCCGAGATCAGGCCGCGGATTCGGAGGTGCCTGTTGAGGTGGGAGACGGGGCCACAGTGTCAGCTGTCGATCTCTCGATGGACCTGAGCATGTTTAGGTCCAACGAAAACCACATTTTCGAAACCGCAGCGTCGAACGATGACATCGCCCCGGGCCTCCTGCGTCATAGGGGGGTCCAAAGTGCTCAGGCCAGACGCCTGCAGAACGAACCCCTCGAGGAATCCAGTGAAGCGCAGGAAAGGTATCTGGAGGTATTCGAACGAGATCTTGCACTGGTAATGGAGATGGTCACCACCCGAGATCTACCCTCTAGGCAATTCTTGGTGGAGTCATGGTCAATAACGTTCACAAAGCGGCGGATCTCGATCGATCCCAAGGCCGAAAACGAGGTGTTCGAGAAAGAGCGCAGACTCGGTCTCACCTCGACGATCCTCGAGATCATGCGCCGCTTTGGTATGGACGTAGAGGAGGCGCAGAGCTTCCTACGAGACAACATTCAGGCGGAAGTCGACCGAAACACGTGGATGAGACCTCTCACGCGTATCGCAGGCTCCGCCGGGTCCCCTGTAGAGGTCCAGGAGACCGAGGATGCCGCCGATCCTGAATCGGGCGAACAACAAGCGCCGCCGGCTAACGGGCGAGAAACAGAGGGTATGAATGAGTGATCAGGTCAAAACGCAAGTCACGGGCGAACCAGGAGTGCCGCCGGCTCCAGCCGATCAGAGTAGCGGGTATGTCACCGAGGCCGCTTTTGCAGGGTTCAAAAATGACATGTTCGGCGCTATGCGCGGCATGATTGCGGACGGCTTTAAGCAATTAGCCAACGGCCAAAACTCGCCCACTCCAACCCCTTCCGCGCCAGGCCCGGCACCACAACCTGAGCCCAAACCCGCGGCATCCCAAAACGAATCGGTCGAGGCTCGCTTGGAGCGGATTGAGCTGGAAAACAGCTTTTTCCGCCACAGCGCGAACCACCAGCTGACCCCAGGACAACGCGACACGATGTCGCGGCTGTTCATTGCGGATCGGCCGGCGAACCCTTCGGAATGGATCGCCAAGGAGATGGGGAACCTCGGGATCGGTGGAGGTCAGCCAGGCAACCCTAACCCACATGTACAGCAACCGACCCCACCGGCTCAGCGACCCTCACCGCAACCTGCAGGCTCGCCCGCACCAACGGCCGCCGGAACTCCTCCTACTGATCTCCTGGATTACACGAACGAGGACATGGCGCACGAATTCAACATGAAGGCTCCGCACCCGGAGAATCATTTGGATGTGCGTAACAAGCCCTACTATCAGGATATCCAGGGGCGAATGAAGAGGAGCCTAGCGCGGAAAAAAGTGATCCTGCGGGAGCCACATGCGCCGCGGCGGTATCGCTACCAGTAGATCGGAAGCAGTACGTAAGGTATTGAAATGGCACAGGAATCAACAACTACGAGTCTAAATGACATCGTGTACAGTGCCTGGATTGAGCTCGCTTGGCTCGGCTACGCGATGGATTGGATCGTCGCTCAGCAGTTCTTCCGGCGGTTCAGCTTAATTGGGAGGCCGTCCGCGACGGCACAGATCCCGCGGCTGGACAGCAATATGGGAACCGTTGGCGACACCGGCCAAGGCGTCGACTCGGAGTTTGACGCCACCGAGGGAACCGATCTGGCGAACACCCAGGCAACCACGAGTAACATTCAGTGCACCGTGAGTGAGTACGCACTCATGCGCACAATCACTGACAACGTCGAGGAAGATTCGGTAAACGGATTGGACGCGATCGATCGCTTGCTGATCGATGCGGCCCGTATCCTCATGACCGCATTTGAGGACGATTGTGTGGGATTGTTCGGGAGTTTGGCCAACTCAGTTGGAACCACTACCGCAGATCTCACAGTAGCCCAAGCCCTCGCGGCTCAGGTGGGTATCCGCACGCGCGGCCATCCGGCCCCGGATGGAGTCGTATACGTCCTTGACGACCAGCAAAACTTCGACTTGGAGGCGGCCCTGACCAACGTCGGAACGAATCAGGCGGCTTACACCATGGCTGTGGATCGTTTGCTGGGTGTCGACCGTACCGCCAACAATGGTATGGGCAACGGTCACACGATGTTCTTCCGCGGATATCCCGTGTATTCTACGGGACTTACGGACACTGCCAATAGTGGTGCCGATGTGGTGGGTGCATGCCTCGTGCCCAGTTCGCCAGCGAATGACTCGCAGGCGACCTTTGCGCAGGTCGACAAGCGCCCATTCCGTGTGGAACCTCAGCGCGACGCGTCGCTACGAGCTTCCGAGTTGGTGTTCTCGATGCGCAAGGGCGCGTCGGAAGCAACGGACGGTTCGGGAACCAACATCACCACGGACGCGTAGAAAGGAGCAGACAAAATGCCCCAACTGATTGGAACTCAGTCCAGCTCCGGCGGACGCCTCCACGCAACGAACGCCACCGATCTGACCTCGGCGGACTTCACTCTCGGCGCAGGATGGGGGACCACTCCCATCCTCGCGATTACCGCAGGGTCGAATGACGTCTCCGGTCATTTCACGATCACGTGCGACGCAACCGCGGCTCAGGCCACGGCGACCGTTGTCATCGTGTTTACGGACGGCGCATACCCCAACACGCCGCATAGCGTCGTGACCATGTTCAGCGACAACGCGATCACAGACTCCGGTTCGGTTCGCTCGGTTTGTACGACGACTCAGGTCACGATCACATGCGACGTTCTTCCGGTGGATACGAAGGTCTACACCTTCTCGTATGCCATCTTCGGAAAGTAGGTGAAGAACCATGGCCGACAAACAGAAAGAGCCGACATACCCAAAGGGGACCGGACCCGCGGACGTATTCCTCGATCAGAACGGCAACCGCCGATCCGCTCTGGGAGCCACGCCCAAAATGGTCGAGGGTTGGGTAAAACTCGCCAAGAAGCCAGAAGCGGCTCCTCCCGAGGATGATCCGACCGCCGGCCCCAAAACGGGAATGGTAAAGCGCAGTACCATCGCGTTGCGTGACCGTTCGGGCAATGTCCAGCACTTGCGAAAGCCCCCGGGTATTTCGCTGAGTGATTGGATCGCCAAGATGGAAGCGAAGGGATTCACCGCGTAAGCGCAACACCCGAGCCCTCGCTGATTTGGCGAGGGCTCTTTTGCCCGCTGGTGTTATGGAAACACACCGGACTTATAATCCGGGGCACAGGGTTCGATTCCCTGGTGGGCTACTGAGAAAATAGGAGACCCCATGATCGCAAATCAAAGACTCACGATTCGACACCACATCCGGAAGTTTGCCGGAGACGCGCACGATCTAGCGGAATGGCCACAGGGTGGACCAAAACGCCAGCGGCGAGACAACATGGGGCGAGCTCTCCGTGACGAGGATGGGCGACTAGTGATCGAGAAGATCCCGAGCTCACCCCATTGCCTCATGATGAATCCTGCCGGTCACGTCGTTCATGTGGTAGTGCGAAACGGCTCCGGCAAGCCCATGAAAAACGACCTCTACCAGAACCAGCTGGTTCCCGAGAAGCTTGAGAAGGGATTTCTCCCGGTCGCCAATTGCCCTCGAGCACTAGGGCTTCACCACGTGTTGCACTATCAGTTCCCCATGGAGCTCCTCAATAGTGCACCGTGCATGGAGGCGGATCAGGGTGGCCGGATCACTTGGGAGACCCCGTGCTCGTGCTTTCTGGTAGAACAGGCCCTCCGCCGCAAAATGAACTCCCGAGCAATGCAGATTCTCGAAAACGCCAACCGCGGCCCACAGCAGGAAACCGCCGAGAGTCGCCGAAAGCTCGAGGACACGATCGCGGAGGGTTTCAAAATGATCGCCGGCATGGTGCACAACAAAGCCCCTCTTGAGGAGCCAGTCCCCGAGGTTCCCGATCCGGAGCCTGACGACAGCATCGAGGCCGCCGGGGCCGAGGTGGAGTCGCTCGACGAGCCGGTGCCGGTCAAGGCCAAGAAGACCACCAAGAAGACCACCAAGAAGACCACCAAGAAGTAGCTAGCCAATGCGAGGGGCCAAGGCCCGCTTGCTCCGCCACGCCTCCCGATCTGGGGGGCGTGGTTATTTTCGGGGGATGAAGAAACCCGAGCCTGTCACTGATCCCCACGAGCTCGTATCTCTCCAGGCGGACGACTACCAGCGCAACATGAAACGCCAGGGTATCGACCTGAGCCGCGAGGATGCAATCCGCGTTGCCGCCGAGGACCTGAACCTTGTGGACCGTTACAACTCCGAGAACCCCCCTCCACCAGAGGAGAAGCTCACGCCAGATTCTGCGGACGTTGTGCCGCCAGAGAGCCGCGAGGCCGGGAAGATGGCCGGCGAGGTGGGGGGCAAGTTTCGCCAGCGCCAGGACGACGACAAGCCCAACACGGTCGACTCAAGCGGCCGCGATTTGGATCAGGCCAAGATCGAGACCCTGTCGGCCCTGCAGTTTGAGAAGCGTCAAAAGCTCGTGAGGCGTGTCAAAGAGCTCATGACAGTACAGTGCACAAAGCAACATACACACGAGCGGCCATGCTTCGTATACAAGGAGTTTGGGCCGATGATCCGCGATATTCACATCGATTGGACACTGTGCCGGAGGCTGTTTAGGCCGTGCAAGAATCAGCGCGAACGCGATCTGGTGTTCTTTCGGCTCCTCGAGAACGTGTGCGACGCGTCCAACGGCCACCCGGGCCTCCCGGCATGGTGGGTGAAATGATCCCACCCCTCTAGCACCCTAGCGATGTGCTCGTTCAAGCCCAAGACCTGATCTACAACGTGACCGGTCAAAAGGTCCGCTACTTTGCCCCTCAGGGACGGCCTGACTCGGTGACCTCCGTCAAGGTCTGGGATCAGCGAGCGGACGACGACTCTACCGAGGAATCCGCACTTGGGGCCCCCTCGGTTACCACTTCGCCCGATACCACGATCTCTAGCGCGTCTGGTGCAGGTCAGAGCAACCCTCGGTTGCTCAATGTCAATTCCACCACAGGCTTCGACCCTGGATCGCCGGATCAGTACCTGATCACGGGATCCCAGGGGGAAAAAGAGTTCTTCCAGTGCCTCGAGGTAGGTACCGGCCTCGTGATCGCCGCGGCACCCCTGCAACATGCGTACGTATCCACGAATACGGTGGAGACCACGGGGATAGAGGCGACGGTTGACGCAACATGGGTTGCTGAAAAGGCGAATATTTCTGGGACCCTTGTAGGCCCCGGCCCTCGGTGGCGTGTTCGGTGGGAGTACGTAATCGGCTCCACCACATACGTAGCTGACAGCTATTACGACCTGTTGCGTTACCCCGGTGAAGTGGTGGAGATCACCCCCCTCGATGTGGAGAACCACCAGGCCGGATGGCTCCAGCAACTACCCGAGGATCACCAGGCGGATCAGGGTCGACGCCTGATCCGGAACGGCCGGCGGATGGTAGAGGTACATCTCCAGATCGCAGAGCGAAACGACGCGCTCGCCCGGGATACGGACACGATTAACCACTTGATCCTCGAGGCGACACTCGAGCGAACCGCGTGGGCTCGGTTTGCTCAAACCGGGAGACCTGAACTCGAGCGGTTGTGGGAACGACAGAACGAGACCTATCGGGGTGAGCTTGATCAGTTGGTTAGAGCTGGCTCGGTTACCCCATTCGCCGAGGATCAAGGGGGGCACGCGGCGCGAACTCCCCCTACGAAAATATGGAGGAGGTAAGGACCTATGGCCGTTGGAATGAAGAACCACAATCAGCAAGTAGCCACATCGCCCTCGGCGGAGATCGCCGATTACAAACTCTACCCGGGCCGCCAGTATTGGATCCAAGGAGCGGAGGATTTCTTTTATAAGACCGCCACCTCCAACCCAACGGCGGTTGCGGACGCGGACGACAGTCCTCGGTGCTATGCCAAGATCCCATACCCGATCACCGTTACCGGCGATCCGGACACGGCCTACGAAATTGCCATCCTTTCGGACGGGACAGACGGCCACGTCGACATCTGGGAGGAGGCGCACTCGTAGAATGCGGACCCTTGACCCCAGAAAGATGGGTTTCGCGATCTCGGCTCAGGTGGCCGCGCAGGCCCAAGAGAGCGGCCAGAGCTTCCCGGCGACCGCCGCGGCAATGGGTGCGGAGTTCGGTAGGACCCCGGACGTTGGGTACCTCTTCAACGAGGAGGCCTCTCCCGCGGTCGAGGCGTTTGGAGCTGGTGAGGATTTTGTGCAGGCCGGGGATCCTACGTTCGGCGTTGCCACGGGGCACCCAGGTGCGCTCGCTATTGAGTTCTCGGTGAACGACACCAACAACATGAAGCCAGTGTCGACCAGCTTCATGGACTTCACCACGGGAAGCTTTGCGATCATGCTGTATTGCCAGTTCACTACCAAGAGGACGGCTGGATCAGGTGGCTTTCTCGGAAAGAATCCGAGTTCGAACCCCCGATACCTGGCGCAGGTTTCGACCGCTGGTTACCTCAGTTGGCAAATCCATGACGGGGTGACCCTGAAAAATACCAACATCGCCCAAGATACGGACGGCCTAGAGACGTGGGTGTGGCTCGGTTGTGACCGGACGGCCGATCTCCTGTACCTGTACACCCGACAGGGTTTGTCGACCCTATCGATCGCCGGCATCGGTTCCCTCACAAATGCGCAACCGATCCGGATCGGCAACCTGAGTTCACAGTCCACAGGGTTCAAGGTGGGAGCGATGTACGTATTCACGGGGGCCGCGGCGGAGGGTGACCCGAGCTCGGAGATCGAGGCGTTCGCCTCCTACCTCTCATAGCCGCGTTATCGGCCTGCGCTATGCCTCCCCAAGAGCAAAAAACCGTTGGTGTGCTGGGAACCAGTATCAGCGCTTTCACGTACGGATCGCAAAAGGATGGGTGGCCGGCCCTCGCCGAGGCCCACCTCCGCAGACACGGACCTCCGCCAGACGGGTGGAAGTTCACGAACTATTCGCAGAACGGATTGAAGGCCAGCGACTACCTGACGGGGGGCGCAGTACCTCCCGCTACATGGAAAGGGAACCACGATTACTACGTGGTGGAGCTGGTGGCGAATGAGGGCCTAGTGGCCCCCATGACCGCGGACACCGCATCACTTATAGCGGAGATCGAGGATGGGGGAGGTGTAGCAATCCTTATGACTCTATACCCTGTCGATCAAGTGGGGGGGCATTGGCGAGCCGACCTTGGGGATAAGGACGCCGCGATCGAGGCCCTCAATGAGGTGTACAGGACCGCGGCCTCTGGGAGCTCCACCGTTCACTTGATCGATCTCTGGCAAGACATCACCGATCTGGGAATCTGGGACATTCGGATCCGCAATTACACCATGGTGGGTGGAGCGGTCACAGATTCCCAGTATTGGGGCCCAAACTCATCGTTTGATGGAGACGGACTTGGAGGATCGGACGATCCTCTCTGGTACACCGAGATCCATCCACACCGAATCGGGCACCAAAGGATCTCAGACTCGGTTGTTACTTTCCTCGAGGAGAACCTCGTGGCGACCACAACTCTAGACGCGTTCCGCCTGGAAATGATCGAGAAGATCGAGGCGATCACACCCACCACCAAGCTTCATGATCGGGAGGTCGCCTACGCAATTGCTCCCGATTCTGTGACGTTCGAGGAGTGGGCTCTGGCAAACGAGGGTAACGTCACCCGGCAGTTTACGATCTATGACACATTCGAGGATGTTGGCATCGAGATCAGCGACCGGGCAAACCTCCTCCGTGAGAAGCGAATTGAGATCTACGTGGCCTATCAAACCGATCACAAATACGGCGATTTCCGGCAACGCGACCTGCAGAAAGTGATCCGCGAGGATTACGATCAGATCTCTAACGCTGTGGGTCTCAACGCGGCCTACACAGTAGGGTGCACGATTCCGGACTTGGACGAGCCGTTCCGTGTTGATTCGTTTCCAGGCGTCCTGATTATGACTATTCCGTACCGAGCCCGGTTCCATGAGGCGACGCCCTAGGGGGAAAAATGAGTAATCCAAGTCATGTACACGCGTTTTTGTTCGCCGATGAGGCGTCCTTTGCGGACGATGCGGTGGTTACGTACGATGAGCGGCTCCCTATCCTGGGACCGGTTGTGCTCACCGATCTGAAGCAAACAAAGGAGCCTAGTGGCCGGGCGATGACCTATGTCAACGACATTGAACGTCATATCCGGATGCCGTATGAGGCTGAATTTGCTGTGGAATTGGCGCTCACCGGCCACGGCTCGGCCACGACTGGCGCGATCTCCGAGACACAGCTGGCCCGAATCTTGGGGTTGGTTTTAGGCCAATCGTCCGCGAGTCAAGTTGGCGGCACAGTCAACACCCCAACGGACGCGGGAACGTTCACAGTTACCGGAGCCACGCTACTGGCGGGGGGATTATGTCGCGTAGGCACCCTGGGAGACGGGAGGGGGAATGGGCAATGGGCGGCCATCGATAACGCGTCGACGGTGACACTCCTGACTGACCTGTCAGCGACACCGAACGCGGCGGATGTGATCTACGCGCCAGAGCTCGTATACGTGAACGAGGACGCCACAGCCAACTCAGCGGTCACCTCAATTCGTGCGCAGTTTCAAACGGCCAATGCCATCTATCGAGCATGGGGGGTGTATCCCAAGTCGATCGCGTTCTCGCTGGCGATTGGGACCATTCCCAAATGCACGATCACGTTTGGCGCGTCAAAAGCGGTCCCCCTGGGATCGGCTCCCACATGGCCGCCATCGGTGGCCAAGGATGAGTTTGCTGGTCAGCCGGTCGGCTCTGGCTCGCTATTTCTGGCGGATCACGGTACCCGAACACGATCCACCAAGACGATCCAAGAATACAACTTCCGGATCGATCTGCAGGTATCCCCACAGAAGGGTCACGGTCTCAACGATGTGTACTCCAACATCACCTCCGCGATTCGGGTCAAGTCTCAGGCGTCGTTCGATATCGTTACGCTCGCGGACGCATCGGGCACCAACGATGAATACGATGCGTGGGATTCGGATACTGGCAACTTTCAGCATGCACTCATGGGACTATCGGCCGCGAGGGATGGGGCGTGTATGGGAATCTACACCCCGTACATCACTCGCGTAGGCGACGCACCTCGACAGTTTGTCGAGGATGGAGTCAATAAGCTCCGATCTCATTTCCTCGCCGGAACATCCCAGGACACGGCGAGTGCTCTTGAGCTATCCAACGTTGTGATCGGTATCGGTTAAAGGGAGGGCAGTGCCCACCCCATAGCCCTCTACCGTTGTGCTCCCAGCGGTAGAGGGCATTCTCTTGAAAGGATCCCCATCCATGACCACAATCAATCGCTCCCTCACCAAGGAGTACGAGTTCATTTCCTCTCTCGATCCGGCCTTTGAGCCGGGGCCAGAGCCGGGGCCCGATGGGGAACTCTCGGAAGCTCGCAAGGCCTTTACCTCGGCGTACGCGGAAGCGATGGAGACGGGAGATTTTTCCAAGGTCCCCACCAAGGAGGGGCGGACCCCGTGGGTGTGGAGACTCCAGCACCTGGCGAGCCGCCACAAGCGAGCGATCAAGCAAGCTCGCGACGCATTCCATGCGCAATATGGCGGGGGTGTTCCATGGCTGGCCAATTACAAGGCCTGCAGGCTTGGTCTCCTCGGTGTTCGCGGCCTCCACGAGGCTCTCGAAGATGGGTCGACCGAGGAGTTCGAGATCAGTCGACACGTAGATCCGAAACTCCAGACCCTGGCCGTTGAACACCAGCAAATGGATCTGATTGCCCAGCTTCGCAACGACGAGGGAGAGTGGATCGGCGAGGGCATAATAAACGAGATCGGCCTCATGGTTCAGGCCGGTGGCTACCCTAGCCCAAAGTAATCGCCGGCCTCCGTCTTCTCCCATGGGTGCTGGCGTTCCGCCGAGAGGAGAAAGCTCCCGAATTGTTCGACTGCGCTCGATGTTGCGGAACCGATGGCCGAGGCCGAGCCATGCGCTCCAAGGAGGAAAGGCGATGGATGCGGTGTGGCTATCTCCCCGCGGCCGAGCGCAAGGGGCCCGGAGCCAATATCGGGCGGATCCCCGTAGCGTTCCCAGTTCGAGACCTGAAGGGGAACGTAGTCGTCGATCAGTGCCCTGGGTGGCTTATTAGCCTCCCGCGTGTTTTTGAGACACAAATCGCGTACTTGTGGGCGGAAAAAGGGAATCTTAAGGACCGTTTTCCCGAGGCGGAGGACATTACGGCCCTCATGGATCACGTACAGATCCTATCAGGGGAAAATAGTCAGGTGGAGAGCTGGCTCCTTACTAAGGACTCCCCCCACTAATGCCCATAGGTTCCGAAGTAATTCAACGCACGATTCTTCATCGCCACCGGTTTGAGGGTGGCTCGGAGGTCGTCAAGGGGGTCCGGGGTATCGGGCGAGCGGAGAAGCTTGCGCACAAGGAGGTCGTAAAGGCCCTCAAGGAGAAACAGAAGGCGATCAAGGAGGAGACGCGGCAACGCACCTCACAGCATCGCCACTTCATGCAAATGCTCGCCCTCCAGAGCAAGGCCGAGAGGCGAGAGCATAAGGCCTTCATGCGGAACCACGAGGAGGCCGGGAAGCTCCGAGATCAGCAGATCCAACAGTTCAAGATCGCCGCGGCCAAGATCCTAGCGATTGCTGGAGCATGGGCCGCCGCTAACAAATCCCTGAACACCTACCTGAAAAACACGCAGTTGGGGGTAGCAACCGTCGGGGCCGATGTGGGGAGGGTTCAGAAGGCGTTCAAGGGCCTGGTCACCGAGACCGAGGCGGCTCAGTTTGCGGCGGACCTCATGAGCTCGAGTTTCGGAGCCACTCAAGGAGAAATGGAGAACGCGGCCCGAATGGTTGTAGTCCTGACCAGTCGAGGCAAGGATCTGAAGAAAGCCCTCGATGAGGTCACTAAGGCCATGGTTGAGGGTAACGCCGAGGGCCTAAAACAGCTTGGCGTCAACATCAAAACCGAATCTGACACCCTCCAAGGGTTCTCCGATATTAACAAGGAGTTCGCGCGTCAGGTTCGGAAGGACTGGAAGGATGCCACTGTCACCGGCGAGGAGGCTCGTAAGTCGAATGTGCGCCTCAAGGATTCAATCGATGATCTGGAGCACTCGTTCGGAAAATTCGTTG
>SPJK01091776.1_pt1 | contig 16469 bp, 14 predicted proteins | sample 3741771 | NCBI WGS metagenome assembly SPJK01 (sample SAMN10925997, study PRJNA522277) | cold seep metagenome | isolation source: Elba SIP-enriched marine methane seep metagenome, extraction at timepoint T2 | place: Italy: coast of Elba, Mediterranean Sea | reverse complement strand
TCAAACACTTAGGGCTAACCGGGCTTTCCGGTCTTCCAAAGTCGTGCCGCGAACGCTTCACTTTTCAGAGGAGATGAGAAAAGTGAGAACCGTACATGATCTCACCGAACGAGCAGAGACATTTGACCCGAGTGCTGTAAAGGCCATCCACGCGTTCTCTTCCGGACGTGCGTACCAACACAAAGAGCACAGAAACGGAAGCAAACTGCCGCAATTATGGTGGGTGCTCACGTCGCAGAGTTGGGTCGGGCTTCCGATAAGTTTCTTCCTGATCGAGCACAAAGACGGACTGGTTCTGTTTGACACGGGGCTGGATCCAGCGATCCAAACGGATCCAAATTACATCTCGCAAGCAATTGGGCGTTTGCTGCTGAAACGTATTTTCCGCTTCGAGATCGGTCCCGACGAAAAGCTCGGGAATATTCTGAAGTCCAATGGCTTCGATCCACTCGAAATCCGAAAGGCGGTGATCTCACATCTTCATTTTGATCATGTGGGCGGGATCGCGGATGTTCCCGGGGCGGAGCTACTTGTGAGTCATGAAGAGTGGTCACAATTGTCAGCGCCGCACCCCGAGCGCGAGTGGATATTGAGAGAGCATATAGAAATTCCCGGGGCAAAATGGCGCCCGTTCCATTTTCGAGCCAACCAAGTCCCCTTGTTTGGCCAGTTCGGTGAAACCTATGATCTCATGGGGGATGGATCGCTCATGCTGTTGCCAACACCCGGACATACGCCTGGATCTTTGTCGATGTTGATTCGCTCATCAGTCGGGCCTCCCACACTCCTCATCGGAGACCTGGCTTACTCTCGAGGTGCAATCACACAGGATCGCGTTCCAGGAACAGGTGATGCGAAATTACTGAGGACGACTTACAAGAAGATACGTGCCATGAAGGATTTAATGCCGGATATTTTGATCGTGCCATCGCATGATGATGAGGCGGTCACCACGCTTAATTCCGTATTCAGCCCTTAAACGCAAACCCACTTCGCACAGCGATAGAAAAGTGCATATCGTGGTTTCGGTTAGTCGATGGACAGACGCAATCTGTTACGCGCTACGATTAGCCAAATGCTGAGCGACAACTCCGCCAATGCCATGATCAGCATGGCTGCCAACGACAAGGCTTCTGGCAAAGCAATGTCGAAAAAGAAGACACCATAAGCGACCGATGCGACCAACAGGAAAACGCCAATAAAGTTTGGCAGATACGAGGCTTTTACGATGGCGGCGCCAAGAACGAATATGTGCGTGACAAAAAAGAGATATCCGAAAAGCTTTATGGCCGAGAACAGCTGCGCATCCACCAACTGAAACATGAGCCCTGTGACCGCTATTGCGAGCGTAATTGCATATGCGATCCGCAGGCCGCCAACCGCAAATGCCATAAATTGGCCAGCCGGTCGGATGAGAATGAGCAGGGCTATGCCGATAATTGAATCGAGCAGCAGCACCGAAAGATATACGAGCGCCGCAACTATGAAGCGCTCGCGGCTTGCCGCGATGTCATTCGCCAGGACTGCCGCATCACCCGGTATGACAAAGTTCGCCAAGAGAAGAACATCGACTACCGTCACCAGCACCGCGGAAATGATAAATGCAATTCCGACAACCAGTGCGGCGTGTCGAAGGGATGTTTCTGATGACAGCGATTTCAAATCAGAGCTCTCCATGCGCGCGCGCAATCCGCAGGCCTGAACAGCCGCAATACGCGCTAAGAGGTGTCTTACAGATCTTTTGAGTTGCCTGAGTTGATCCATGGCAAATCTCGGAGGTTGAGTTAGCGCAACGCCGATCAAACTTGTCCGCTTGCGATGAGCGTGATCGATGCGCCGATGTAAATGCCCGCGGTGAGGACACTACCCAGCGTTCTTATGTGATTTAGGCGCGTCCAAACCCGTCCGTAGTGACGCCAGTACGTTTCAGAGTCTGGAGCATCGTGGTCCAGGCGCTCGAGCTTTTCATTCATGGGAACATTGCCAAAAATGGTCATGAGGAAGACGGTCGGCAAATAAACGATCGGCGCAAGGACCAGCGTCGCGCGCGCTACACCTTCAAGCGTCATCAGGCTGTAAATTGCGAAGACAATCGAAAGGGGAGCAATCAGAATTATTCCGGCCACAAACTGTGTTTTGATGACGGTCCGATTGATCTGTTGCATCGACTCGATCCCGCCAGCGGGCTCGGCCCGCAACAGCCCGGACATAATGAATTCAGAAAAGGCAGAAAAAACACCTCCGATAACCGCGCTCCAAAGCGCGAGGAAGAGGCAAACAAAAAGTGTCCATTCATAAGTCATGATATATAGTTCCGAATGAGGTGGGGGTTGTTGAAATGGATGAGCGAAGGCAACTGTTTCGCCTCCGCCCAATTGCCTCAGGGGCTCGTTTGAAGAATTTGCACGCCAGTATCGGCGGCGTTCGGACCGAAGCGATTGGTGAACGCCAGTCCGTACAATAAGGCAGCGACAGCAAACTCAATGATTGTCGCCATCATCAAGGACTCAGGCGGTAGTCCGTGAACGAACATGCCAATCACGCGCCCGATGCCGTAACTGCCATAAACAACCGCACCGACAAGAAGTGACAGGGTGGCAAAACGGATCTTGATCGCTCCAAAGAGCATCAGCGCCCCGGAGGCTATCAAAACTCCACTCGGCGCCGCCAACTCGGACATCAATCCTGGGTCACGCGCCACAAAAACACTATTCACTTCGAGGAATGAAATCGGATTGAACACTAGCGCGCCGCCTATCAGGCCGAGCATTGTTCCCGAACCGGTGAGTGTCAGTCTCGTAATGACGTGATTCATGCCGCCACCTTCCAAACGCCTGTTTTTGAGACATCGCGCGCATATTCCAAGAAATCCTTGGGTGGTCGCCCCAGCGCACGCTGAACGCCGTCTGTCAGATGCGCATTCCGGCCATCGAGGACGGTCGCGAAAAGATAGTCGAGCATCCAGACCACTTCTTTCGGGGCACCAGAATTTGCGACTTGGGCAACAAATGCGTCATGGGGGACGTCAATGTAGGCGATGTCCCGACCTGTTGCGCGGGACAGGTCCGCGGCGATATCAGCTATCGACATCAATCGCGGGCCAGTCACTTCGTAGACTTCGCCAGCGTGATGATCTTGGGTCAACGCGGCGACGACCACATCTGCAATGTCATCAACGTCGACAAATGGTTCGACTTGATTGCCGGCGGGAAGTGTAATCGCGCCGGTCAGAACCATGTCGATGAACGCGCCTTCGGAGAAGTTCTGATTGAACCAGCTTGCACGAACGATTGTCCATTCCAGCCCACTGTCCTGTACAATCTGTTCACAGGCTTGTGCCTCTTGCTCCCCTCGGCCAGACAACAGGACGAGACGTTTGACACCCACCTGTCTGGCTTTGTGCACGAAAGCCCGGATCGCATCCGTGGCGCCCGGCATTGCTAAGTCAGGTGCGTACGTGATGTAGACGGCCGTGACCCCTTTCAAGCTGGATTCCCAGCTTTTATCGTTGTCCCAGTCGAAAGACGGCACCGATGAGCGTGACCCGATCCGGACTTTTCGCCCCTGGGCTTTGAGCCGTTGAGCCACTCGCCGACCGGTTTTGCCCGTACCACCTAATATAAGGGTAAGGCCTTTCTTGTTGCGCAGGAAATTCATTGATTTGCTCCTTTTCAGTTTCTGCAAGTCAATGAGTAGGCGGTCTGCCGCATGGGTTCTTGTCATCGGGCGCCAGAATTTTGGCAGATCGTGACAAACTCAATCTTGGGCGTGCACCCCACTCAGTCGATAAGAACGTGGGGTTTGACCGGCCCAGCGTTTGAACGCTCGGGTAAAGCTGCTTTGTTCGGCGAAGCCCGTAAGAAAAGCAATTTCCGCAAGACTATAATGCGTTTCCCTCAGCAGTTTGATCGCGAGATCTTTGCGCGCGATATCGACAAGGCTTTGAGAGGACTGCCCGCTATCCGAGAGACGCCTTTGTAGGGTCCGGCTGCCAATCCCAAGTTCAGACGCGATCCGCGAAAGCGTGGGCACCCCCTCACTTAAAATAGTGGTGACGGCACGTCGGACGGCGTGTTCGAGAGATTGAACATTATCGATCGAAGCCAGCTCCTGTTCGAGGTGTCGATCAAAGAAATTTGCGATCGTTTCGTCGCCGAGCCTATTCGGGGCGACGATCGCACTTTCGCTCACGAGAAGTGCATCACGCTCTGATTCAAAATGCACCGGGCACCCAAAGTGAGCTCGATATTCGGACAGATTGCCTCTTGCCTGGTGTTTAAAAAAAACAGCCAGCGGCATGAAAGGGGCAGTGCTCACTTCTTTGCTGATCACGTCGACAGCGGACAAACTCGCCTCGTTCGAAAGCTGCATGCCGAGACGGCCATCTCCCGCTTTCTCGAGATTGAAAAACCAGCCATCCTTAGTTTGTTCCAAAGTGTATGCCTCAGCGCTTCCAAGCACTCGTCCATAGCGCTCTGACCTGACATAGGAGTCGCGCAAATTTGGCGCCGATTTCCAAGCTAGTCCGAACGCACCATATTCGTCGGTCCGCATTGAGGCACCAATGCGAAGGGGCAAGCTGAGACCACGTGGGTCGCGGAGAGAGACCTCCTCGAAGAAATCGTAATACGCGTCCGACGACACCATTTTTTTGGGATCAATGAGGGCGTCGGGGGTCATACCCAGGCGCTGCAGCAAGTCTGCCGTTGGCACCTCCGCATCAATCTCAGCCAGCACTTTGTGGACGTATAGGGATGTGATGTCGCTCATTCGAGCAGTTTTAATCACAATTTGTGAGATTCTCGAATGAGTGGTGAAGAGCGATTTTGACCGCGTGATGCTCGCAGCATCAAAAACATTGAAAATCAGGGGGATAAATGGTGGTTCGGGGGAGACTTGAACTCCCGACCTCACGATTATGAGTCGTGCGCTCTAACCAGCTGAGCTACCGAACCGTTTGAAGCGCGCTGCATACACTGCGCCTGCAGCGTCGGCAACCACTCTTATGCGCGCAAATTCAGCGCGGCCAACCGTCGTCCAGTTTTGCCGATACGAAATGCTGTTCAAGCTCTGGACTGGCGAAGAAGAAGGTCGCTTCGGTGATCACGGCGGTGTAGGTTTGGCGGATCGTTCGGAACGCGGCTTTGGCCTCAAAATTGAGCTCGAACTGGGACACATAAGTGAGCCCCCATTCGGGTTCAGTTTCGAGCAGATAGCTTTGCTCAAACCTGGTCAGGCGCCCGCCTTTTGGCCCGCGAACAGGTCTGGGAAGGGTGTAATCAATGCGCAGAAACCGCCCATTTGCCGGCTCCATCCAGGCTTCGGCTTGCAGGCGCTGCGTCGCCCAGACGTCAAGCGCGGTGTCATTGGCGGACGGTGCGTGATGGAATTTCAATCGCCAGGCCGGGCCGAAATCATCGACGAAAACAGTCTCGCCAAAACTGGCGCGCAGGTCGTCGGGGAACAGGCGGCCATCCGGCGCGATTTCGGCGCCCCAGGCGGCGGCGGCCTGGTCGAGTTCGGCGTCTTCGCCACGCGCGATTACGAGGCGCCAGCGCTGGTTTTCAGGCGCCCGCGGATCGAAGGTAAAGGTGCGGCTGGCTTTCGCCGTGTTCATCTCGACGGTGAACGCGGCGCGGAGGCTTTCCGGGGCTTCGGTCGAGCGCAGCGCAGCATCCATCGGGCCACCACCGGTGACGAGAGGAAAGGCAAAGCTCAGAAGCAGACTCATCGCAAGCTGTCTCGGGTTAAATTACGTCTGGTTTAAGGCAGACAAGATTAACTCTGGAGCTTGCCGGTTTAAGGTTTATGCGCCGTGAACAGGTCGTTTATGCACCGAACGAAAACGCCCGGCCGATAGAGCTCTATCAGCCGGGCGCTTGGTTTGAGACAGTCAGGCGCCAGATCAGGCGGTTGGCAGTTTGTAATCCTTGAAGATTTCACGCAGCTTCAATTTGTTGATCTTGCCTGTTGCGCCAAGTGGAATCTCGTCGATGAAGGCGACATCATCCGGCGTCCACCATTTGGCGATCTTGCCTTCAAGTTGCGCCAGCATCTCTTCCTTGGTGGGGGACTCGCCAGGCGCGGCCTGAACGATCAGCAAGGGGCGTTCATCCCATTTCGGATGATAGATACCGATGGCCGCGGCATTGGCCACTTTTTCGTGTCCGACAGCGATATTCTCGATATCGATCGAGCTGATCCATTCCCCGCCAGACTTGATGACATCCTTGGCGCGATCGGTGATCTGCATCGTACCATACTGGTCCATATTGGCGACGTCGCCGGTGTCGAAAAACCCGTTCTCGTCCAGGACGTTGCCACCATCGCCTTTGAAATAGCCGCCAGCGATTGCCGGGCCGCGTACAACCAGACGACCGGAGGTTTCGCCATCCCAGGCGAGATCTATGCCCTCATCGTCGACAATTTTGAGCTCGACCCCAAACGGCGGACGACCCTGTTTCAGTTTCTGCGCCATGCGCGTGTCGATGTCGGCATCCATCAAATGTGGCGGTAGTGTCCCGAGCGTGCCCAGCGGGCTGGTCTCGGTCATGCCCCAGGCATGGATGACGTCGACTTCAAACTCGGTTTCAAATGCCCGCAGGATGGCTTCAGGAATCGCCGACCCGCCGATGACGACTTTACGTAGATGCGGCAGTTTCAAATTGTTCTCGCGAAGATAGCCGAGCAGGCCGAGCCAGACAGTTGGCACCGCAGCCGTGATCGTGACTTTCTCAGTGTCGAGCAGCTCATAAATGCTGGCACCGTCCATCTGAGCGCCCGGCATGACCATATTGGCGCCGGTTGCGGGACAGCCAAAAGCGAGGCCCCAGGCATTGGCGTGGAACATCGGAACCACCGGCAGAACGACATCATCAGATCCCATTCCCATGGCATCTTTCGACATCGTGATCATCGTGTGCAGGACGTTCGAGCGGTGAGAATAGAGCACGCCTTTCGGATTGCCCGTCGTGCCTGACGTATAACAAAGACCGCAGGCGGTTTCTTCCGGGAAATCGCCCCAGCTGGCGTTCAGTGATTTGCCAGAAACCCAGTCATCAAAGGCAATCGCGCCCAGCGAGTTTTCCGGCATGTCATCGGCGTCGGCGAAGATCACATAGGTCTTGATCGTCTCGAGCTTGTCTTTCACCGCTTCGATAATCGGCAGGAAAGTAATGTCGAGGATCAGAACCTTGTCCTCGGCATGATTGGCGATCCAGGCAATCTGATCCGGGTGGAGACGTGGGTTGATCGTGTGAAGAACCGCGCCAATGCCCATCGTGCCATACCAGGCTGCCATGTGCCGCGCCGAGTTCCAGCCAAGCGTCGCGACCCGGTCGCCGAGGCCGATGCCGCCTTCGATCAATGCGCCTGAAACCTGTTTCGAGAGGTCATGAAGCTCGGAATAGGACGTGCGCACAATATTGCCCCCGACGCGACGGGTGACGATTTCGCGGGTCGGGTTTATTCGTTTCGCGTGCTCAAGAATCTTGTTGGTGTTGAGCTGCCAGTCTTGCATGATGCCTTGCATCGGTGATCCTCCATAGAACTGTATTATTCTTGCCTCTTTCAGGGCCTGCTGAATGTTGTAGGTTGGAGATCCCAGATCGGCAAGAATCGAAAGCGGAAATCCATGCGACGTATCCTCCCTATCCTGATCGCTGCGGCGAGTATGGGCCTGCAGGCCTGCCAGCAAGATGCAGGAGAGTTTGATCCGCCGGGTGCGACAGCGGCTGAACCTGCTGGCGAAATCTCGGTGGACGAGACCGTCCAAACTGCTTCGGTGCAGGCCGCTTCGATTGGCCCGCTCCCGGAGTTTTTCGACTGCGTCCGCGAAAGCGGCGGCATGTTGATCGCGTCGCATCGCGGTGGGCCAGCGCCTGGCTATCCGGAAAATGCGATTGAGACCATGCAGTACGGCCTCGATCAGGGGATATTGGTCCACGAAATCGATGTCGCGGAGACCCGGGACGGGGTTTTGTTTCTGATGCATGATCGCACGCTTGGGCGGACCACGACGGGCGACGGGTTCGTTGCAGACACTGATTGGGACACGATCCGTTCTCTGAGCCTGGTCGACAATGATGGCGCAATCTCGGATTTCACCGCACCGAAACTGACCGACGTCTTGTTGTGGGCGAAGCAGAACGGTGCGATCGTTGAGCTCGACAAAAAACCAACCACGAGTTTCCGGAATATCATCTCGCTCGTCCGCGCCGCCGGGGCGGAGGACCATGTCATCCTGATCACCTATGATGATGATCAGGCCAAGCAGGTTGCGCGTCTTGCTCCGGATCTGATGATGACGGCGGGTGTCAACAGCCGTAGCCATCAGCAAGAGCTGGAAGCTGCAGGCCTGAACTTTGATCACGTCATCGCCTGGATGGGCATCTATAATCCCAATCCGCGAGCCTTCGCAGCGATTGGAAGCCGGGGCGTCGAAACTGCTTTTGGGACGCTCGGCCGGAGCGGGGAGCGTCTGGACGACCAATATTGGGGCGACGGGAACCCCAGTGAATACCAGGCGCTTGCTGATGGCGGACTGACTATGCTTGCGACGGATGCCCCGTATCGCGTTGCCGCGGCACTGGACGTGGATGATCTCGCTGTCTCCGCGTGCGCGAACCGCTAAAGCACGAAGCGGGCGCGCTCATTCGAGCTGATAAATTCGAGCATTTCATCGTAAGAGGCGCGCTCCAGTGTGGCCAATGCCTCGATCCGTTTAGCGTGGGTTCTCGCGCTTTCGAGGCTTTGCCGCGCATGATTGATCGCCGCAGCATAGAATTGCATCCGCCGGGTCTCGCGCTGCGGTCTCAGGCCCTCCAGCATTGCGCGAACGCCGACCGCCAGAATGGCAAACGCAATGGCCAGGGAGCCGAGAATGGTCGTGATATCGGGCGCTTGCTCCCACAATGCGCAGATCAGAGCGACAAAGTTCGCGGCAAACGCAAACACCACAAGCAGATAGCTGAGATTGCCGAGAATGTGGATTTGCTTGGCAGGTGATGACCAGAATTTGGCCTCGGAGGACAGGACATAATTGGTGTACTGAATCTGACCGGTGAGCCGGGTTTGATCAAGCGCGTTGACGATTTCATCGACCAATGCCTCTTGGTCCTTGTCGGGTTTTTGCGCGGCAGCCCGCGCCCAGGTGTCTTCGATCCAGAACGCATTCGCACGCTTTGGGTCGGTGATGCTCTGGCCGGAATAGGCGGCCGCGGAGATTTGCGTATATTTTGTGTATTCGCTGGAGATCTGGTCAATGAAACTGCGCTTGAAGCGCTGGAAACTGAGGTCACGCCGATCCAGCCAGGCGGCCTTTTTGTCTGGTGATGTCGCGACGGCTGCAATCTCGACCGCGTGAGCGATGTTGTATTGCGCGTGCCATTGCCGCAATCGCTCGGTGATCAGGCGCTTCATCAACCAGTTGCGTTTAACCTTGCCGAAGCCCAGACCCAGATTGCCAAAGATCAGTGCGAGAATCCCGAAGCAGGCGCCAGTAATTGCCAGCGTCTGCGAGACGCCTTGTTCGGCGCTGCCGCCCAGAACTGCTTTGATGATCGGATCGGATGGAAAGGTCAGCAATGAGACGGTGGCAAACACCAAAGCCGCGCACCCAATCCTGCGCGAACTGTTTTTGGCCTTCACAGCCAGCCCATCGACGCGCTGAAACTCGGATCTCAGCTGTGGATGATCGAGCGCGAAATAGATATTCGGAAAGCTCTTTTCCGCGAGCTTTCGATCCTCTTCGGAGAGCAGGAGTTCGTCATTGAACCGAAATGTCATTCCTGCCCCTCCGTGGCGCGTTCATGGCGTTCAGAAAACACACTTGGTTCGCAGCTGGCAAGAAGGATTCTCGCTTGGCTTCTGAATCAAAAAGAGTTTTCCAGTGCCCCATCAGGTGCAGAAATCGAACAAGTTCTGCTTTGGAGCCGCTCAATTCTATGCCATGTCTGACAGTCTGGTAACGTTAACCACAACAGAATGAGGGACCGGGGACGATGGCGGACATCTTTTTATCTTACAGCAGAGCCGATCGACCCACCGCGCAGACCATTGCTGGAGCGTTGGAGGCGGAAGGCTTCTCAGTCTGGTGGGACAAAGTATTACGCGCCGGTCAGACTTATGACGAGGTGACTGAGAGCATGCTGCGCGACTCCAGCGTGGTTATAGTTTTATGGTCGCAGACCTCAGTCAAATCAAAATGGGTGCGCGCCGAGGCCACGCTGGGCCAGCGTGGCTGCGAACTGGTCCCCGCAATGATCGAAGATGCCGACCGTCCGATCATGTTCGAGCTGACTCAGACCGCTGACCTGATTGGTTGGACCGGTGATCGCAATGAAGCCCGATGGGGCGAGTTTGTGGCTGATATCAAACGGTCACTGGACAAGCATGGTGCGGAGACGAATGCGCCTGCAACAGCGCCCGACAGCGCGGCTGCGCCGGCCGGAAAAGATGATGCGACGATCGAGACAGTGTTCTGGACATCGATCAAGGATGGCAGTGATCCAGCGGATTTCGAGGCTTATCTCGATCGCTATGCGGACGGGCATTATGCGTCTCTGGCGCGTAATCGTCTCGCCGCGCTCGGCGCTGCCTCAGCGCCGGTTGCCACGCCGCCAACGCCGGAACCGGAGCCTGTGCCGGAGCCCGTCACCGCGGCGCCGGTCACGCCTGCGCCGCCAAGTCAACAATCCGAAAAAAACAAAACGTCCAATCCTCTGCCAATGATACTGGGCGCGGTGGTTGTGCTCGGAGTCGGCGGATGGTTCGGCCTGCAGGCCATGAATGGCGGTGACCGCGATGCTGTCGAGCACGATCCGATCGATCAGGCGCCTGTGGTCGCAAGCTGCGATGCCTGCCCAGAAATGGTAGCGATACCGGGCGGCAGTTTCACCATGGGGTCTCCGGATACTGAAGCGAACAGGTCAGGAAATGAAGGCCCGGTACGTGAGGTGACGTTGCAACCTTTCGCGATCAGCGCAACCGAGGTCACGTGGGACCAGTGGCAGCTATGCGTCGATGCTGGAGCTTGCAACGCGGCGCAGGGCAGCGGCTCGGGGAGTTTTCCGGTGACGGGCGTCAGTCACGATGATGCGCGCACTTATGCTGACTGGCTTTCGCAACAAGGTGATCGCCGGTTCAGGCTGCCGAGCGAAGCGCAATGGGAATATGCCGCGCGGGGTGGGACAAGCACGCCCTATTGGTGGGGTACGAGCTTTGCCGGACCCGGCGTCGTGAGTGGAGCGGCGAAAGACACCGCTGCTTTGCAAGCGAATGCATTTGGCGTTTCGGGCATGCTGGGTAATGTCCGTGAGTGGGTCGCTGATTGCTATGAGCGGTCTTATGCGAATGCGCCATCTGATGGCCGCGTGGTCGGCGGCACAAATTGCAGCCAACCTGTAGTTCGCGGCGGATCGTGGAAACTCGGGGCGGCGGAGCACCGCGCCGCCAACCGTGCCCGCTATCGACGAAATGTCCGGGACCGCGCTCTGGGCTTTCGGGTTGTTGCTGAACCAACGAGACCCTAGTTCGACACCACTTCTATCAGTACCCGGCGATTGAGTTGTTCTTCAACATCATCGCCGGTCTCGAGGGCGAGATCAGACTCGCCATAGCCGATGGTCGTGATTTGACCTGACGAGACGCCTTTTTCGACGAACCAATCTCTCAGGGCATTGGCAAACCGGACCGTTTCAACCCGGTTGACGGGGTCTGAACCGGCTGTGTCGTGATAGGCACTGATCGTCATCGACTCGATCGTGTCATGGCCATCGATAATCTGCTGCAGCACCGCTTCATATCGCGTCAGGTCGAGCGAACCATAGTCAGTGACGTAAAGCGTGGTCAGAGTGGGCAGTGACTGCGCTTCAACCATGGGTTCTGGTTCGGCGACGGGCGGAGGCGGGGCCAGACTTCGGTCTCGCCCAGGCGGCGCGTCGGCAGGCTCGGACGGAGCATCATCTGTTGTCTCGACCAGTTGCGTTCCAGTGGGGAAGGCCGACCGATGCAGCGTGCAGGCTTCTGTCGCGGGTACGATCGCTGCATTCACGCGGTAATACTGATCGCCGTCTGGCAGACCGCCATAGCGCGCGACTTCGAGAGCGCGATCCTGGGGTCCGGTCTCGCCAATTGTGCACATCATATCCCAGAGGATCGTCGGATTGTTGGAATAATAGCTGTGACCGAGGCCGAACAGCTGGGTCGTTACCGCCGTTGCATCAATGGTCTGATAATTCTGGTCGTCGCGAATATACGGCTTGTCCGTATCAGTATCGCCGAGCCGCTTTTTCTGGCTCAGCAAATTCGACGCGAGCAGCGCGCGATCGGTGTCTGACGTATAGATCGTCACATTCGCATCGAGATTATCGAAAACGCCATTCGCGGCCGCGAAGACATCACGTTCCACGTCGGCGGCAACCAGCAGGATCCGGAATTCAAGGTCGTCACGGTCGTGGCGAACCAGATAGTCCTGGGCAAAGTCTTCCAAAGCTTTGGTGAGCACGCGATTGCCCATGGAATGGGCGATGATGTTGATCCGATCGACGTCCAGGTCTTCGGTCAACAGATCGAGAAATTCTTCCAGAAAAGGTGCGGAGTTGATCGATCGGTCGCGATCGCCGCGATAATCTTCGAGCGAGACATCGCCGGCGGAAGGCCAGCTGTACAGGACCGGGATGCCGACATCATAACTGTCATTGCGCGACAGGTCGTTTGAAAGCTGCGCGGCACGGACCAGCGCTTCGTCAAACTTCACATTGAAGCCGTGCACGAACAGCAAAATCGCATCCGATCCATCATAATAGATCGCGTCCTGCAGCGTCGCGGTAAACGTCTCGCGGCCGCTGGTCGTAATCCGGGTCAGGAATACGAATTCGGCGAGCTTGTCGGCATCACTCGGTGGTTGGCCCTGAACGTGCGGGGTTTCTCCGCGTTCGCGGGTGCCGCCATCTTCGCTCAGTTTTGGTAACCAGACATCGGCGCGTCCGAGGCGCAGTTCACCGCTATTCTCGCTCGTGCCTTCAAATACATCGGCGGTATCATTTGCGAGCGTCGCGTCGCCGGTATCGAGACCGCGATTGGTACCATACCAGACCCGGATACAGTCCACTTTGCGATCGAGATTGCCCTGCGAGATCAGCTGCGCGCAATCAGTCCCGAATGCCGGATGACGGATGACGAGAGGACGGTTCAGCCACCACCACGCGGCGGCGCTGCCAATTCCGACAATGACGATAATTCCAAGAAGCCACTTAAACATGCGTCACCTGCACTACTCACAGATCGATTTGTACATCAGATTTGGCGCATTGAACAAGGTTACAGTCGCGGTCGCCATTAGCGATCAGCGGACGACTTTCGCATTCCTGGAAATTGCGCCTATATCGCTGCAAACCGAAACTGATCAGAGCGTTCCAGATGTCAGATTTTCTACTCCTCGCATTCATCCTGCTTTGTGCCGGGATTATTGCAGTGCCCATCGCCACGCGGCTGAAGCTGGGCTCCGTTCTGGGCTATTTGATTGCCGGCATTTGTATCAGCCCGTTGCTCGGTTTGTTACAGGTCGATGTTATCGCCATTCAGCATTTCGCTGAGTTTGGCGTTGTTATGATGCTGTTTCTGGTCGGCCTGGAACTGGAGCCGAAATTACTCTGGCAGATGCGCAATCGCCTGATGGGACTGGGCGGCGGGCAGGTTCTGCTGACGATGATCCTGGTCATGTCCTTGGCCATGGCGTTCGGACAGCCGTGGAATATTGCGTTGGTTATCGGGATGATCCTGGCGCTGTCCTCGACCGCAATCGTGCTGCAGACGCTGAACGAAAAGGGCCTGATGAAAAGCGATGGCGGGCAAGCGAGCTTTTCGGTTCTGTTGTTCCAGGACATTGCGGTCATCCCAATGCTGGCGCTGTTGCCGCTGCTGGCCTTTCCGGAAGTTGCGCAGCTCACGGCCGGGGCAGAAAGCGCGGACCATGCGACGCTGAGCCTGGTCGAAGGGTTGAATGGCTGGCAGACCATGCTGGTGACGGTCGGCGCCGTCGCCGCGGTAATCCTTGGCGGGAACTATCTGACGCGCCCGATTTTCCGCTTCGTTGCCAGCGCAAAACTTCGCGAACTGTTCACGGCGACGGCTCTGCTCATGGTGATTGGCATAGCGCTTTTGATGACCCTGGTTGGGCTGTCGCCTGCGCTCGGCACTTTCCTGGCCGGAGTCGTGCTCGCCAATTCAGAATATCGGCACGAGCTGGAATCCGACATCGACCCGTTTCGAGGCCTGTTGCTCGGCTTGTTTTTTATCACGGTCGGAGCGAGCATCGATTTCGGACTGTTGTCGGAGAATTTTGGCCTCGTCATCAGCATGACGTTCGGGCTCATTTTCGCGAAAGCATTGGTGCTCTTCCTGCTCGGTTCTCTGTTCAAGATTCGAGGCGCGCAGCGCTGGCTGTTCACCCTTGCATTGGCGCAGGCCGGGGAGTTCGGGTTCGTGCTACTCTCGTTCACGACCGCGAATGGAATCCTACCGGATCCGATGGCGGATCAGTTGCTGCTCGTTGTCGCGCTTTCGATGTTGATCACACCGGTACTGTTCATTCTTTACGATCAGATCGTCGCCAACATTTACGCACGGGGGCAAGAGCCAGAGGCGGATGAGATAACCGAGGATAATGGCATCATCATCGCCGGACGTGGCCGTATTGGCGGGATTGTCGATCGTATGCTGCGCACCGCTGGCTATAATTCAACGGTGATCGATTATAGCGCCAAGCAGCTCGATATTATGCGCACGTTTGGCTTCAGCCATGCCTATTTTGGCGATGCCACCCGGCCGGATCTCCTGCATGCGGCGGGCATCAGTAAAGCCAAACTTCTGGTCGTCGCGATCGATGATAAAGAGCAAATAACAGAGCTGGTGTCCTATGCGACGCGCCATTTTCCTGATCTTCACGTGATTGCCCGCGCGGTTGATCGCCATCACACATATGAGCTTTGGGCGCATGGCTGCCGCGACATTATTCGCGAAACCTATGACAGTTCCTTGCGGATTGGCCGCTCGGCGTTTGAAGCGCTCGGGACGCCTCGCGAGGCGGCCGAGCGGATGAAAGAGGCGTTCCACGAAATGGATCAGCAATCGATGATCGAAGTGGCTGACGTCTATGACATCGACATTCCCGCGCATGAGAATGACGCCTACGTTCAACGTGTTCGAGAGCGCGCAGAGGCTTGGGAAGCCGAACTTCACAATCGCATGATGGAGATTATCGAGGAGGATGCCGAGAAAGCCTGATCCTGAATTTTGTAGGCATGAGTTGACCTCAGCACGAGACTTCGCGTATGGGAGCGCCCTGGCTGAGGCGCCTGCCGCTCGCGGGACAGCAATGTCCGTGGTGAAGACCTCTCGGTTTAACCGGTTTTATCGCAGACCATTTCACAATCGGTCTGGCGGCAATGCGAGCCCCGCCCTTTGCAAGACCATCCAGATTTGTGGAAGGAAACTGTGATGACATCACACATCTACACCCGCGTGCAGGCAAAAGCGCGAGCGCGCGAGATCAAAGCCCGAAGCGTGACGGCGCTGTCCTATGCGGCTGCGTTAGAGCAGGTTGCCCAGGAGATGGGGTTTCGAGATTGGAACACCGCGGCGGCGCGTCTGTCGAACGAACCCGAAGCTTGTTGGCAGATTGGCGAACGCGTGAGCGGTGCGTATCTGAAGCGGGCGTTCAAAGGCCGCGTCCATGCGGTGCGCGAACTGCAAGACGGCGCCGGGTACGAACTGACCCTGCATTTCGACGAACCGGTCGACGTGGTTGATTGGGAGAGCTTTTCGGCGCTCCGTCAACGCGTCACAGCCTATGTCTCGCCGGAAGGCATATCGTGGAAGAAAACCAGCGACGGCGTCCCGCATCTCACGGTAGCGCGGGAGAGTGTTTTTTAATTTAGGGATTTAGGGAGCGATTGCGGATCGCTCCCTAAACCTTCTCAGGCTTGCCTTTGCCTGGGGTTTTTGGTTTGCGCTTGGCGGGTTTTTCCTCGACATATTTGAACGTCAGTTCGTCCGTCTTCTTGTCGTGGCCGATTTTCACGGTGCCGCCTTTGGCGAGTTTGCCAAACAATAGCTCTTCGGCCATCGGCTTTTTCACATGCTCGGAAATGATACGCGCCAATGGGCGTGCCCCGAATTCGGAATCGAAGCCGCGTTTGGCGAGCCAGTCGCGGGCGCCGGTGGCGAGTTCGATGGTCACGTTGCGATCTGCGAGCTGGATTTCCAGCTGCAGGACGAATTTCTCGACCACGCGTTCGATGATTTCCGGCGTCAGGCCGCCGAACGTGATGACCGCGTCGAGGCGGTTGCGGAATTCCGGCGTGAACAGGCGTTTCAGCGCCTCTTCCTGCTCGTCATCCTTGCGACCACGACCGAACCCGATGGAGTTCTTCGCGGCGTCCGATGCGCCTGCGTTCGTGGTCATGACG
>SPJK01035567.1_pt1 | contig 16505 bp, 10 predicted proteins | sample 3741771 | NCBI WGS metagenome assembly SPJK01 (sample SAMN10925997, study PRJNA522277) | cold seep metagenome | isolation source: Elba SIP-enriched marine methane seep metagenome, extraction at timepoint T2 | place: Italy: coast of Elba, Mediterranean Sea | reverse complement strand
ATTAACGGCTGCGCTTCGGTAATCAGCTCGGTGGCTGCGACCTTATTGGCGATGCAATTTGGTTTTTCAATCGTCATTCTGACAGCCGTTATTTGTTATCTCAGCGTTATTGGGCAGTTCCCAGCTTCAGACTCGGCAATGCAGCCGGTTCACTGAACACCCAATCACGATGCTTTACAGCTGCATGACAATCGGCGCAGGATTGATCGCCTTTGTTAAACGGCTGCTGTTGTACGCCAAGCCAACGCGCCCATTTCCAACCATCGTTTTTGTGAGATCTTTTGGCGTTTTTAAACATAAACTCCGCATGCACCAATTTGCCTGCCACGATTGCAGAAGGCCAACTGCTTAATTCCCCTTGTTTCCAAACCACTTTGGCCAGCACCGAGCCATCCGGCCAAGGCCTCATATTTCCCGAACGCGCCGCTTTTATCGCCAGGGGATTGCCTAATATCACCCGCATCGTATTATTATCAGTACGATGGGAAACAGCAATCACCGGCCAGTCTTGCCACCCATAAGGATATTGCATACCGTTAGATGCTTTAATAGCGTCTGCCGCCGCGCAGACGCCGCTTGCCATCCCCAAAAAAATCAACATCGGTAAATAACTGTATTTCATAAATTTCACCTCATTAAGTAGATTCAATCATAAGCTAACGAATTAGCTATTTAGCTATAATCAATTAACTTTCCCTATATAAACTATAATGGATTGATGAAGAAACTCACATGCTTTTTTGAAATCATAAATTAATAACAATAAACATACGGTTTTGAACTGATATAATTTCAAAACTGTTAACAATATAACGATTTGATAAGGTTTTCGATTTGTCTCATCCCACCTACTTTATTCTTTAATCAGGGTGAAACATTATGAAAAAATATTATGGATATTATTTTTCATTGTAATAAAAAAACGCCCGGCATATTTCTCTTGCTGCTGATAAGCTTTGTTTTGCCTGTAGTTCATGCTGAATCGACACAAACTGAAAACCAGAAACTCGAAAAAGTATCTTTGCAATTGAAATGGTTTCATCAATTTCAATTTGCCGGTTATTACGCCGCAAAAGAAAAAGGTTTTTACGCCGCCGAAGGCCTGGATGTAGAAATCCGGGAATTGAACCCGAAGATCAGTACGACTGAATTAATCGTTTCCCAACAAGCTGACTATGGCGTAGGCGACTCCGGCATCGTTTCACATTTTGCCGACGGCAAACCCATCGTTGCCTTAGCGGCTATTTTTCAGCACAACCCGCTCATCTTCATCAGTAAACAATCATCCGGCATCGTCAGCCCCTTTGAAATGCAGGGGAAACGCTTAATGTTCGATGCCGAAGGCGGCGATGAAGCGCCGCTAAGAGCTTTATTGGTTGATGCAAATTTAAATGAACGTAAATATACTTATATTAAACACACGTACAATAAAGAAGATCTGATCAACGATAAAATTGATGTGATGTCGGCTTATATTACCGACCAACCTTTCTTCTTCACTCAACAAGGCGTCAAACTCAATATCATCAATCCGCTGAATTATGGATTCGACTTTTACGGCGATATTTTGTATACCAGCCAAAATGAATTAACAAACAATCCGGATCGCGCTAAACGCTTTTTAAGCGCTTCAATAAAAGGCTGGGAATATGCTTTAAACCACCCGGAAGAATTAATACAACTCATTCATCATCAATACGGCAGCAAATTAAGTTTGCCGCATTTACGATATGAAGCGGAACAAACCCGTAAATTGATTCTGCCGCAAAGTATTCCGCTGGGGAATATTGAAATAGACCGAATTCGCCGGGTCGCCAATATTTATTCCCATTTAAAGCTTTCCAAACCGCTTAACGACGAGCAATTGGAAAAATTCATTTATTCGCCCCAAAAACAACTCAATTTAACAAAAACGGAAGCGCAATGGCTAGCGCAAAACCCGGTCATCCGTTTAGGCATCCATAATCAATTCCCGCCTTATGAATGGATAGATTCAAATGGCGATTACCAAGGCATGTCAGCCGATTTATTAGAAAAAATTGAAAAGCTCTTGGGGATTCGTTTTGAAATCATTAAAGACAAACCCTGGCCGGAAATATTGGAAATGGCGCACTACGGGCAAATTGATTTATTAAGCAATGCGGTAAAAACCCCGGCGCGGGAAAACTTTTTGAATTTCAGCGCCCCCTATTTCCGTCATCCTATCGCGCTGTTCAGTCATCTGAGTAGTAATTATATCGGCGGTCTGGATAATCTGAAGGGTAAACGATTAGCGGTGGAAAAAGGCTATTTTATTGAAGAAGTTTTATCAAAAGATTACCCTGACATAACCATTATTCCCTTTGACAATATTAAAGAGGCATTAAAACAAACGGCGAGCGGTCGAGTGGATGCTTATATCGGACATCCGGCGGCGGCTAGCTATGTTATGAAGCAACAAGGCTTGTTGCAGTTTAATTTTTCCGGCGAAACCGGTTATTTTGCAACCCACAGTATTGCAGTTTCCAAACAACATCCCCCATTATTTTCCATTATCGAAAAGGCCTTGGCGACTATTCCGCCCCAAGAACTCAACAATATACAAAATCATTGGCTAAATTTAAAAGTCAAATCCGGCATCAGCAGCAAAATATTTATACAGTATTTAATCGCGACCCTGGGGCTGTTTTCACTATTTGTCTATTGGATTATCCGTTTACGCAAAGAAGTCCAGCGAAGAAAACAAAGCGAAGTCGCTTTGAAGAACAGTGAATCTAAATTAACCGCTATTTTAGAAACCGAACCCGAATGCGTCAAAATCATATCGGCAGACGGCAAATTACAATATATGAACCGTTCCGGTTTAACCATGATAGAAGCTGAAAACGAATGTTCAGTATTAGGCGCATTAGTAGAAGATCTGGTGGTTCCTGAAGATCGAGAGGTTTTTCGGCAAATGAACCGACAAGTTCTCGATAACCTGCAAAGCCATACTCTTCAATTCAAAATACAAGGTTTAAAGGGATCTTATCGGTTTATGGAAACCCACTCTGTTCCCTATTGGGATGATAAACATGAAACCTATTCGGTGTTATCCGTGACGCGTGATGTCAGCGAACGTAAACAAGCCGAATTACAATTGCAGAAATCCAAGAAAATGCTGGAAGCGATTCGCCAGGCGCAAGCTCTATTCATTGAACAATCAGACCCTCATCAAGCATTTTCCAACCTGCTGCAAATCTTATTGGAGCAAACAGATAGCGAATATGGTTTTATCGCAGAAACCGCGACCGGTGAACAAGGCGAGCCGTATTTAATCAGCTATGCGAGAACCCGCGCATCTAAACAACCAGATTACCAAGCGGGGCATGTAGAATTGCACAACTCACAGACCTATTATGGCGATGTGATGCTAAATCAGCATATCGTCATCATCAATAAAACCATTCATGATCCTAAGTTATGCGGTTTAGCGGATAGTCATCCAACCATGCAATGCTTTCTCGGATTACCTATTTTCCATGCCGAACAATTAGTCGGCGTGATGGCGGTCACTAACCGAGCTTCCGGTTATAATCAAAAGCTTTGCCGCGAATTACAAGCGTTACAAACCACTTGCGGTAATTTAATCGCCAGTTTTCGAAATTATCTGGCGCGTAAACAAGCGGAGGACTCAACGCGAGCCAAATCTAACTTTCTCGCCAATATGAGCCATGAAATCAGAACCCCGATGAATGCCATTATGGGCATGAGTTACTTAGCGTTGCAATCCGATTTAAATGCTAAACAACGCAATTATATAGAAAAAGCCTATCGCTCCGCCGAAGCTTTACGCGGCATTATTGACGATATTCTCGATTTTTCAAAAATCGAAGCCGGTAAATTAACGATTGAAAACACCCCGTTCAGTTTGGAAGATATATTCGATAATGTAGCCAATATTGTCGGTTTAAATGCGGAAGACAAACAATTAGCCTTGATATATGATATCGATCCGGCTATCCCGCCCGCTTTAATTGGCGATCCATTACGGCTCAGCCAAATTTTACTCAATTTGGGAAACAACGCCGTAAAATTTACCGAAACCGGGCAAATCATTATCGGCGTACAAATGATCGCTAAAAGCGAGACTGACATACAATTACATTTTTGGGTTAAAGACACCGGCATCGGTATGACCCCCAATCAACAAACCCGCCTGTTTAAAAGTTTCAATCAAGCCGATGAATCGACTACCCGAAAATATGGCGGTTCCGGCCTGGGGTTAACAATATCCAAACAATTAGTCGAATTAATGTCCGGGCGAATTTGGATTAACTCAACCGCCGGTCAAGGCTCAACTTTTCATTTCAGTGGTCAATTCGGTTTGCAAAATGTTAAACCGAAATTTAATTTACCGGCCGAAGAAATGCTGAGGAGTCGTCTGTTAATTATTGATGATAACCCCACTTTATGCGATACCTTAAGCCGGGTCGCCGACAGTTTTGGTCTAACAGCGGATGCAACAGGTAATGTCCAACAAGCTATCGCCATGATTGAAGCAGCGGATATTCAAAATACACCTTATCATGTCATCCTGAAAAATTGGCTCATACCCGGCATGGACGGATTAGATTGTCTAATGCAAATAAGGCAAACTCATTCAGGTCAGTTACCGATCATCGTTATGGTTTCCGCACATGGCCGCGAAGGTGTTTTAAACAAAGCCAAACAAATCGAAGCGCCGATAAACTCAGTGATCAACAAGCCGATTACTCCCTACTCCTTGTTTGACGCCATTATGAATGCATTAGGCCATCAAACAGTCGACAAGCCTCAAACTCAACAACAAACCGACACTCATAATTGGGATGGCAATACCTTAAAAGGCGCCTATGTTTTATTGGTGGAGGATAACGAAATTAATCAGGAGTTGGCGATAGAACTGTTGGAAATGGCAGGCATCAGCGTTGTGCTCGCCGACAATGGTCAAGTTGCGCTCGAAATTATCAAACATGAACCCTTTTTTGATGCGATTTTAATGGATTGTCAAATGCCGGTGATGGATGGTTATGAGGCTACCCGTGAAATAAGAAAAATTCCCCGCTTTGAAAAAACCCCTATCATCGCCATGACCGCCAGCGCCATGGTCAGCGACCAGCAAAAAGTGATTGAATGCGGTATGAACGATCATATCGCCAAGCCTTTGAATGTTCACAAAATGTTCCGCACCTTAGCGAAATGGGTAGCTCCAAAAGCAATGCTTCCCAACTCAAATAAAATTCAAAAGCCCCCTCTGGAAATTGAAACGGATTTGCCTTTATTAAATGGCATCAATACTCAAATCGGCCTGAACAATATTTTGGGCAACAAACAATCCTATTTTCGTATCTTAAGAAAAATGGCGAAGAGCAACGCTGATTTTGCAGACAAATTACAAAACGCGACAAAGCAAAAAGATTGGGAAACAGCCGGGCGACTGGCTCACACCCTGAAAGGACTGGCGGCGACTATAGGCGCCGAACAACTTCAGAAAAACGCTGCTGAATTAGAAGCGATTATGAAAGCTAGGCAATGGGATCAGGCGGTGTTTACAAATGTCCGCGATGAACTCAAAAAAGTCTTATTTTCCATAAACCAGTTATCTGAATAAACTGCTTCACTCTATTTGATGCGGCTTCTAAGTTTTTGAAGCTCACAAAAGCGCTTATTCATGATATTTTCGCGTTTTTAATTTTAAAATGCCGTCTACACCGGTTAAAAACTCAATTCAGTGATATAATTAAAGCGTTAGGGCATCAATTGCAGAGTAAAAATTAATTACCTGAATTTAATTTTAGTGCATAATATCCATCGCAAACATATGGAAATGATACGAGGGTGAAAAAAATTTTAATTATAACGATAACGAGGAGTATTTATGAGTAAAACACAACAAATGATGCTGGCTATTGGCGGTGTTTTTTTAATGGGTTTTCTATTAGTAGGCTCTAATAAATCATCCACGCCGGAACAAAGAGAAGCCCAGGCAATGATTCGAGCCGTCTCAGCAATGCAGGAAATGGCGTCGAAAAAGTGTCCGGCAGCGATTAAAAAGCATACGGGCTCCCAAGTTTACTTCACTTCTAACACCGATACCGATAAAGAGACTTATGTCAAACTGGAATGGGTGGGTGAAAAAGGCGACAACTTCAAAACAGCGTCCTGTACCTTACATATGGCTGTCGGCGGCATTTCAGAATTAGTAATTGATGGTAAAAAAGTCATTGATAAAGAAGTTTGATAACACAAAGACAATGCTCGCGTAATCAATACTGAGCAAATTTATTAAACGTCGATCATCAACTTATATTCTCACTTTGCTCAGTCCTTAACAACCCCTTGTTTGGAGTGAGCGCTTTTAGGACTGAGGATGAAATAAAATCCGAAACTAGCGTAGGATTTTTGTTCAGTTTCAAGGCGTGGAAATAGGCGCATAGCAAGCTATGTAACTATTTCCACAACGCAGAAACTGGACAAAAAGGCAAGTTAGTTTCGGATTTTATAAAATTCTCAGTCCTTAGCACTAATCCAGCCTTCGAATCTGAATTTATGACTAGTTCGAAAGTTGGGTTAGGCCGCTTAAACAAATCCCTTGCTCCCCCCCATAATTCAATTTCCCTATTGAAAAATTAGATTTCATCACTATATTATTTAGTTAGGCGATTCTTCAAATGGTTGCTCGGACATACTATTTGGGTATGCTCATCATGAATTATTCAGGTCTACCGCTAAGACCTTCACAATGTGAGTCGAAAGATACTCAACGATACGCAAAAAGCAAATGCAACCCCGGCAATCCAGCGAAGTGGTATTCGGGCAATGCGTTTCAAATAATTAGATAGATCGAAAGATTAGACATTTATTCAACATCAATCTTACATTGCAGAAAAGGAGGCGGATTATTGAAAAGGAAGATAAGTAATAATGAAAAAGGTAAAAACTATGGCAATGACAGAAAATAAAGGTTTTCTGAAAACCTGGAAAGATGACAGGGGTTTTGGTTTTATTAAACCGGAAGACGGCAGTCAGGATGTTTTCATTCATATCTCCGCTCTAAAAGGCATGCGCAGAAGACCGTTCAGAGGCGATACCATTTATTATCAAACTGAACAAGATGGAGAAGGAAAAATTAAAGCGATAAACGCGCGCATTGATGGCGTTGAATATTTTGAGGATGAACAACAGCAACACAGCAAATCTTGGCGTTGGGTTGTGGCCGCCGCTTTAGGGCTGGTAAGCGCCGCAGCAGCGGCCTTCTTGAGCTTGCAAGCTTAATATACAGCAACCATTTTTCCGGCCGGGGAAAAGTCCAAAAAAAAAGCGTCGATTTACAGAAATCGACGCTTTTTTTATGTTTAAGATAAAATTCTAATGACCTTTTTTATAACCGAAAATCCATTTAACATGGTCAACCATGTCCGATAAGGAATTTTCTTTAATTGTCTTGAGCAACTCATCTACTTTGAAAGCATGATGTCTTTCATGAACCACGCCGACTTGCGGCATATCGGCCAAACCGGTTTCACGGGCATGATCAACAAAACCTTCGTTTTTCCAGAAAAAAGCGCCTGGCATGGTTGTCGGTATCACCAATACAAAAAACAGGGAACGACCAAAAACGCTCATTACCAGCATAGATGTCATTAACAGAATCGCCAAAACCCAATCAAATACAGAAGCAATGCTGAACACACAAAAATAAAGCGCCAAACCAATATTCAAAGCCAGTAAACCGTTGCGCAATAAATAGCTATAGCCATATTGAGTGACCTGCCGATAATAAGAAGCAGCGCCTTCATTGCCCAGTTTTTGCATATCATCAGCGTGTTTCCAATGTCCCAACGCTTCAATAACTAAGCCGATCAGCATTATTGCGGCCAGGCTTTGTGTCATTATCGCTGTATCCAATACCGAAGAATCGACAAAAACCACGCACACAGCCGCAATAATTAAAGCGCCAAAGCTCAACATGGTTCCGAAAAAAGCGGTGCCGGTCTGCAAATGATCCCAAAAAGGCCGAGCCGGAATGCGATAAAGCTTATACATATAGTACAATCCCGCCAAACCGCTTAACGCCGCCAAGCCGCCGAAAGCATAACTGAACGCCTTGATAAAATCGAAAGGAATCAATAAGGTGACTAAAAAACCCAATAAACCGGTATAAAACAACGAAACCCCGGCAATTTCACGACTGACCGGCGACAATCTCAAATTATTGAAACCACGATAAAAACGATGCGGCTTACCCAGATGCATATTTAATTTGTATAAACCAATCGTACTAGTAACGAAGATAACGACTGTTAATTTCAACAGTAAATCGGCATTTTCCAATAATGAAAAGATTTCAGGTGCGAAAAACGGGCCTAAAAACAACATTAAAAACGCCCCGACCGTTCCCTGGGTGAACAGGGTAAAAATAACATGTGCGCTTTCATGGCTGGTCAATAAGGATTTTAGATTCCAGTATTTATCCCGCCCTGCTTTTTCATCAACCACTGGCTCAAAGCTGTTACTTTCCGCATTACGGTGATACTTAACAGGCATTGTATCAGTACGCGTCATTTCCTTATGCGCGCCTTTAGTCTGCTGGAAACGAATATTCGGTTGGGTGATTTCGGCCGTTGGAAATCCGGGAATCTCGGTTTGCGCCACTTCACGATTTTCCGGCACGTTTTCAATCACTCCGAAATCCAGGGCATTGCCTAAGCATGCAGATACACAGGACGGTTTTAAACCTACTTCTAAACGATCCACGCACATATTACATTTGGATACCTGCCCTTTCACCGGATCCAGTTGCGGCGCATTATAAGGACAAACCCAGGTGCAATAACCGCAACCGAAACAAATATCCGGATCTTGTAAGACCGCGCCGTATTCAGCAAACTTGGTATATGCGCGGGTCGGGCAACCTTTAAGACACACCGGATCATCGCAGTGGTTACAGGCCATCGAGATATTAATGCGTTGATAATCCGGATAAGTGCCGCCTTCCACGAAACCTACCGACCGAAAAGCGATATGCGCCGGATTGTCATTTTTCTCGCTACAGGCCGCTTCGCAGGCATGGCAACCGATACAATTATCCGCATTGAGATAAAATCCGTGTTGCTTATAGCGGTTAGGGTTTTCGCTTTCTGAAGGCTGGTTATTGATGGTCAAGGCATCAGCAATCAGCTCATCGCCGTTTTCCGCCAGATTAATCTTGTTCCCATAACGGTTTTGTTCCAGGCTTTCCTCATCTCTGAGAAAGGCGTATTTTTGTTCGTCGCTTCTTACTTTAGTCATGATGCATACTTAGAATTGTCTGTTTGCTTTATTCAATCGAGCGGCTTCTTCCTGATTAATAGGTTCAATACGCACCGCAGCTTGTTTAAAAGCCGGTTGTCTGGAATAAGGATCCAACAGCCCCAGTGTTAAGCGATTAACGCAATCAAAAAAATGAAACGGAATAAAAACCATATTACGCGGCACTCTTTGCGTTAACATCACCATCACCACCGCATCGCCGCGACGCGACACTGCTCGTACATAGGATTGATGTTGAATATTTAAATCCGCCGCCGCGTCCGGATTCATTTCCATAAACGGGGTGGGACTGTATTTATTGTTATTGCCGATTTTGCCGGTGCGGGTGCGGGTATGGAAATGCTCCACCAAGCGACCGCTATTCAGCCAAAACGGAAATTGTTCATCCGGTCGTTCATTGTTATCGGCAAACGGCAGCGGAATCAGCTTGGCGCGACCATCCGGAAAACAAAATGTCGCGGTTTCGGTGTATAAACGCTTGCCCCCTTGCGGCGGCTTATCGTCCTTTTTCAGTTGCTGTTCGGTATAAGGCCATTGAACGCCCCGATGTTCTTCAATCAAATCATGCGACATCCCTGAAATATCCACTAAACGCCCTTTTGATAAGGTTTTCATTTCTTCAAATACTTCGCTAGGCTGATCGGGAAAATTCATTTTCCGACCTTGCTCAAACTGCTGCGCCAACGCGTTGAAAATATGTAAATCGGCTTTGGAATTATGGTAAGGTTCTTTTACTTTGCGGGTGATATTGACGCGCCGTTCGGTATTGGTGAAAACGCCCTCTTTTTCCGCCCAGATTGCCGCCGGAAGGTGAATATGCGCATAAGGGGTTGTTTCTACATCCACGTAGGAATCCTGAACCACGCAACATTCCAGTTTTTCCAGCGTTTTACGTATCCGCGCCGTATTCGGCATAGATGTCATCGGATTAGTGCCGACCAGCCAAAGCCCTTTAATTTTACCCGCCTCAATGGCAGGAAAAATATCGGTTTGCGCCATGCCTCTTTTTTTCGGAAAAAACGCCGGGTCAACGCCCCAAAAATCGGCTATTTCCTGTCTGTCTTGTTCGTTTTCCAATAAACGGTAACCCGGTAAGCCGGAGCAAGAAGACCATTCCCGCGTCCCCATAGCGTTACATTGACCGGTAATTGATAAGCTTGTGCCGCCCGGCTTGCCGATATTGCCGGTAATCAGACTGAGGTTATTAATCCCGACAACTCCGTCCGATCCGTGGGTGCTTTGATTGATGCCCATGGTCCAAATGTTCATGCCGCTGTCGGCTTTGGCGTATAAACGCGCGACATTGCGAATAGTATCTTCATCAATACCGCAAATCTTGGCGGCCGTCATCGGGTCGTAATTCTCGACTTCCGCCTTCAACGCCTCAAAACCATTGGTGTTTGCGTCGATATAATCTTGATCTTGTAAGCCTTCCGCCAAAATCACATGCATTAAGGCGTTCATTAACACAACATCGGTACCTGGCGTTATCGGCAAATGAATATCGGCATTTTGCGCCAACATCGTCACTCGAGGATCGACGACAATCAATGGAAATTTTCTTTTTTCCTGCGCTTCTTTAAAACGCCAATAAATAATCGGGTGTTGTTCCGGTAAATTGGAACCCCAGGCGATTAAACAGTCCGTATTTTCAAAGTCTTCGTAACAACCCGGCGGCCCGTCGGAACCGAAAGAACGTTTATAGCCTGAAACCGCCGAGGCCATGCAAAGGGTAGTATTGCCATCATAATTATTGGTTCCGATCACTCCGCGCGCTAACTTGCCCAAAGTATAAAAACCTTCGGTCAATATTTGTCCGGTGGAAACGATGGCGAACGCATCCCGGCCATAAGTCTGCTGTATGCGTTTAATTTCTGAAGCCATGGTCGATAGAGCTTCATCCCACTCGACTTCTTTAAATTCATCATGAATATTGTCGCGCAATAACGGCGTTTTACCGCGTCCTTCGCTTTCAAAAATTTCATGCTCAAAAATGCCTTTAAGGCACAGCTTGCCGCGATTCACATCCGCGCCCGCAACGCCTCTGGCGCCGACCGGAATGCCGTCTTCATTAACGCCGATTTCGATTGCGCAGCCGGTTGAACAGTAACCGCAGGTTGAATAATTCCATTTAACAATGCCCTTATCGGCAATTTTTATAGGGTTCTTTTTATTTCTACCAAATAACATAGTCTTTCGGTGTTTTTAATTAATATTTCGGAATATTCTAAATTACATGCACACAACTTGCTCTTGTCGGCCTCATTGCCATATAAATTTACCTTACCATTCAGTTAACGTTCCTTATTTCAACAAATCCTCTTTTTAGGACTGGGGATTATAAAATTCTCAGTCCTAAGGCTCATCCATATAACCTTCCGCGACCATTACCGCTTCACCGCCGATTCTGATCATTAATTGATCTTCTTTTTTATGATCCATTTCCAGATTCAATACGCTTCGACGAGTTTGTTCGTCGCCGCGCTCCACCGAAAAAGTATAAGTGCCGACGCGCATATGCTCGAATGAGCAGAGATACGATGCAAAAGCGCCCATCGCCGAACCAACCGGCGGATCTTCATGTATACCGATCTTAGGCCCGAATAAGCGCACTGCAAAATCCGAATCCTTGTTAGGCGTTTTTGGCGAAAACATCAAAATTTCCTGAGCGGCGGTTTGCGGTGCAATAGATTGACTCCATTTGGAAAAATTAATTTTTGCTTTTCTCAAGGCATCAAAATAAAAAACCGGCACCACCAAATAGGGTAAACCACAGGAAACCAGACGCGTACAATATTTTTTATTGTCGATATGAGTTTCATCAATACCCAAAAATTCCGCTAATTCGCTTTCCGGCGGCGCGTAATAATCAACAATTGGAGACACTTGGCGGGAGAATTGAATAAATCCCGGCGCGCCATTATTATTACTGACATTCACATTAACCGGCCCGGCGTTTTGCTCGAAAACAAAGTCATTGTCGGCTTCGCTAAGCTGCATTTCCCCGCAGGCAGTTGACACAAAGGCAGCCGCCAACACCGGATGGCCGGCAAAACCGATTTCACCATGAGGCGAAAAGGTACGCATCCGTCGAGTTTGCAGCGAGTCTTGTTGATTAAATAAAAAAACAGTTTCCGATAAATTGGTTTCTCGGGCGATTTTCTGCATTTGAGCATCGGTCAAGCCATTGGCTTTAGGCAATACCGCTACTTGCGCGCCGTTATACAGTTCATTGGTAAAAACATCGGCTATAAAAAATTGATATTTCATAAGGCTTCCTTATAGACTGACTTCTACGCGTCCGTTATTAATCCGGATTGAATAAGCTTCAACCGAAACCTCAGGATCATCCAAGCATTCGCCGGTCTGCAAATTAAAATGCTGCTTATATAAAGGCGAGGCCACCATCGGCGCTCCGTTCAAATCACCGATCATGCCTCTGGATAAAACATTGGCCTTACCAAATGGGTCATAATTATTAATGGCAAACACCGCTTGTTCTTTCGGCATATAAAAAACCGCAATCTGTTTGTCCTTCACCAAGGCGCAAACGCCGGAATCCGGTTGCAAATCATCAACACTACAAATATCTATCCAATCTTGCTCAGTCATTTTAGGCTTCCTCCGCTATTTTTAAATGTTGTTGTTCTTCTTCCGTCGCCGGACGTATTTGACCACGTTCTTCAACAAATAAAACGTTATCGTCTTGTTCATCGCTGTTGATAAAATGCCGGAAACGTTTTAATTTCTCTTCATCGGCAATAGTGGTTTTCCACTCACACTGATAAGTATCGATCACATGCTGCATCTGGGTTTCCAGGTTTTCGCCTATGCCCAGCTTGTCATCGATTACCACTGACTTCAAATAATCTAAACCGCCTTCCATGTTTTCCATCCAAACCGAGGTGCGCTGCAAACGTTCAGCTGTTCTGACATAAAAAATCAACACTCTGTCGATGTATTTGATTAAAGTTTCCTTATCCAAATTGGTGGCGAATAAATCAGCGTGTCTGGGCTTCATGCCGCCGTTGCCGCAAACATATAAATTCCAGCCGCCTTCGGTGGCGATGACGCCAATATCCTTACCTTGCGCTTCCGCACATTCTCGGGTGCATCCCGAAACCGCAAATTTGATTTTATGCGGCGCTCTTAAGCCTTTATAGCGATTTTCCAGCTCAACCGCCAAGCCGACGCTGTCATCCACGCCGAATCGGCACCAAGTACTGCCGACGCAGGATTTAACCGTTCTTAGGGATTTACCGTAAGCATGGCCGGATTCATAACCGGCATCAATCAGTTCTTGCCAAATCAAAGGCAATTGATCAACCCGCGCGCCAAACAAATCAATCCGCTGGCCGCCGGTCACTTTGGTATACAGACCGTATTTTTTGGCTATTTCGCCTAGCGCGATCAACATATCCGGGGTCACTTCGCCGCCGGTCATCCGCGGCACCACAGAGTATGTGCCGTCTTTCTGCATATTGGCAAGATAGGTATCGTTGGTATCCTGTAAGGATAAATGCGATTTCTCTAAAATGTAGTCATTCCAATAAGACGCTAAAATGCTACCCACCGCCTGCCGACAGATTTCACAACCACGTCCCTGGCCATGTTTTTCAATCAACTCGTCAAAAGTTTTGATTTCTTCCACCATGACGATGTTGTATAAATCGGTGCGGGTGTAGGAAAAATGCTCACAAATATCGGTATTGACTTCCAATCCGGCTTTTTCCAGTTCGCAATCCAAAACCGATTTCAATAACGCCGCACAACCGCCGCAACCGGTCGCCGCCTGGGTTTCCCCTTTTAAATCTGCAACTGTGCGGCAACCGCCTTCAATCGCCGAACAAACCGCGCCTTTGCTGACATCATAACAAGAACAAATCTGCGCCGATTCCGGCAAGGCGTCCGGCCCTAAGCCTACCGATTCATCAGAACGGTGAGGTAATATCAATGAATCCGGGTTCTCCGGCAGATCAATATCATTTAAACAGTATTGCAGCAATGTCCCGTAGCCCGAAGCTTCGCCGACTAATACCGCACCCAGTAATTTTTGACCATCGCCGCTAACCACCAGACGCTTATAAATGCCTTCCTGACCGTTTTGATAAGTGTAAGTCATACAGCCTTCGGTATTCGCCAGGGCATCGCCGATGCTGGCCACATCAACGCCGTTCAGCTTCAGTTTGGTGCTCATATCAGCGCCTTCAAACTCAGCCGCATCACCTGCCAAATCGGCCACCACCGTTCTAGCCATGTTATAACCCGGGGCCACCAAACCGAATACTTGATTTTCCCAAACCGCACATTCGCCGATCGCATACACATCCGGATCAGAGGTGCGGCATTGATTATCGATGACGATACCGCCTCTTTGCCCCACCTTCAGCCCGCAAGCCCGGGCAATTTCATCGCGCGGTCGAATACCGGCGGAAAAAATCACCAAATCCGTTTCCAACTCATCGCCGTCGGCAAAAACCAGTTTATTATGATGCTGTTCGCCGTCAACGATTTCGATGGTATTTCTATTGGTATGCACCGAAACACCCAATGCTTCAATTTTTTGCTTTAATAGCAGTGCGCCGCCGTCATCCAATTGCGCCGACATCAAGCGATGTGAAAATTGAATGACATGGGTTTTCAAGCCGAGGTCTGTCAATGCTTTAGCCGCTTCCAGGCCCAACAAGCCGCCGCCGATAACCGCGCCTGCTTTGGAATGTTCAGCCGCAGTGGTAATGGCTTCCAAATCTTCAATGGTGCGATAGACCAGACATTTTGCCCTGTCTTTACCCTGAATGGGCGGCACAAATGGAACGGAACCCGTTGCCAACACCAATTTATCGTAACGAATTTCAACGCCCTGCTGAGAAATCACCAATTTTTCAGCCAAATTAATCGATTCAGCTTTATCACCGATATGAATAGTGATGTTGTTGTTTTCGAAGAAGCCCTCCTCAACCATAGAGAGCTGATCGGCTGTTTTACCTGAAAAATATTCCGTCAAATGCACTCTGTCGTAAGCTGGCCTGGGCTCTTCACAAAAGGTCACGACTTCATATTGCTCGCTGATTTCACTTTCCATCAAACTGACCAAAAAATTTTGGCCGACCATTCCATTACCGATGACTACTAAAGTTTGTTTATCGCTCATTGTCTACCTCGGTAATAACAATAGTTTTACTCAATTTATGCATTTATCTTCTTTAAAAAGTTTACTTAACCAACAGGTTTATTCTGACCATAACTTAAAAAAAAAGCGCCTCCCTCAGAAAATCATCGAGAAATCTTCTGCATTGGGTAGACGCCTTTGTCATAATGGCTCATTTCAAAGCCTTCACCAACTCCAACCATTTGGAGCGTTTAGCAGAATGAATGCACATATCAAGCCAAAACAATTTATTTGGTAAAAATAGTTTTTCTTTGATTATTTATCAATAAGATAAGACTTGCAATTAAAAAACCATCCACATCTATTGGGTTCGATATAACACCAACAAGATCGGAAAATGCACCACAATGAAGCACATACAAACCCGCGCACCAAGTTAGCACATATCTACCTTTTATTGATTAAAAAGTTTTTTTGAAATTTGTACTTTGCGTAGTCAGGATTGCGAATATATGCGCCTGAAATATTTGGGTTTTACGCCCATGGTAATGATCATCGGGGCGCTTATCGTTTCGATGCGTTATATCGGTATGATGACCAGCGACTATAATACTCCCTAAAAACTAGAATCGGGTAAGGGCTAGTTCTCTCCAGCCCTCCCCACACCACCCTGCATGCGGCTCCGCACAGGGCGGTTCATCAGTCATTATGAGTAATGAAACTTAACCCATTGCTCTTCAAGTGAGACTAAGCCTTGAGACTTTAGCCATTTGTTATTTAAAGCCAGTTGCACCGCCTTGGTTTTCGCGAGGCGGTAATATCCCTTTGAGCTCATACCCAAACTGATTGCCACTGACTTGGATACGCCTAATCGCATCAGGTTACGAATACGTGTGCGTATCCTGCGCCATTGTTTTAAATAGCACATTCTGATACGTCGCCGTATCCATTGATCCAGTAACGGTATCGGTCGGTAATATTCGCTCAACCCAAAGTAGTTTCCCCAGCCTTGAATATATTGCCTGAGTTTTTCATACCGATAAGCCCAGCTGACTCCCCACGAACGTCCCGTTAATTCACGGAT
>SPJK01018498.1_pt1 | contig 16511 bp, 14 predicted proteins | sample 3741771 | NCBI WGS metagenome assembly SPJK01 (sample SAMN10925997, study PRJNA522277) | cold seep metagenome | isolation source: Elba SIP-enriched marine methane seep metagenome, extraction at timepoint T2 | place: Italy: coast of Elba, Mediterranean Sea | reverse complement strand
TGCTTGTTCTGAGCGGCCAGGATCCCGATGGGAACACCGATTATGCCGGCAATCACGACGGAGACACCGCAGAGATAAACCGTCACCATCGCCTTCGCCCAGAGGCCGTTTACCAGAATAAAGAGCGTGAGCGCGAAGCAGAGCAACGCCAGCTTTAACCGCCCAAGTTGCCAGCCAGCGATTGTCACCAGGACCAATACCCAAGGCCAAGGCAGTCCAAGCAGGAAGCGTTTCACAGGCACCAGGAAGGTCACCAGCATGAACGTCTTGGCGGCTTCCAACTGGTCAAAGAAAGTGACATTTATCCATTTGACCAGATCTTCCCAGAAAGGGCCGGTCGTGATCTCCATCACTGACGGATAGGTTTGGAACGGCGTCGCGAAAATGCCGGCGATCCCAGTTCCCAGGACAATCAGAACACAGGTCAGCATCCAAGGGTGACGACGGATGAAACGGGTCTCAAGCTCCATATGCTCCGGGGGCGCCCGGTCAGCGAAGGCCTGGCTTAACCGGTCCAGCGCGATGGCAAGAACGACGATGGCCACGCCGGCCTCCAACCCGCCGCCGATATCCAGCCGGCGCAGCGAGGTCAAAACATCATAGCCCAGTCCGCCCGCTCCAATCATGGACGCGATAATCACCATATTCAGCGACAACATGATGACCTGGTTAACCCCAACCATGAGGCCACGCGCGGCAGAGGGAACCATCACCTTCCACAGCATTTGGCGCCCAGTGCAGCCAGCCATCACGCCGAACTCTCGGATCTCCGGCGAAACCCCTTGTAGGGCCAAAATGGTAATCCGGACCATCGGCGGCATGGCGTAGACCACCGTCGCAACCAGGGCAGAGACAGGCCCAAAGCCGAACAGGAACAGGATCGGGACCAGATAGGCGAAGATCGGGACGGTCTGCATCAAGTCAAGGATTGGTTGAAGCAGTCGGTTGAACCATTGCCAGCGGTATCCCGCGATCCCGAGCAACAGACCTCCTGTAACGCCTAAGGGCACCGCAATCGCGATGGAGGCAAGCGTGACCATGGCGCTCTGCCATTGACCGAATATCGCCAGATAGGCGAAGCAGCCACCGACCAAAGCGGCCAGTTTCCAATTTTTCGCGTAATATCCCATCGCGAAGACGATGGCGATCACGGCGATCCAGGTAAGCGGCGGCAGATGTTGAACGGCTTCATCACCCAGGCCCTCGACCCAGCCGGTGACCAGGACGGATTTGACCAAGAGATAGGGTTGTTCGATCAACCAGGAGAGACCGCGCGTCAGGTCTTTGAAGGTGAACAGGCCGAAATGCGCACCCTCCACCAGCCAATCCATAAAGACTGAGACATCCTTTTTCATCGGGATACGCAGATCACGTGGCACCTTCATCAACCATTTGGCGCCCATCGCCTTCGACCAGCCTTTGGCATATTGGGCCAGGACCAGGGAAACCGCGAAGGCACCAATCCAGAACCATGCAACAGGGCCTATCTTGCGAAGGTCGAAGCCCATTTATCAGCGTCCCCGACCGATTAGGACATCAACAACAATTCGGGAATCTAAAAGGCCGATTGCGGTACCTTCAGTGTCCACAACGGCGAAGGGCAACTCGGCTGCTTCAACCTTGTCAGCGACGGATTCTATCCGGTCGGTCGCAGCGATTTCACCGGCTAGAGAAGCGCGCGCTGGGATCTCGCCGGATGGAAGCGACCGCATCACGGCCCGCGCGGTCAGCACCTTGGCGCGCGGTATATGTTGCGTAAATTCTGCCACATAATCGGTCGCCGGGTTCAGGACGAGCTCTTCGGGCGAGGCGATTTGGATGATCTCCCCATCCTTCATGATCGCGATACGATCTGCCAGACGGATCGCTTCATCAAAGTCATGGGTAATAAAGACGATGGTTTTTTGCAGCATCGACTGCAGGCGCAGGAATTCGTCCTGCATCTCCCTGCGGATCAAGGGGTCGAGGGCGGAGAAGGGTTCATCCAAGAACCAGACCTCCGGCTCCACGGCAAGGGAGCGCGCGATTCCGACCCGTTGTTGCTGGCCGCCGGAAAGCTCGCGCGGGAAATAACCCTCGCGTCCAGCAAGACCGACGAGCTCGATCACCTCCCGCGCACGTATTTCGCGCTCTGTCCGCGATACGCCTTGGACATCAAGCGGGAAGGCGACATTTTGCAGGACCGTCAGATGTGGCAGCAGCGCGAAATGTTGAAACACCATCCCCATTTTGTGCCGCCGGAATTCGATCATTTCCTGCTCGCTGGCTTGCAGCAGGTCTTGCCCGTCAAACAGGATCTCACCGCCCGTGGGCTCGATCAGTCTGGACAGGCAGCGTACTAGGGTCGATTTCCCGGATCCGGAAAGCCCCATGATGACGAAAATCTCGCCCTGCCTGACATCCAGATTGGCGTCACGTACGGCGCCGATCAGCCCGGCATCTTGAATATCCGACAGGCTGGGCTTTCCGCCATGGCATTGCAGCACCGAAGCCGGGTTCTCACCAAACAGCTTCCAGACATTCCGGCAGGCAAGTTTTATCGAAGGATCAGCCATCGCGAGGCCCCGAAAAAGTTGGCAAAAGGGTTCACCTCGGAAGAATACAGCGTTTCAACCGCCACTTAAAAGAAACTGTCGGACGGAGCCAAGGCGTGCCCTCACTCCGCCCGACAGTGGGGGACTATTTAATCCAGGACTTCCAAACGGATTCGTTATTGGCAACCCAGTCTGCGACGACCGCATCCAGGTCTTTGCCATCCAAATCAACAGCGGCGACCATCGCCCCCATTTCTTCATTGGAAACCTTGAAGTTCTTGATTGCGGCATAAGCGCCGGGCCATTTGTCTTTCACGCCGGACCACGCAACTTTCCAGATCGGACCGCGAGGTTTCCCGCAGTCATAGGCCATATCCGGGTTCGAGCCCCAGGCGGCATCGGTGTAGCATTCCGCCGTGTAGGCCGGGAACTCCACCCATTCGCCCTTGAACTTGATCGGCGCCCAATGCGGTGCATAGACCCACAGCAGAATAGGGGCTTTCCGCTGATAAGCGGATTCAAGTTCGGCAAACAACGCGGCGTCGGTACCGGCATGCACGACTTCGAAATCGAGCTCCAGCGCTTCCGCGCGTTCATCATCAAAGCCACCCCAGGTGACCGGACCACCGAGATAGCGGCCGTTCGGTGCTGTCTCTGGCGTTGAGAACGCTTCCGCACACTCATTCAGTGCTTCCCAATTCGGAAGGCCAGGACACACTTCCTTCATATAAGCGGGGTACCACCATTCCTCGATCGCCTGCATGCCGGTCTCGCCGAGATTCTCGACCTTGCCGGTTGCCGTGGCTTCATCCATCGAATCGCGACCGGTTGTTTCCCAAATCTCCATCGCGACATGCAGATCACCGGTCTTCAGCCCGGCAAACTGGGCGATATAGTCAGCCTGGACATATTCCACATTCAGCCCGGCTTTTTTCAGCACTTCACCCATCAATTTGGTTGTGATCAGCTGCCCGGTCCAATCATGCAGGGTCAGTTTTATGGGCTCTTTTGAATCGCTGGCCACAGCCGGCGATCCCATGGAAACCCCGACCGCGGCAACCGCGCCCAGAGCAGCCATCAGAAATTTCGATTTTTTCATACTCAAGCCTCCACCATGTTCGATCGCGCCCGATTTTTATGGTGCTGAATTCCGCACCCCCGATGCGCATGAACGGGAAGCGTCCGGCAATACTGCACGAGAGTCAACAAGGTTCTGTGTATTTATGTGCGGTTATGTGTGTTATTGTGGAAATTGACAGGGCGCGGTCAGATCGTCATGGTCTGGCGGCCTGAAAGGACTGATATGCGATCATCTCACCGACAGATGGAAATCCTGGCCGAGCTGCATTTGACCGGTTCCAGCCGGATTCAGGACCTCGCCCAACGGCTGAGTGTTTCCGAAGAAACGATCCGGAGGAATGTCCGGCAGCTTGAAAAGGCCGGTTCTGTGCGCCGGGTCCATGGTGGTGTCCATTTGCCGGATTACCGCTTTCAGGAACCGACTTTCCAGCAACGGATGGATGAACAGCGGGAGGCCAAGAAAGGGATCGCCCGCCATATCGCCTCAATCGTGCAGAATGGTGATTCATTGATCTTCGATATCGGGTCGACCACCGCTTATGTGGCGCAGGCCTTGATAAATCACAGTGATCTTTTCGTCGTCACGAACTCGATCAATGTGGCGAGCAGCCTGGCGACACGAAACAATAATCGGGTCTTTCTGGCAGGTGGCGAGTTACGCGGGCATGACGGCGGCAGCTTTGGGGTCGAAGCGCTGACCTTCGTGCGACAATTCGCGGTCCGTTATGCGATCCTCTCTGCGACGGCGATCGATGCCGAACGCGGCTTCATGCTGATGGATTTGCAAGAAGCGGAGTTCACCCGCGAGATCATGCAATGTGCGCCGACCCGGATTGTCGTTGCTGATTCCACCAAATTCGGGATGGTCGCCCCTGTTAAGGTGACGGAAGCACAGGAAATCGACCTCCTCGTCACCGACGAGGCACCGCCGGCAGATGTGGCGGATTTCTTGAAATCGGCAGAGGTCGACATCGCTATCGCCGAATAACCCTTGCTGGATCCGCCTCAAGCTCGGGCACTATGGACAGACCGGACTACCCTGTTGATCCGACACTGTACCGCGATGTTTGCCGGATGACTTGGTCTTGCTTTGGCCAACCTAAAACCGCAAATATGGCTTCATGAATATTCGATTGATACGCATTCTTCTGGGCGTTGGTCTGTTTTGTGGCTTGGCTGCCTGTGTCTATTTATTGTCTCTAAGTGTTTTCAGGTTGCATGGGATTACCGCCGCTGAAGGACGGTTGTCACTTTATCGCGGGACCTTGTTGGCAGAAATCGGGCGTTTCAGTCACCTTCCCTATGTATTGGCTGGTGACCCCTTTGTCGTGGACGGGGCCGAGGGTCGCAATCTTGGTCAGTTGAACAGGCGGCTGGCCCGTTTCGCGGATCGGGCGGGGTTGGATGCCATCTATCTGATGGATGCGGAAGGATTGACGCTTGCAGCTTCAAACTATCGTCAACCGACGAGTTTCGTTGGCCGAAACTATGGATTTCGTCCCTATTTCAAGGACGCCCTGAAGGGCCGGCAGGGTTTGTTTTATGGTATTGGGGCGACAACGCGCCAGCCGGGCTATTTTATTGCTGAGGCGGTTAGAGGCACCAGCGGTACTGTAATCGGAGTGATTGCGGTTAAGGTTGATCTCGAATCCCTGGAGGCCACTTGGGCTGATGGGGGAGAACATGTTTTCGTCGCCAATCAGGATGGGATTGTCCTTCTCGCCTCCGATCCGGCGTGGCGGTACAAGACGCTGAAGGAGATTTCCAATGCGCGCCGTGAGGAAATTGCCGCTGGGCGACAGTTCGGCGACGAACTTTTGGCGCGGTTGGATTGGCGTTTGTTGGAAACTGGCGAGGTCAGGCTGGCAAGCGAGACCTATCTGCATTTAAAAATCGCGGATTTGCCGCATGGATGGACGCTTCACTATATGGCTGATCCGCGGCCGGCCAAGACACGGGCCTGGATGGTTGTGATCGGTCTGGTCGTCTTAGGTGCCGCAATCTCTGTGTTCCTGTTGTTACGACGGAACCGGCATATCGGCCATGCGCTACGCCGGTCTGAGGCGGAAGAGGCGGAGCTTCGCTCGGCAAACATCAAGCTTGCCCATGAAATCTCGGAGCGAAAAGCCGCAGAGGCTGCGTTGACCCGGACACAAGATGAACTGGCCCGGGCCAGTCGGCTGGCAGCGCTTGGCCAATTGGCGGCATCGGTGACGCATGAGCTCGGCCAGCCGATTTCGGCGCTCAGAAACCATCTTATGGCCGCGGAGATTTCCAGCCGTCCCGAGAGCCTTCAAACATTGCCGGGGAAGCTCGGTACAATTGTTGAGCGGATGGAGGCTATTACCCGACAGCTGAAATTCTTTGCCAGCCCCGCCGCCCCGGAGATGCAGCCCGTGGATTTGAGAGAGGTTCTGGAAGGCGCCTTGAGTTTGATCGGCCCGGATATCTCCGGCAATGGGATTGAGTTTACGACGGCCGTGGCAGATACCCCGGTCGTGGTGCGGGGTAATCGCATCCGCCTGGAACAAGTGGCGACGAATCTGATCCGGAACGCTTTGAATGCCATGAACGCGATGGAAGTGGAATCAGGCGATCGAATTGAGATGTCGGTGTCTCAGGAAGCGGAAACAGCAGTATTGAGTGTTCTGGATCGGGGGCCGGGCCTTGGCGGGTCGAGTCTTGCGGAGTTACAGGAACCCTTCGTCACCTCGCAAGCATCCGGAGACGGTATGGGCCTTGGTCTGGCGATCTCGGCGGAGATCATGCGGGAGCATTCAGGAGAGCTTGACGCTTCTGACAGGGAAGAAGGGGGTGCCTGCTTCAAGATGACCCTACCGTTATTAGATGCCGGAGAACCGACATGAGCGCCGCGACTGCCTATCGTGTCCTGATTGTTGATGATGATAAGTCTGTGCGCGCGTCCTTGGTCGATTTGTTGGAATCCGCCGGTTGGCAGGTGACGGCTCTGACGCGTGCCGCGAATGCCCTCCCCTTTATCGACGAGTTCATGCCGGATGTTGTGTTAAGCGATGTCCGAATGCCAGGGATGTCTGGGCTGGAACTCCTAGCCGCTTTGCGGGACGCGACCCCCGTGCCGGTGGTCCTGATTTCCGCCCATGGTGATATCCCCATGGCGGTTCAGGCGATGCAGGAAGGGGCCTATAGTTTCCTGGAAAAACCCTATGACCCGCGCCGTCTGTTGACCGTGTTGGACCACGCCGCGGAACGTCATAGATTGGCTGCGGATACCACGCGTTTGAAGGATCGACTGGCCCGCCTGTCCGGTTTGGACCGGCTGTTGCTGGGCGAAACGGAGGAGATTAAGCGCCTCCGTGAAGACATTCTGAACCTCACGGATAGCGGCGCACCGGTCATGCTGCTGGGGGAAACCGGCACGGGGAAGGATGTCGTGGCGCGGGCGCTGCATGATTTGGGGCCGCGGGCCGCCGGGCCTTATCTGGTGGTCGATTGCGCAACGATCCGTGCTGAGGACTTCGAGACTGAGATGTTCGGCACGGTGGACGGTCCGCGTGGAAAGCTTCTCAGTGCGGATGGCGGGGCGCTCTACTTGGATGAAATCTGCGCCTGCCCAGAGCAAATTCAGGCGAAACTCGCCCGCGCGATAGAGACGAGCGAGATCACGCCCATCGGAGCAGACCGCTCCTATCCGGTTGATCTCCACATCATCTCTGCAACGAATGAAGACCCCCATGCGGCGATAGAGGTTGGACGCTTACGGCCGGATCTCTTTTACCGGCTGAATGCGGTGATGCTCACGTTGCCGACCGTGCGTCAGCGCCGTGACGATATCGCCCTTCTCTATACACAGTTTGTGGATGAGTTTTCGCGTGTTTATGAGATCGAACCACCGATCCCGACCCAGGAAGATTTCGTGGCGCTGCTTGCCCATGATTGGCCGGGAAATGTGCGAGAGCTCCGCCATGTCGCCGAACGCCGGGTGTTGGCCGCGCGGCGCGGTTATGGCTCTGCAGCGGAAGCCATTCGCCCGGACACGGTCCTGGATGATGTCCCGGACACTTTGCGGGAAGCTGTCGCCGCTTTTGAACGAGAGCTCGTGTCGAAAGCCATCAAGGCGCACCGCGGCCGAATGGATGCGGTTGCGGAGGCGTTGGGCATTGGGCGCCGAACGCTGAATGAGAAGATCGTGAAGCTTGGTCTTGATAAAGACGCTTTGCTTTAAGTAAGGCGCTTTGCTTTGAGGCCTAACGGGACACGGCATTTCTCTAATACTTGCGGATTTCCGCAAGACCCTGTGCTGTCACCGTGCGGATTCTTTCATAGTCAGGATTGACGGGATGCGTATCCTCTGGGTTCAATAAGCCTAATCAAAAAATCCTGGGAGGTTATGATGAATACAAAACTGTTAAAGACTGCCGTTTGCGTTGGTGTCGCGACCTTGTTCTCGGCTGAGGCATTCGCGGTGGAATGGAATGTTTCACTGTGGGGCAAGCGCCGCGCTTTTACGGAGCATGTCGAAAAACTGGCTGAGTTGGTCGATCAAAAGACCCATGGCGAGTTCAAATTGAACATTTCTTATGGCGGCCTGTCGAAGAACAAGGAAAACCTGGACGGGATTTCCATTGGTGCTTTTGAGATGGCTCAGTTCTGCGCCGGTTATCACCGCGACAAGAACCCCTCCATCACCGTTCTCGAACTGCCATTCCTCGGGGTTTCCTCATTGCAGCAAGAGCGTGAGCTTTCCATGGCGCTCTATGCGCAGGATGCGGTGAAGAAAGATCTGGCCCGCTGGAATGCGACCCTGCTGATGCCATCGCCACTTCCGCAGTACAATTTGGCCGGTCTCGGCCCAGCGCCGAAATCACTCGCCGACTATGAAGGTCTGACTGTTCGTGCGACCGGTGGGATTGGTAAGGCGATGAAGGCCGTTGGTGCGGTTCCGACCTCGACCACGGCAACGGAAGTTCGTCAGGCGCTTGATGGCGGTGTTGTAAAAGCAGTGGCCTTTGCGCCGCATGCGCACATGGCCTTTGGTGTTGTGGAAAAGGCAACTTGGTGGACCACCAACCTCAACCCCGGCACGGTCAACTGCCCCGTCGTCGCGAATACCGACGCGCTGAATGGTCTTTCTGATGCCCATCGCGATGCGCTGCTGGGTTCGCTTGATGAAGCCCTCGATCACTACATTTCGAACTATGAAAACAAGACCATGGCGAAATGGGGTCCGGTTCTGGACGAGAAGGGGATCGAAAAGATCACCTATACCGAGGCTGAGCTTCAGGCATTCCGGGACAAAGTCGCGGCTCCTGCTGCCAAGGCCTGGATTGAAGACAACAGTGCAAAGGGCCTGCCGGCTCAAGAGCTGTATGACTTCATCACCGGCATGATCAAATAAGTGGAAACCGGGGCCGTCGTGAACAGAGTCAGTTCCGGCGGCCCCAATTCCGTTTAGCCTATTCTCAGAAAGAAAATCCCGTGGCTGGTTCGGCATCCGTCCTCAGTGATCACTCGGTCCTTAGCCAATTGGACAGAGGGCTCTACCGCGCAGAACGCGTCCTTGCTCTGGTAAGCGGTTTTGCGGTTCTTTCGCTTATGGTTCTTGCCGTCTACTCGGTCGGGGGGCGCAACATGTTCAATGCGCCGCTGCCCGGATATGTGGACTGGATCGAACAGGCTATGCCGTTAATCGCTTTCATGGGCGTTTCTTATACGCAGCGCGATGGTGGCCATATCCGCATGGACATGCTGGTCGGGCAGCTTAAGGGCCGCGCGCTCTGGTCGGCCGAATTACTCACCGTTTCTGCAATGCTGGTTCTCATGCTGCTGCTTGTATGGGGTAGCTGGGCACATTTCGAACGCAGCTTTGACTTTGGCTCACCGATGTGGAGCCGGGATAGTTCCATGGATATCGCCTTGCCGCTATGGCCCGCGAAGATCCTGGTACCCGTCGCTTTTTCCGTTCTGTGCTTGCGGCTTTGCCTTCAGGTTTACGCCTATGCCGCTGCTCTTATCAACGGAACACGCGAGCCGGTGGGCGTACCGCTGATTGAAGATGTCGCGACGCAAGCCGCACGCGAGGCCGAGCATGTCTCGGGCAATGACTAGGGAAACGCCGCAATGGAACCGATTGAAATCGGCCTTTTTGTCACCGGCGGTCTGCTGGTCATGGTCATCCTCGGCATGCGGGTTGCTTTTGCAGCCGGGCTCGCTGGGATGGTGGGACTGATCTGGATCTTCTGGGCGAAGAAGGGTTATGACCCAGACCAGTTCATCTGGGCCCTGGGGATTGCTGCCAAGATCGCCGGGCAGGTTCCGCATTCAAAGATCTCAACCCACGCTCTGTCACTGATCCCGACATTCATTTTGATTGGTTACCTCGCCTATTACGCAGGTCTGACCAAAGCGTTGTTCGAAGCCGCCAAGCGCTGGATCGCCTGGGTCCCCGGCGGACTTGCCGTCTCCACAGTCTTTGCGACCGCTGGCTTTGCCGCAGTCTCCGGCGCATCCGTGGCAACGGCGGCTGTTTTCGCACGGATCGCGATTCCAGAGATGCTGAAGATTGGCTACGACAAGCGTTTCGCCGCCGGTGTCGTTGCGGCCGGGGGAACCCTGGCGTCACTCATCCCGCCCTCCGCAATTCTCGTAATCTATGCCATCATCGTTGAACAGGATGTGGGAAAGCTGTTGCTGGCCGGGTTCGTTCCGGGTGCCTTCTCAGCCGTCATCTATGGGCTGCTGATCGTCGGTATGGCGGTCACGCTGAAGACCGTTGGCCCGCCGGTAAGAGGCTTCAGCTGGAAAGACCGTTTGGTCTCTCTGCCACCGGCGCTGCCGATTTTCTTTGTCGTCTTTATCATCATCGTCTTCGTCTATAACCCCTTTGGCGGAGAGGCCTGGGGCACGCCGACAGAAGGCGGTGCAATCGGTGCCTTTGTTGTCTTTTGCATGGCGCTTTATCGCGGCATGCGGTGGGCTCAGCTGAAGGATGCCTTGCTGGAAACCGCGAAACTGTCTGTGATGATCTTCACCATCATCTGGGGTGTGCTGATTTATGTCCGGTTCCTCGGCTTTGCAGATCTACCCGGGGCGTTTTCGGAGTGGATCACCTCGCTAGAGCAATCACCGATGTTGACGCTGATCTTGATCCTGCTGGCCTATGCGGTGCTGGGTATGTTCATGGATGCGATCGGGATGCTGCTGCTGACCCTGCCGGTCGTCTACCCCGCCGTCATGGCCTTGAATGGTGGGGAGAGTGTCCTGGCCGCCGATAGTGCTTTTGGCATGTCGGGCCCGATGTGCGCCATCTGGTTCGGGATTTTGGTGGTTAAGATGGCGGAGTTCTGCCTGATCACACCCCCTATCGGCCTGAATTGTTTCGTCGTGGCTGGTGTACGTGACGATATATCCGTCCAGGATGTGTTTAAGGGCGTCACCCCGTTCTTCATCGCCGATGCGATCACCATCGGCTTGTTGGTCGCCTTCCCCTGGATCGTCCTCTGGCTGCCCAGTTTGGCTTAGAGTTTCAGGACTGGGGATTGTGCCTAATCACGGTGCTCATTTGCCCGCCTTCCGGAGACGTTCAAGATGGCGACCCCAGCTTAGAAAGGCGGATATTTCATCCTCGCTGTATCCGAGAAGCCGCCCCAATTCGGTATCTTGATGATCAAAATCGGGGTTATCCCAATAGCTGGAGACGGTAAGTGGAATGGCTTTGTCAATTCGCCATGCCTCAGCCGGTAATGCAAAATAGAGATAGCGGATTTCTTCGTCTGAATCGGCGATTTTGACGGTTCGGACGAAGTCCCGCTTAATGATCTGGCCCGATTGGACATAGGGCTCGAACTCAGCATCAGGCAGTTCGTAGGTTGAACGCGTTGGTTCCGAAAAGAAGGCCAGCGGTTTTTCGCCCGCGAGCATGAGTTCCAACTCGCGGCCTTCATGCGGGCCTATTTCCGGCGGAGGCTCCTGTCGTTCAGGAAAATTATCGATATCATCGGTCATGCCTTCTATCTTTAAATGTCACCCATGGCTAGGCAAGAGACGGACCCGGACAATCATCAGGCGCTTAAGTCATCTAATGCTAAATAACCCGCCTATGGAATGACGCCCTATCCTGATACGCGTATGTTTGATGGATTGAAGGCGTTTCAGAAGGAAAACGGCCTAAAAATCGATGGGATGATGAAGCCTGGCGGGCCGACCGAGAACACACTTGCAGCGAGGTCTCCAGTTTTTTGGTGCAAAATACGTGGGGCGCCGCATGGTGACGTGGAAGGCACGGGAATCTGTCCCGATTGTACAAAGAAACGAAAACAATCCTGATTGAGACTTTAGTTTATCACCAGATTCCAGGATCCGGAGGTTATTCTGCGGATTCTACGCCAAATTTTCTTACCCATGCGATGAATGCAGTTACTTCTTTATCCGTGTACCCCAGTAAGCGGCCCAAAGCAGCGCTGTGTTCAGGCGACTCTGGCCCGGGTTTTTCAATTTCTTCACATACAAGCTGGTGGGCAGCGTCTATGCGCCATTCTTCTTCGGGCAACGCAAAATATAGATATCTGACTTCGTCAGAAGGGCCTTCGGATGATGAGTGGACAATAAACTCGCGCTTAACAAACGTTCCCTCTCTGACATAGGGATCAAAGTCTGCGTCTGGTAACTCGAAGTTGGATTGTGTGTAGGTGCAGAACGACGCGAGAGGTTTTTCACCGCGTAGCATCAATTCCAGTTCTCTGAACTCATGTGGTCCGACGCCATCAGGCGTACTGTCCGGCCCCTCAACTACGATATCATAGTAGCCCATTCCTACCTTCCCCCGCCAATACTCAATGTCTTTGTCTAGAGCCTTCAGGGATGGTGTCACAGTCACTCATCTTTGTGCCTTGCTTTGAGAGTGTGACGGCGATGCCAATTTCCTCGGGTCATGCGTTGCTAGCTCTCTGATTCTGCTTGCGCCAATCAAGGTATATCGAAATTTCCTTTTCGCTATAGCCTAAGAGTTTGCCAAGATCTCGCTCTATCTGATCGAGATCCGGGTCCACCCAATTGCTGAAAACGGTAAGGGGGATAGCTTTTTCGATCCGCCATTCTTCGCCGGGCAAGGCAAAGTAAAGATAGCGGATTTCTTCGTCTGAACCGGCGATTTTAACGGTTTCGACGAAGTCCCGCTTAATGATCTGGCCCGATTGGACATAGGGCTCGAAGTCAGCATCTGGCAGTTCATAAGGGGACCGCGTCGGCTCGGAAAAGTAGGCCAGTGGCTTCTCCCCCGCTAACATGAGATCCAACTCCCGCTCTGCATGGGGACCGATCTCGGGCGGGGGCTCAGGGTATTCCCCATCAATATCAGTTCTGTTATTCATGCTATGAATCATTGAATCCTATCTATGAAAAATCAAGTTACGGTCAAACTGAGATTTTGTTCTTATAATAAACCTATATTACCGATTTTTTTGAATTATATACTGATAAAAACAAAATTATATGATCTAGTGTGAGCATGATTTTAAGGCGATGACCTCGGATCATGCGTGGCGGGCGGCTTGGCGCCGTTAAGTCATTCGACTACTGTTGGAACTGCTTTGACAAAATTTTTGGCGACTAAAGTGGCTCTGGGGCAAGGTTAGCCACCTTGTCCCTGGGATCGTTTCACAACGAAAGAACTACGATTTACATAGCACGCAATTTCGTGATCACTGTACCCAAGTAGTTTGCCGATAAAAAAGGCATCTTCCTCAGTTTCAGTTTTTGTTTTTGTCTGTTTCCACTTGATCCGATGGGCAGCATCAATACGCCATTCTTCATCGGGTAAGGCAAAGTAAAGAAAGCGAATTTCTTCGTCGACCCTGGCAATTTTGACCGTTCCGACGAAGTCCCACTTTATGATTCGGCCTGCCTGCACATAGGGCTCGAACTCAGCATCTGGCAGTTCATAGGTGGACCGCGTTGGCTCGGAAAAAAAGGCCAGAGGCTTCTCCCCCGCTAACATAAGCTCCAGCTCCCGTCCTTCATGAGAGCCGATCTCGGGCGGGGGCTCGGGGTATTCCCCATCAATATCAGTTCTATTATTCATGCTATGAATCATTGAATCTTATCTACGAAATAGCAAGTTACAGTCAAGCAGGAGTCTTGTTCTTTTAATGAACCTATATTACCGATTTTTTTGATTTATTGATTGACAAAAACAAACTTATATGATCTAGTGTGAGCATGATTTTGAGGTGATGTCCTCGGATCATGCGTGGCGGGCGGCTTGGTGTCGTCGGTGGTTTGTCTCGGTGAAGACAGGACTGCTGAAATCCAGGCCGGGCGCGTGATAACCCTCTCGGGGCCTTGGTCGGTACTTTATGCCGGCGATGAAGGGCCGCTGTTTGGGCCGCGGGCCAAACACTGCGTCACCGGGGCACCGACCCCCGATACCGAACCGGCCGTTTCAATCCGCGATACGGATAACCGTTTCCGACGAACGGCGTCGCGATAACCGGCCCCTCTCTCCCCCTTAAGTAATTCGTTTCTTCTTTTCTGAAAGGGATAACCGGCCACACCGGTCCGCCACAGGACCGACCGCCGTCTTCTGTCCGGACCCGGCCCGCGCGGTGTCTCAACGCAACCCTTTTAGCTGTAACAACGCCGCCGGTTTGTGCCCGAAAAATGGGCCGCCGGCGGGAAAGGAGAAGGCAAGTTTCGATCCCAGATGCTGTTGGAACCGGTTAATATTGCGGGCTCGCGCCTCGATCCGGACCGGTTGCGGCTTTATGAGGCTGAGCTGATCTATGCGGAGCGCAATGGACAGCACAGCCTCGCGCTCGGTGATGCACGGTTGATCTCCGCCTCCGCTTGGTGGGATCCGGCCTATGGCGGGACGACGGGAGGCGATGGCTCTGTCGTGGCGTGTGTCTTCACCGATACGGACGGCGTCTACTGGCTGCATGATGTGCAGTATCTGACCGCTGATCCCCGCGCCGCCCTGGATGAGGCCCGCCAACAATGCCGCGCCGTCGCGCAATTCGCCAAGCGCAACTATCTGCCGTCCTTAACGGTGGAGACCAACGGTATCGGGCGTTTCCTACCCGGTCTGCTGCGGGAGGAAATGCGTCAGGCCAAGGCCGGATGCGCGGTGCTCGAAGCGCATAGCACCCGGTCCAAAGAAACCCGCATTCTGGAAGCCTTCGAAGTACCCCTCGCGGCAAGCCAAATTCGGTGTCACCGCCGTGTTTGGCGCACCCCCTTCCCGATGGAGATGCGCGAATGGCGGGCCGCTGGCGGTGGCCCCGGCGGGAGCGGCATCGGCGGCGGTCCGGCGGGCGCCGGCGCTCCATCCAAGGCCCCCGATGACGGTTTGGATGCGGTTGCCGGCTGTCTGTTGGCAGAACCCATCCGCCTGACCCGCGCCATCGACGCCCCCGGCACCCGCCTCACCTGGCAAGGCGCGGCCGACGGCGTCACGGCAAAGACGGACTGGAACCCTTAGAGCCGTTTCTGTATCACGCAGGCTGTTTCTCGATAGATATCCGCGATCCTGGTTGCTTCGGGGTGCCCAGCGTCAGATGCCGCGGAAGGCGCGGGTTGATGATTGGGTCAACCACCAGAAACGCAGCACCAAGGTGATAGCGGCGCAGACGAGGCCGATCAGTAGGCCGAGCCATATGCCGACCCCGTTCATGCCGAGCTCGAAGGCGAGGTAATAGGCGGGCAGTATGCCCAGCGGAATAAAGCAGATCGAGCCGATCAGCATTGGCATTTTGGTGTCATTGATGCCGCGCAGCACGGCGGTTGCGACAATCTGCAAACCATCGAACATTTGAAAGATCACCGCGATGCCGAGGAATGTTGCGCCGAACATCACGATTGTCTCTCTGGCTGGGTCATCGGAATCGAGGAAGACCCCGATCGCATGATCGCGGACCAGGAAAATCGTCGATGCCGTGCAGGTCATCAGGCAGACGGTCAGTCCCAGATTGGTCCAGCCCCGTCGGCGGACCTCGTCCAAGCTGCGCCGCCCCGCCGCATGGGCAAGGCGGATATTGGCCGCTTGGGACAGACCATGTGGGATCATGAACAGGATCGAGATGATCTGAAAGGATACGTTATGGGCGGCGAGTGCGGTGACACCCACCCACCCCATCATAACGGTAGAGGCGGAAAACAGGCTGTGCTCAAGGACTGACAGTGCTCCGGCGGGCAGGCCAATAGAAAAAACCTGTCTGAAGCGCGGCCAGTCGGACCGCCACATTCGCCGGAACATCTCCAATTCCCGGAAGGGGCTCACCCGCCGCATATAAATGATGAGTCCGATTAAGGTGATGCTATCAACGAGAAGTGTCGACAATCCCGCCCCCGGCAGTCCCATCTCCGGCGCGCCGAGATGACCCCAGATCAGCATCCAGTTCAACAGCGCATTGACCGGTATCGCCAATAGAACACCGATCAATGCCGGCATCGTCATACCATAGGAAGCCATCGTCAAACGTAGAGAGATGAACATACAGACCGGGATTAGCGACCAGACGAGGTAGTTGAGGTAGCTTTGCGCCAGCGCTGCCAGTTCAGGCTCTTGGCCGAACAGAATTAGGACATCCTGCCCAAAAAAGAAGAGAAAGAGCGATGATGGGATAGTCAGCGCCAATGCCGCCCAGAGACCCTGGCGGGCGGTTCGTCGCACGGCGACCGGGTCGTCCTGTGCAACGGCTTGGCTGACCAGGGTCGGGATCGCATTTAGCACCCCCATCGCGAAAAGCAGGAATGACACCCAGATCGTGACGGCGAGACCGGAGGCGGCCAGCGCTTCTTCACCCAATCTCCCGATCATCAGGACATCGGTCGTCTCGATAACCATGACAGCGACCATTGTCGCGGCGATGGGCGTGGCGAGTGCAAGCGTCGCCTTGGCCTCCCCCCAATAGGAGAAACCGG
>SPJK01062237.1_pt1 | contig 16512 bp, 21 predicted proteins | sample 3741771 | NCBI WGS metagenome assembly SPJK01 (sample SAMN10925997, study PRJNA522277) | cold seep metagenome | isolation source: Elba SIP-enriched marine methane seep metagenome, extraction at timepoint T2 | place: Italy: coast of Elba, Mediterranean Sea | reverse complement strand
TGTACTTCTCTCTCGTTTCAATCATCTTTTTCCCTGTGGAATAAGGGATTGAATCTTTATTCTCTTCTACAAACTCATCGACAACGTCTAGCTCGTCAAAGCCCTTAACACCCTGGCCAAATACGTTCGAACAGCAGAGAACCAACGCAACAAAAAGAAACCTAATCATCATTATTCTCCTTTAAATTAAATCAGTCGGAAATGTTCATTGTTGCGGTCACGTAACCGCCAAACTCACTGGTCTGACCGCCGTCGTCATGGGAGGACACGCCCCCGGCTAAGCTTCTGGTAAAAGTCCCATGGATCTCCTGAGTCTTGTAACCACCACCACCAATCTCATTAATTACATAGGTTTTTGTGACGGTTATACCTGTCCAGGATGTTCCCCACGATTTTGTATATGTGGTGTCATATGGGCTTATGGCGTACGTTCCATCGTCGTGCCAGTATTCCGCCACATCCCACTCGTCATCAACATGATCCCACGATACGTTAACAAAGGAAACTTCACCATCGTGTGTGACCCCGGCTTGGTACGATGCACCGATGGCTGAGGTGTCTTTCGTCCCTGCCCCCGACTCCGTGAACGTGAACCCGACCGAATAATTTACATTCAGGTCACCAGTCGGCCCACTGTCAACTTCGTAACGGTCTCTTGACTCGACAATGTAAGCACCAAGCCGCTTCTCGAACCAAGCGTACGCATCATCCTGAAAACTTCCTGATGAAGGTGTTTGGGCAAGACCGTCTACTATTTCGTACGTGATTTCCGATTTAGCGTAATTCCCTTTGTTGGCAACCACTTCGATGTCTGTCTCAGCTTCTACAGCGACGAACCCGTCATACTGGATCTCACTGTTTACGGACCGTAGATCAGAGGCTGTCGGGGTGTATGGGCTTGTCCACCCCACCCCAGGTTCAGTTGTGACACTCCAGTAATGATCTTGTACATCATCCTCCTCCAGATTTCCGACCAACCAGATCTCCGCGTCTGATTGAACCTTTACTTTGTGAGCCCCAGAGTACCAAGATATGTCTTTCACTCCCGCTTGCACGGAGGTGCAGACACCCAACAACAAAATTAACAAACACTTTCTCATTAGAATTTCTCCTGAGCTACAAAAAGAAAAAGAAAGGGCTGACAGGAACAACCCCATCAACCCTTTCGAAACGAAACTATTTACTCTAGACCGAGTAGCGGTTTGAGTTCGGCGGGAACCATCCCGTTGAATTTGCTCCTGTCGCGGGATCTACGAGACCCATTCGCTGCTTTGTCCAAATTGGCCTTCCAATCTCCTGCTGGGTTAGCCTTAACAAACTCGACAGCGGCGGGGATGTCTTTACTCCATACGATCGCACTACCTCCCCATTTAGCGACTCGGTTTCCTAGAGTGAGAGACTCCAGCTTTTTAAGACTTCCTTTCCCGATCTCCCTCTTGATCTCCGTGTTGTATTTCTCAAAGATCGGCGAGGCTGCGTCTGACCAAGCCTCCTCGCTCAAATGACTAACCGCTTTAAACTCCTTCTTAGCGTCTAACGACAAAGTCTTCAGAAGCTCCTGATCGTTCTTAGAGATGCCAGGAGCCCCCGAATGGCCAACTACGTAAGCCATCTCGATTAAGCTTCTTAGACGAGGTGTGTTATTCGCGTCGGCAGGGTTCGGAGCTTGCCCACAACACGTCGAGGCGAGAATCAGTAATATCATAATCGTTTTCATATTTTATCTCCTTAGTTAGTCTTGCACCGAAAAGATGACCTTGGCTTTTCCCTTCGTGGAACAGTCGTCCCCGTTGTTTGTCATGATAAAATCCGTGTCATCAAACTCCATGGTTGCGGCAGGGATTTTAGCTTCCGCCCAAATTTCGATTGGGTAGTATTCTCCGTCAATCTTTTCATTAGCTGTTACGTGCCCATAGCAAAGGCGACTACCGCTGCCGAAGTTGTCGAAAGCATACCCCGTACTTTTAGTGTACCGAGTTGAATTGTACCAGTAGTCGTAGTCCCAATCCCATGTGCTTGTAAAGGTGTTCCACTCCACAAGTGCCCAGCTTTTTACCTGGAACAGATCAGGGTGAATGATCTCGGCATATAGGAACCGGTACGTTTGGGCCGTACCTGTGCAGATAGATGTGAATGACCAGTCCCCTGTCCCTTCAGAACTGAATAGGTCGGGAACCTGAACGTCTAGAGTGAAATACACTTCTAAGTCACCGTCCGGTTCACCGGTCATCGGGTCAATAGATACCTCGTAAGTTGACTCGCAGTGGGCGAAGTTGTTGGCCGAACTGAAAATCTTTATGTCGTAATCATGTACGTAGCCTACAGGATTACCAGCCCAATCGTCATCTAAGTGGATGTCGTAGTACGCCTCTGCCTCGACGTAAGGTGTTTGAGTTGACTGGTCCGAAGTGGTCACCTTGTGGTGTGCATAAACTAGGCCCGTTTGGATGTCACCATGGTTTATGTCAGTCGCCGTTTTGTTGATTGAACAGGTGCGGGTGTCGGTCCAGCTGCCTAAATCGGCACTGTCGGTTTCGTCTAAGTTAGTAGCGTTACAACTCCAAGAACCATTGTCGTCCAACGATGGGCTGTAAGAAAAAATTCCTGTGTCAAAGTCCATCTCGACACGCGAATCAGCTTCGTACGTACCTGAGATGTAATCCAGATCCTTTTTAGCACCGAGGCACGGTGCTCCAATACATAACAAAAGTAGTAAACTCTTTCTCATTAGAATTTCTCCTGAGACAAAAAAGAAAGGCTAACAGGAACAACCCCATTAGCCTTAAAAGACAAACAAATAGATTGGGTTTATTTGTTCCGTAGAGAGAACATTATGCCCAACAAACCCAGCAAGGCAAGTACAAGACTTGACGGTTCTGGATTATTGATCGTAAGCGTTCCACTGTCGTAGCTTACGTCTGACAACAGCGTGTCACCTCGGCTGAATTTTGAAAACCGACCAAACAGATCGGGATTCAAATTGAACTGCGAGCCAGGTGCTGCGGCACTTGCATCGACTGTGAACAACAAAAGTTCACCAGCAAGATCTGCCGGGTTCGGACCACTGACCGATGCCACTGTCCCGTTAAACGGATTAGGAAGGGCAGGAGCGTTGCCGGACAGAATGTACTCTGGCCATACCTCTCCAATCTCAAAGCCCAGCACAGTGGCTCCTGGGCCTCCTGTTACGCCGAACGCGATCGAGCTGGAATCAAACTCAACGTCGGATTCGACCAACACTGGAATTTCGAAAACTCCAGCCGGCCCAGATACATCAGGCACGGAAGCAATGATGCCTCCGTAGACAGGCTGACAAACAGCCAACAACAAAATACTCAAATATCGCACCATGGTATTGTCCCCACGTAAAGAGAAGTGAAATCACATTCTCTTATCGTACAAGAATCACTTCATCTTTTCGTAGCCCGTATACGCGAGCATCACCATGAAAATTGTGAAGGGGATGTATAGAAGCGTGCACACCAAGAGTGCAATTGAACTGCCGTGGAATGTCTGTGAGCGAAGCCACATACACAGGAATGGCCAAAGAGAATAAATCACAACGGTCTGAATCGAATTAAACAGCAACATTTGAATCTCCCAAATCATAAAAAAGCCCCCTACAACAAGCAGGGGGCTGGCAGATGCTGGTCACAGAGATGGCGGCCTTAGTTAACCAACACCTACCTGAAAACCGAGTCACCCTTATAGTCGCAAACAACCCGACAACCCAAATCATAATCTGGCATTTAAATCATAATCTGGCTCCAAATCATAATCTGGCATTTAAATCATAATCTGGCTCCAAATCATAATCAGTCATGCCAGATTAAAAACCCCACCGTCACACCGGTTAGAAAACATAAGATCCAGAAGAGTGCGTTGATCAGCATGATTGTATACCTATTTGCTAATGACCCCTAAACACAGAACGTCCAGTTCTCAGAGGAGGAGGCTTTTAGCCGTTAGGGCTAAAGGTTACTACTCACTTAACTGAGAGGCCACTTAGTGGGCTATAAGGTAATAAAGGTTAGAGAAGGTAAATTATGATTTAAAAAAGAGAACGCCAAATTATAATCTGGTCACTTATTATAATTTAGTATTCTACGGTTCCAAATTATGATTTAAATCTAAAACCTTGTTTCCTGGTAACGGTTACTTCCTTACAAGATGTGGTCTGCCCTCGGCCCCCTATCCACAATAGGGCTCTAGGCATTACGTCGTTACCCGTAAGTGTTCCGACCCATCCTATCAGCAAGGGAGGTGGTCCTTGGTAGCCGAACCACCGCACAGGCAACATAGGTTTTTGTAATTGAGGTATTTCTTAATAGGTGACCGAAACCCAAAATACCCAGTTACAGTGAAACCATCACAGTCTCTTGGTTGCCCATGCGGTGGCCCGACAGTCGCCGTCCACCTGGTTTCTCCCGCAGTAACATCTTACTTATTATCGAGATGAGTTCAATGATGGGCTTGCTAAAAATTTTGGAAATGTATAAATTCCAATAATCTTCGAGGTGCTACTATAGGCCGAGGGATCCTTATAACGGGAATCCTCGGCTTTTTTTATTGAATAGGGTGTAAAATGGGCGTACAAGTTGCAGTCGACTTAGGTCCGTCAGTTAACGTGGCTACACGTACTGTCACGGTAACTCGCCACCCAGTAGCAGGTGATGACACCATGCCAACTGCTACGATCACGCAGTCGCTAACCAGCGATGAGACGACAACCACCTTCATCCTCCCACGCAACCGTATCTGGTGCATGACCGTCTCCGACGAATTGGATTCGGGTGAGACAAGTGCTGGGCGTTGTGTTTATTTCCATACAGCTGAGCTACAGTTCTTTGGTCCCAGTAATGATGGGTTAAGAGTTCTTAGCATGGAAGATCTTTCGAGCAGCTCCAGCAGCTCGCAGAGTTCTTCTTCGATTTCCACCAGCTCCCACAGTTCGAGTTCGAGTTCACAGTCGAGCCAGTCCAGCTCTAGCAGTGAATCCAGCTCCAACAGCTCGAGTTCGGTCAGCTCTTCGAGTTCTAGCTCGTCTAGCTCGTCGATTTCCACCAGCTCCAACAGCTCATCTAGTTCCACGAGTTCTAGTAATTCGTCCAGCTCCATGTCGGTATCGTCTCAGTCCAGTGAATCCAGTTCACAGTCGACATCGAGTAGCTCGATCAGCACGAGTTCGGAATCCAGCTCGATCAGCTCCACATCGAGTAGCTCAAACAGCTCAAGCAGCTCTTCGAGTTCGATCTCAACCAGTTCTGAGTCCAGCTCGACTAGCTCCTCGGTTTCTAGCTCGTCTGAGTCTAGCTCTGTGAGTTCCAGCTCCAGCAGCTCAACTTCATCGAGTAGCTCAATCAGTACCTCCAGTTCATCTAGCAGTGCTTAGGGTTTAACTAATGTCTAAATTTTCAAATCCGTCTGAGAAGCGTAAAGCTCCTGAAGTCAAGGCACAGCAGCAGGAAGGCGTCGAGCCGGATGCGAAGAAGCCAGTCGAACTGGAGCAGAGCAAATTTAACAACGTTATTCGACTGGTCCGTAACGGCTCGATTGCCTCTGCGGATCAGCTACGTAACGCAGCGTTTGAGCAGCTCAAGTCACTGGGTCTCCACCGTGACGAGGTGCAGCCAGAAACGAAGACCCCTGGTGGATCGGACCAAGTTGATGTTGGTTCGGTTATCACGTGGATGGGCAAAGTCACAAAAGCAGATAAGGTTGCTGTGCAGCAGCTTCGAAAGATTCGTGCTACTGCGAAAGCTCGCCAGTAAGGGATAGAAAATGGCCCAGTTCATTGGCTTTGAAAAAGTTGCTGTTGGTGACACCGTGATCACGGAATCTGATTTTACAATTCCGTCTGGAACGATGAGGGTGCACATCCAGGCGACCACGGCAGCCGTTGCCTACACCATGGACAATTCCACTGATCCAGATGAAGACTCTGGTATGGTTTTGGTTGTTGGTCATGTTCCGTTGGATTTCAACATTGATGATTTTCTGCGGATTAGACTGCATCGGAACACCAGTACTGACGGTGCTGTACAAGTTCACTACTTCGGAATGGGATAATTAACACATGGACATTCTTCAAGCCATTAAGCAGCGATCGCAGAAGCAGACCGAGTTCGGTTATGGCATCATCACTGCTGATCGGTATGTGAAATCATTCGAGGACGTAGTCGGCTTGGATGAATGCTACATGTTCGCCAGCTCCAAAACGACTAGCTACAACGATGTGTTGCAGAAGGCATCAGAAACACTAGTGTATTCCAACCCGGATATGGTAGTGCTTGAGAAGTCACTGGACCCACAAGGTGCAGGTACTGAACTTCCCAAGAATACACTGATGGCTTTCAAACATGTACTCACGACCCCGCGTAAGGATCGTGATGGAGATATCCTTAGGACCGAAGGGGCTGCGGTTGATCCCAAAATGCTCCTACTCTGGCAGCACATGCCTACCGTCCCAATCGGGAAAATGGTGGCTGTGACCAGCCAAAGCCCTGAAGGCCTACATCTTGTTTCAGCCATCGTTGATATTAATCCCATGGCACATGATGCTGCCGTGATGATTGACAACGATATGGCTCGATTCAGCCATGGTTTTCGTGCATTGCAATATGAGCCGATGGAAGATGAAGAAAAGAATTTCATGGGCTTTGATATTCAAAAGTTTGAGATCATGGAAGAATCGGTTGTTTCTGTGCCTAGTAACGTTGATGCTGAAGTTTCTGAGGTACTGGTCGAACTAGGTGAGCGTGGTAAGTTCACTTCGTCAGTCATGAAGCGTTACACGCAGGAACTAAGACGCAACCAGCCGGCTATGATTGCTGGTGCAGACATTGGAGAGAAAGATGCGACAGTCGAACCTGAAGAGGCCCCAGTCGAAGATGACACAAGAGATGTCGAACCGGCAGGATGCCCCGACGACCCAGACTGCGACGGAGCAGACGAAACCTGCCCATCAGTCCAAGAAGATGAGTGTGAACCAGACTGCCCAGAAGACTGCGAAACGCACTCCGAAGACGAAGAAGTAGATAAATCAACTGAAGTGGACGATCAGAAAGCTGGTCGTTCGTTGAGTAAGGCAACGTTGTCAGTTATCAAGAACGTTATTGATGACATCGCTGCCATTAAAGAATCTGATGGTCTGAATCGTGGCGGCATCGCCCTGTGTGAGCGATGCGTTGATCAGCTCCAGTCCTTAGTAGATGGAGCAGACCAGGACGAAGACGAAAAGGACGTAGAAGTCATCGTGGCAGAACCGTCCGTCAAAGAAGCAATGGAAGTTTTCCTACTCAAGGCTACGTCCGAAGAGCAGGATAAGCTCGCCAGCATTCTCACCGCTATTCGTCCTAAAGAGGCAACGTTGCACTCGCAGGACATTCTCGAACGTTTGTTCAGCTAAGGAGTTTAATCGTGGAACTATCTGCACGACAAAAGTCCTGGCTCGTCGAAAACTGCGACGTTGCTAAGGACGCTACAAATGATGAGTTTCTTGCCGCTGCCGCTAAGGCATTGATTGACGGCATTGTTACGCCTGAGAAGTGGGCTGAGTTGGGTCAAGAAGAGAAATCGGCAGACAGCGATGTCCGTCTTGATACTCTGCTGGACACGATGAAAGGCCTTACTGATGCTGTTTCGAAGATGAACCAGCCAGCTGCTCCTGCTGAGCCAGCTGACAAAGATGAGACGAAAGAAACGCCAGCCGACGAGAAGTCTTGGTTGGATACCCTTAAGTCGAATCTCACGGATACGTCGGAAGTTGACGTCCGCGTTAAGGGTGCTTGGGAAAACTACAATACGACTAAGTCGGCATTGGCTTTCCCCTCGCACACGAAGAGTGGCCGCCCTCATCCGCACGCTGGTCAGCCAGTTAAGCGTTATTCGGATTCGAACGAAACGATTGATGAATCGTCCGAACTCGAAAAGGCTGTTTCTGGTGCTTGGGCCAAGTTCCTGTGCTCGACCATCAAGCATGGTGGAATGAAGTCCCTTGGTTTCCACGCTCTTCCTGAGCATGACAAGGAACTGATTTACTACGCCATGGACCACATGAAGTGGGGTGGTGCTACGGATGGTGGCAACTATGCGGATATTAATAACCGTAAGTTGTCCGCTTTCGAGCAGAAAGCACTCATCGACGACGCCACCAGTGGTGGTCTCGAAGCAGCTCCGATCGTCTTTGATGACGATGTTATCCAAACGCCTCTCCTGCACGGTGAGTTGTATCCGCTCGTTTCGGTTCGTCCGATCGATCGCGGTCGCCGTATTGAAGGTGTTAGCACGGGAACCGTCACGGCAAGCTGGGGTGGTATCGATGATACCTCGATCGCCTTGTTCAACACGGCTTCTTACGTGTCGGCATTTGATACGACCATCCATCGTTGGGAAGGTAGTATCCAAATCGGTTTGGATTTCCTCTCTGATACGCCGATCGATTTCGGTGCTCACGTTACGTCTCAGTACGGTGAGCGACTTCTGGAAGACCTGGACGATGTTATTGCCGCTGGTAATGGCTCGACCCAACCGGAAGGTATTATCAACAAGTCGGGTTACACGTCAGTCGCATGGGGCGGCACGACGAGCCTGGGTAACTACGAATCGCTCCGCTTTGGTGTACCGAAGAATGAGCATCGTCCTAACCTGCTTAACTCGGCAGTCTTTGTTGGTACGGAAACGTCCTACCAACGAGCACGTGCTCTTCCAGTCGGTGCTTCGGACGCTCGTCGTCTTGGTGGCATGGATTACTCGTCCTATCGTTGGATGGAACGAGATTACAAGATCAACGAGTCGCTTACCAATCAGCAGATTGCGTACGTTCTCCTTGGTCGCTATCGAATGTATCAACGCCGTGGTCTAACTCTCCGTAGTTCGACTGAAGGTGATACGTTGATTCGCAAGAACAACATGCTAATCGCCGCGACTGCCCGCTTCGGTGGACAGCTTGAGCGAGGTGCTGTTGCTGCGATCACTACAACTGCTCCAGCGTAAGGAAGCAGCAGCCGGGCCGCCGTTTGCTGGGGTGCGTGCCTCTCGCCCTGGCAACGGCGGTACCTTTTTATTTATCTAGAGGTACCAGAGGCAAACAACAGGTGATTAATTAATGAATACTGCTGCAACTACGAAAGCGTGTCCTGTTAAACCTTTTACGATCGAGGCAGATCACCCACGGAACGCAACGTTGGCAATCCAAAACATTAAGGGCTGCAAGCTACGTTCTGCTATTTCAGCACAAAAAGGATGCACTGATGCTAGGTCCGGGGAAGAGCGGATCAATCCGGATCAAGTCATGGCTTTGGGCCAACTCCCCCCACTCAAAGGCATGCAGCTTAGTGTCAACCCGTCTGAGTTGTCGTACCGGATCACAGATCCTCTCTATACCGACCCCGAACTCTGTGACACGGTGCGGAAACGCATGGAAAACATGCCAGGTCCGACCCCTTCCCAACTCAAGGGAGTTAAGCCACAGGCGGGCGAGTTAACGGTTCACCAGATGAAAACCCTTTGCAGGGAATTGGTGAACATTGTAGAGGCAGGTGAAGGTAAGGTCGTGAAGGGCAAATGCCCTGAGCATAACGAGGTAGAAAAAATGGATGGTGATTTCCTGCTTAATCCAGGAAGTACGATCCATAACTTGCAACCACAGTTCGAAAAGGACTGGGATGCTTATATTGATCAATTGAATCGATCAGGTGGTTAATGGCTTTACCTGCAATAGGCGTGGCGATTCGTGTAGCTGCTGCAGTAGCTCGTCGTGCCGTTGCTGGGTATGCAAAGAAAGCTCTGGCTCGAGCCGCTGTCAGACGTATCGCACATGCAACACGTACTGGCACTCAATTTAAACTCGAGACAGAGCTGGACTGGCATGACAAAGCCGTTACCAAAAAAGTAAACAAGCACATGCGGCGGCAAACTATTGCCGCTGCTAAGCATTTACAGAAGAGTATTGTTCGAAACATAAACGTACCTGTAGTTCATTCGGGTTCACAAGTCATACGGAGCATGCCCGGCGAATACCCACGTAAAGAATCAGGTGCTTTGCGTAAGTCGATCAAGATCAACACGGTAACAAACAAAAGTGGGACAACTTCACGGGTAGGTACGGACTCACCCTATGCTTCTATTTTGGAATTCGATCTTGATCGGTCGTTTATCCGCAGAACAGCAGCAGAGGAACGTAAGACAGTTGAACGTATCATGTCCAAGAAGATGAAATAAATGCTTGAGATCACGACTGGATCAGGTGTACTTCATAAAGCTATCTGGGAACGATGGCACGATGACGTATACGGTTCAGTCGATACGATGTGTAAACGCTATTGGCCAGAAGAGGCTAAGGATCGTTACGAGTCTTTGAGGGATTTGCAACAGATACCGGCTACACCGTTCCCATACGCAACATTGGAGCAGATCGCCAATAACGTAGAGACGAGGATGAGTCCTGCGGCACATCCTTCACAGTATCGATCAGTACCACACAAACAACATATTGTTGACATAGGTATCCAGTTTCGGGTTTACGCTTGCCAATACCAAGCTAACTCAGGCAAAATGATCGCAGGTGATATCGTAGGGCACATCATGAGAGCCTTTGGTAATCACCAAGACGATTCGGATGGTTCGGCACCTGAACTGCTTGCACTGTCCCATGGATGTCACATCAACACACAGTATTTGAGAGATTTTCCGAGAGTCCACGACGAAGCAATCTACAGCTGGACAATCGAGTACGAGTTTAAACTAGATACAACTGTAGTTACGTATCAGTAGGAGCCGAAGATGGCAGCCAGAAGTCTAGCTCAACCGAAAGTGTCACTGTCTATTTCTGCCACTGTTCGGAATATGCTTGAGGACGGCACGTACGCTACCTCGGCAATGACACACACTGTTAACAAAACGCTTTCCAGTGGTGTTAGTGCAGGGCAGGCCAACCGTGGCTGGCACTACCGATCTACACTCACTGCAGCCGCTTCGATCGACATTGATCTTTATGATTTTGCAGCGATCGATATCGGAGCAGGTGCAGGCAATGATGGTGTTGGACAGACAATGTCGCCAACTGAAGAGGTGGCAGCCATCGTAATCGTCAATGAGAACGCCCAGAATGCCGGTGGAACGCTCGAGATTGAGCCATCGGCATCGAATGGGTGGAGTCCGATTGGAACGCACACAGACGCAACAGGGGGCTCTCTGGGCGGACAGGGTGTGTTGGCCAAATGGGATTATTCAGAAAAAGGGTTTGATATTACGGATGCGTCCAGCCACCGTATTAAACTAACCGCGAAAACGGCTGATGTGGCGTACGGGATTTATATCCTGGGTCGCCATGATGACGAAGAATCCAGTTCGAGTTCTTCCGAGTCTTCGAGCAGTTCAAGTACGTCTTCGAGCAGCTCGAGTTCGACCTCCAGTAGTTCTGCTAGTTCGACGTCTAGTAGTTCAGAGAGTTCAAGTTTTAGTTCTAGCAGTTCCAGTAGTTCACAGTCGTAATCGACTGACTAGGAGATTGGTAACATGGCAAGTCCATTATTTGGTAGCAGCGGTGCCCTATCCGGTCGAGATGGTCGGATTACGATTGACGATACGAAGGTAGCCCGTGTGACGCAGTGGGATGTGAATCCTACGTTGGCCACAACGAGTGAATGGGGTGATTCAGACACAGCTGGGTATACAGCTCGCCTCCCAGGTCGACGTGATGCGACGTTTACCTGTGAGGGTAAGTTTGACACAAATCAACCCATCTGGGATCAATTCATTGTTGGTGCACAGGTAGAAGCTGTTTTGTTCCTACGCGACAACAACAGTGATGCATACTGGAAATTCCTGTGTGCGGTCTGCACTGATTTTTCTATGGTCTTGGACGTAGACACCGAGGAAGTTGTCGGCTGGTCGGCCACCTTTGGTGCAGACGGACGTTTTTACCACCCTGGTGAAGCGACTGGCGAAACGTATCCAAGCTAGATACAGTGATTGACAAGTGGTATATAATTAGCCTCAACCCCACATTGGGGCAGAGGCTTTTTTTATTGGGAGGCTGCTATGGCTAAAGAGGCTGTTGCACGTGCAATCGGTGCCGGGCACACACTGGAGGTAGAAGGCAAAGAGTATGATTTGGTGCCATTGACCATGCGAGGGTTGATGGCTGTACAACGAGAGGCTGTTAATTACTATAAACGCCAAGTTCTACAATCATACACGGAGAATGCTGATCTGTTGCCAGAGGACATGCGTAGGGAGTTTATTGCAGAGAAATTTAGTGAGATTACGCGATGGGATGTGTCGGACTGTCCCACCCACGAGGCGTTCTCTTATGCAGACATCGAGGTGACGCAGCCGTTGCTAATCTGGTTGCAGGGTGAGTACCCGGCATTAGAGATATCGATCGAGGATGCTGATCGTATCAAGGTGTTGATTGGAGCAGCTCTGGATGCAGGTGAGTTATCGAAAACAGACTACATACAGATGTGTGGGAAACTGCCACCTAAGGCTAAAATACCTTATGACACATGGTGGGTTTCGTCTGTTCAAGAAGGTCAGCTTGCCATGCTTAGGCAGAGTGTGTTAAAGGATGGTGAGCCGATCACAAGTGAGGAGCTTCAGACCTGGCCAACACACAGTGTGATTGAAGCATGTAAGGCTGTGGAATTGTTAACGATTCCTGAGATGGGAAATATATAGGGCTCGCTGCCTTAAATAGGGCAAGGGAACAATCCCAGACAGAAGAAGAACCGTTCCCTGTCGGTGGTGGGCTAAGTTTTGGGATAACGTACTACGAGATTAAACTGTTATGTGAGCCGTCGATGAATGGAGGTATGGGCTATACGCCCAACCAGGTAGGTCAGTTAACCCCAGATCAGATTTATTTCAGCCTATGCAGCCGAGAAATGATCCAAGCCAAAGCCAAGAAGGATCTTGGTAATGGACAGGGAAGCAAAATCTCAGAACTGGAAGCGTCTCTGCTTGCCAAAGATGGCAAACTTAAAGCTCGTTCAGCAGATGGCAAATCAATTGAAATACCATACAAGCAGGAATAGACATGGCACTGGAATTAGCAAAACTGTGGCTCAGGCTAAGGGCCGACACTTCTAAGCTTCCTGCGGATCTCGCTAAAGCCCATAAGCAGGTTTCCCGTTCTGCTGGTAATCTCCGTGCTGTCTTTGGTCGTTTGGCTGCCGTGGGTGGTGCTATCGCAGGTGGTGCCACTGTTGGCACAATGATCAAGCTGGCTGCTGAAGTAGAGCAGGTGGGTGTTTCGTTTGAGGTTATGCTTGGTTCTGGTAACAAAGCCAAAGCTATGATCGAGGATCTGAAAGCCTTTGCCGCTAAAACACCATTTCAGTTTGCAGGTGTGGCAGCAGCCACAAAACAGCTTTTAGCATTTGGTGTCACCCAAGAAGAGATGATGCCTACGGTCCGTGCACTTGGTGATATTTCTGCAGGTACTGGTAAGGACTTCCGAAAGTTGTCTGTGATCTTTGGTCAGGTGAAAGCCAAGGGTCGTCTGATGGGTCAGGAAATTATGCAGTTTGCTGAGGCGGGTGTGCCTGTTACACAGGAGCTTGCTAAACAGTTTGGGGTGACTCAAAAAGAAATACTTAAGATGTCCGAGAATGGTAAGGTCTCGTTCCGTGACTTTGAAAAAGCAATGATGTCTATGACCACCGAGGGTGGTATCTTTGAAAACATGATGCAGAAGCAAAGTCAGACGGTGTCAGGTTTGGCTACTACTCTTAAAGATGAATTGTCTTTTGCACTGATGGACTTTGGACTAGCCATACAACCTATCACTAAAGCAGTTCTTCGATTTGGTATTAGTGCTGTTAAGGCTTTCAATGAGTGGATCGAACCTACATTAGTCAAGCTACGTGCCTGGTCAGAAGATGTTTCAGTGTGGATCGAGGCGTTCAGTAGAGATTGGAAAAACTCGTGGGATTTGTTGATGCAGGGCTGGATTAAAACAGTACTGGCTGCTGCCAAAAAGGTTTTGGATATACTCGGTCCGATTGGTGATGGTGTCGAGGCGGTTCTTGGTACGGACGTAACTACGGCGTTGGATACCGCTACTAAAGCATATGACAAAGCGTTTAAGAATCTTTCGGATACAGCGGAGACCATTAGAGTAGAACGTGCAGCAGAGATCGCTGCTCGTGCTGATGGTCCATCCCCCTTGAAGCCGGCAGACGCTGCACTTTCTAGTGCATTCGAGGGTGATAAAAAGAAGAAAGGTTTTGGTGGTCGGTTTGGTTTTCGTGAGTTCGGTAAGAAATTACAAGACAACCTGATTAAGAAAGAACTGGAAGAGCAAAAGAAGACTAACGAACTTCTGAAGGTTGCAAACCAAAAACAAGACGAGTTGCTAACAGCGGTACGCAGTAAAGGCATGGCTAACACACCAGTCATGATTAGTTAAATGGTCACACCTGCTCTTGGATTCCACCTGGTCACAGCGACTGGAATTCCTTATCGACTGATTTCTTCCGCTGGCTCGAGTGACGGTACTGTAGAGACCGCACAAGAAGTTTATTTAATGGATGATGATCACGTCGCTGCATTCCTACGTGAGTCATTCCCAGCGACCACAGTGACGTCTGGTGTGCCGATCACCAATACAAGACCTATGCCTGGTCGGACTAGATTGCGTACGGTCAATGTGACATGGGAACCATTTATACAGGGCAAGCCCATTGATCCATTTTTTTATGACAATGCGATTGCTCCAGCGGTACACAATGAGACTTATGGTGATCTGGTACAGGTAACCATTGACTACTCTAACGAGGTGGAAGAGCAGGATCCAGAAGATCCAGATACTTATCTCGAGATCACAGCGAATGCTGCTGGAGAGTATCTGCACATTGCGACACCTGAAGCTAAGTTTAATTCAGCAACTAGATCGTCCGATGGCTCTACCATTGTGAATGGCACTGATTCACCTAACACATATCCCACGGGTGTGCCGGCAACCATCATTGTTACAGAAACAGAATGGACGGTTACGTGGAAGCGTGTAGATAGACAGTGGTTCGATGATGTTTTGATCAGTCGTCTGCGGAATGCACAAGGTGCTGTAAATTCTTCAAAGATGCCGTTACTCAAGGATGCATTCCCTGAAACTATTCTTTTTGGTGGATTCACCTACGGGGACACACGTGTGGATCCTTCTGCGGACGAGCATAACTTATCAGGCAGTATCACAGGTGTGAACACGAGCACTGAGACGTTCACTTCAGCCGATCATAGTTTAGAAGATACAAACATCATCGTATTTGATTCGTCCACCGATGACATGCCTGAGATTAACGGTGGACCAGGTAAGTTGCTAGCCAGCAAGGGATACTACATCGTTGGTTCCACTGGTGATACTTTCCAAATTGCAGAAACAAGAGATGGCACTCCTATCAACATTAGCTCTACGGGACAGAACCTGACATGGACCAGCAAGTCACGTAATCTGTTTGTTGAGGTTGGTATGAAGTTTCTAGAGAAAGTGGCGTACAAGGCATCTGATGCACCGTCTTCAGTCAACAACTCGAATTTTGGATCGATTAAAGGACACAATGATTTTTATGATCCAAAAGAAGGTGGGTGGCAGAGGTTGAAAGTGGATGGCACCAATCCTCCGTACAGGGCGATGAATCTTAGTGACTTGTTTGTGGCTTTGGGTGAAGAGGTGGGTTAGTGTATGAGCCTAGGAAACCATTAGCCACATCAACGCTTAACAAGACGTTAAGCCAAGCACAGAAACTATCGGGGTCTGTTGTTCCTTCTAATCGAGCTGCTATTGTTAATAGCAGTATGCAGGTGTACGACACAGAGCAGCGGCACCTGCAAGAGATTCTAGAAATATCGAATGACACGCACCCCAATGGGGAAAGCTGGTACTACGTGAAGATTGTATCCTATGACCCATCGGCTCAGACGTGGTCGCCTGTAGGCGAAGAGTTTTCTCTAGATGGTACGCAGGGTAATCTTTCTGCAGGGGTGGAGGATCGTGTGGCGGGTTGGTGGCATCATAGTATCTCTGCCTTCGTACCTATCCATGGAAGGGTGGCTTCGTCATGAGAGAACACATCAAACCCGTAGCTGGTCAATCTGGTTATGTCCATCGAGTGCCTGCGACCGATTTAGATAAGGCACGGCGTATTGCTAATCGAGTTGCTCGCAACACACCGAGTTCTCAGGGCATCAATGCAATGTTCTCTTCCGCTGCCCCAGCGGCACGGATAGAGAGATCTGTTGCAGAAGTCACAGAGGTATCTGATAAGGTCTACGTTAAGCTACGTTACTGGGACAACACTTCTTCCACGTGGGAGGTGCAGTCTGGGGTTGAGCAGATAGAGGCAGACATCGAAGCAATGAAGTTATCTTTGGATGACTTTGAAGTAGATGATCTGGTCACAGTCGCGTGGCACGAAGGTCGGCATGGTTGGATTGTGTTGGATGGTCCCTGTGATTGCGAGGATCCAACAGGTACTCCGATAGCCATGAATACTATTGTAGGGGCTTGGG
>SPJK01010871.1_pt1 | contig 16519 bp, 10 predicted proteins | sample 3741771 | NCBI WGS metagenome assembly SPJK01 (sample SAMN10925997, study PRJNA522277) | cold seep metagenome | isolation source: Elba SIP-enriched marine methane seep metagenome, extraction at timepoint T2 | place: Italy: coast of Elba, Mediterranean Sea | reverse complement strand
CGAGACTTCATTGAATATGCCGACGTGCTTTTCTTTTCAGCGGTCAATCATCTAGGCCCAGAAACTATCATGAAAACTATCTGGGATGAGTTTCCTGATAAGTTACTCATTTCCGGTTTAGGAGCCAAGGGCTGCGCCTTGGGCACTCAAGAAGGTATTCGCTATTTCGAACCGGCACGGTCGCAGCAAAAGGTCGTCGATAGCAACGGTGCTGGAGATGCCTTGGCAGTGGGTTTTCTTTCCAGCTACTATCTCGAGCAGATGGAACTATCAACATCTATCCAAAGAGGGCAGTTAGCAGCCCGGCACACCTGTGCACAAAAAGCCTGTACAGATAGTTTGATAAGTAAGGAGAGGCTGGACCAGCTCAGCCTAGGCTGAAACTGAGGCCGAGGCAGGAGAGGCAAAGCAGGACCACTTGGAAAGCACACCCACTGGTGGAGCCACCTCATGATGGTCAAGAGCGAACTCAACCCCCATTAAATCGTCTCCACATAAGCAGGCGACTCGGCAGCGCAGCACAACTTTGCGATTGGCCACGGTAAAGGCAATGTCCAGCTGAGTCCGGGCGGGATAGCGCGCGGTGGTTTGCAGGTAGGCGCCCCACCGAGAAAGTCCCAAGAGTTGGGCCTGGGTGGGCCAGCTCGGCTCATCGCCGTCGACCCCGGTGAACTGTACCGGCACTCCGCCGAGCTGGCGGGCATAGCGACGATGAGCGTGCGAAGTCTCAAAAAGTAGGTCCGATAGGACGAAAGCTACGTCCAAAACCGAGGACTCTCCGTGGAGAACCTTGGCGGCGCCCATCTCGCGGAGGGCAGTAATTTCCATGGGACGAAGTCGGCGCTCTGATAGGGCAACTACAGGGCAGTTTTGCTGTAAGGCTTGCTGCAGGCGCTCGGGTAAGTGCGCATCGATCACCTGTAAGTCCGCGGACTCCGGCGAGTTTACCAGGGCGTAGCCCTGGATCCTAGCCAAGGCTGCTACAACCCCTGCGGCTCGATCCCCATCAGCGTAAATCCGCTTCTTCTCGAGCTCGTCCCCCAATGGCTCGTTCATTGGATCGGTCTATAGCACATCGGGGGTGCATGTAGCACGTGACGCGAATTGTTCGTCGGTGTAGTGATGGCGCCGGCTAAAACGCCAAATTCTCACGATGATCGAAGTTCGCCAGCTGACCAAGCGCTACCGGGACCATCTTGCCGTCGAAAACCTGAGCTTTGAGATCGCTCCAGGACAAATCGTGGGCTTTTTGGGACCCAATGGCGCTGGCAAATCAACCACCATGCGCATTCTGTCAGGCTTCATGCCTGCCACCTCGGGATCGGTAAAGATCGGCGGGGTAAGCGTTTTTGATGACCCTATGGCGGTCAAAAGACGCATTGGCTACCTGCCAGAAATCCCGCCCGTCTACCTAGACATGACCGTCTCCGAGTATTTGGCCTTTGCCGCCCGCCTGAAAAGTGTGCCGCGGCGGAGCATCAAGTCGGAAGTGGGTCGCGTGGCTGAGCGCGCTGGTGTCGATCACATCCTTCCCAGGCTCATCCGCAATATATCCAAAGGCTATCGACAGCGCGTGGGCATTGCCCAAGCTCTGCTCGGCAATCCAGATGTATTGATTTTGGATGAACCCACCGTGGGTCTAGACCCCATTCAGATAGAACAGATTCGACGGCTGATTACCGAACTGGGCGAAAGCGGCAAACATACTATCATCCTCAGCACCCACATCCTCAGTGAGGTGAAGGCCACCTGTAAGCACATCATCATGATCGCTCAGGGCCATATCGTGGCGGATAATAGTTTAGAGCAGCTCGAAGCAGAGCATGGCACTGGTTTGGAGCAAATCTTCACCAAACTGGCAGTGAGTTAGGCAGAGCGTAATGGGCAATATCATCACCATGGCTCGCAAAGAGCTTAATATCTATTTCACCACCATCATTGGTTATGCGGGCTTTGGAACCTACGCCTTTTTGATGGGTTTGGTCTTTATTACCACCCTCAATAAGTATCAGAACTTCACCCAGTTCTATCTAGCCAATCAACAACCACAACTCTTAGAGCAGCTCAACTTCAACGACGCGATCATCACTCCCATGCTCTCAACTGGTTTGTGGATGTATCTCTTCTTTATTCCTTTTTTAACCATGCGTCAGTTTGCCGAAGAGAAGTCCAATAGAACCTTCGAGTTGCTGATGACCGCCCCGATTAGCTCCCTACAATTAGTTCTAGGTAAGTTTTTGGGCGTAGCCGCCATGGTGGCCACCATGACCGCCATTCCTTTGGTCTTTCCCATCATTCTTCATGTTTACGGCTCCAGTTCTAGCCCCGGAAGCCCAGTCGAATGGATGCCGGTACTTTCTGGTTTTCTCAGCGTCTTCTTGATGGGCATCGTCTTCGCCTCCATGGGCATGCTGGTCTCCGCTCTGACTGAGTCGCAGATAGTTGCGGCGCTTTTGACCTTCGCCCTGTTGTTGGTCAACTTCGTCACCCCGATGCTGGCCCAGCGCCTCGACGGTGAGTGGCGTTCGGTGGTGGAATACATCACGCCGGTCACCCACGTGATGCGAGGTCTCCAAGGACGGCTGCTGCTCTCCGACTTAGTCTACTTTTGCAGCTGCGCAGCTGCCTATCTCTATTTCACCCTTCGGGTGGTTGAATCCCACAGGTGGCGCTAATGAGTTCCGAGAAGTCATCCCCCACTAATCAAGCGCCAGCGCGCTCCGCCGAAGGCGCCCTTGATCAACAAGGCGCCTTGCAAACTATTGGCTTGGTCTTTGGCGTCATTGGTCTGACCGCCATAGTTTTCGGCGCGGTCTTGTACATGATCGACCCTGGCGTCTCTCCACTAGCCATCGGCAACGTAGCTTTTGGCGCCGTTTCGGTATTCTTCTACGGCCTGACCAACCGTAAGTCCCTCACCCGAGCAGCAGGAAGCCGTTCGGCCCCCTTTGTCCTCTTGGAAGTGGTGGTGGCAGTCGGCGTCTTAGCTGGCGTCACCGGCATCAACTATCTGGCAGCGCAAAATCCCCAGGAATGGGACCTCACTCGGGACAAACTATTTAGCCTACATCCCCAATCTATCAAGATAGCTCAGGACCTAGACTCTGAGGTGACCGTTTATGGCTTCTATAGGCCGGAAGAGAATACGCGTAATATGCTGACTCAGGCCATTGGCCTCTACAGCATGCACACCGAGCGACTGAAGGTTAAGTTCATCAATCCCGATCAGGCCCCCAGTAAGTTGGTAGAAAAGTTTGAGATGAACTCCCGCAGCGCGCGTATCGTGGTCTACGACAAAAAGAGCGACCGCTATACCAAGGTGAAGACGCCCACCGAAGAAGCGATGACCAATGCGATCATTCAGGTGGCCAAGAAGGACACCCGCAAGGCTTATTTCATTGCCGGCCATGAAGAGCCCTCCATCAGCGATGAGAGGTCTGAAGAGGGTTTTGGTATTGCTGCCGTGCTCCTGCGTAACGAGGGTTATGAAGTTAAGGCGCTGACTTTGATCGACAAAGAAGACGTACCTAAGGACGCTTCAGTAGTAATTCTCGCTGGCGCTCGCGGAGCTTTGGTGGCCAACGAAGTCGAGGCTTTGAAAGTCTTCCTAGATAAGGGCGGCCGCGTAATGACGCTGCTCGAGCCGGGTACAGATAATAAGTTAGACCGCGTATTCCGCCCCTATGGTGTGGATGTGGGCGACGACTTGGTGCTCGACCCCAACCCTGCAGCCAAGGCCTCCGGTTTCGATGCCGATGCCCCCATCGTTCAGCGCTTTGAGCCTCACCCCATCACCAACGTGATGGGCAAGTCTTTTGCGATGTTCTACCGCGCACGCTCGGTTCAACCACGAGTGGGTTTAGCGAATCTCACCGTTACCACCTTGGTGCAAACCGGTCCTACGAGTTGGGGTGAGATCAACTATAGGGATTCAGAAACTATGGAGCGGGACGATGAGGACGTGCCTGGTCCGGTACCAATCGCAGTGGCAGTCACCAAGAAGACCGCCGCCCATCCCGGTAAGATCGCCGATGAAGCTCGAATGGTGGTTATCGGTGACTACCACTTCATCAATAATCGTTTTTCTTCGATGAACGGAAATAACGATCTCTTCGTCAATGCGGTGAATTGGCTGGTAGGCGATGAGGATAAGATAACTATCCGGCCACCACCAAAGACGGGCGACCGCTTGCCCCTCACTGAGATGCAGGAATACGGCATCATGTTCTTCTCAGTGAACCTTTTGCCCCTTTTGATTATCGGCCTAGGCTTTTCAGTTTGGGCTGTTCGCCGCCGGAGATAGTGGATGAACCGCCTACAGCGTACCGCGCTCAACGCCCTGATAGTTGTCGGACTGGGAGGCGGAACCGCCGCCTATCTCTATTTTGGGACCTTCAAGAATAAAGCCGCCGAAGAAAAGAAAGAGCGCGACCAAGCCCGTCTATTCCACTTTGGCCGTGCTCACGTGCAAACAGCGGTACTCAAGGCAGGAAAGAAAGAACTGCACTTTGTGCAAAAAGCAGACGGCTTCTATCTTACCAAGCCGGTTTCTTGGCGTGCTGATGATGAAGCCATGCAGGCCATGCTCGATCGCATGGCCATCATGAAACTCGACCCGGAGATTACCAAGGAAGCCACCACAGAAGAGCTAGAAAACTATGGTTTAGATAGTTCGGTGATTAGTCTTCAGGTGAGTCTCAAAGATGGCAAAAGCCACACTCTCCACGTGGGTAAGAAGAACCCATTGGTTAATAAGTACCCGGTGACCGACCAGGACAAAAAGCGACTAGGCCTCACCCATGCTGAGTTCTATTGGGCCTTTGACCGTAATCTAGAGTCCTTCAGAGACAAGCGTCCCCTGGGCATTCCCATGGATAGTCTCGCCCAAGTGGAACTATTCAAAGGCAAGGAGCGCTATCTCAATCTCCAGCGTGATGAGAAGAAGGGCTGGAAGATTGCAGGACCTGGTCAAAAATTGGTTCCTGCTGATGCAGGACGAGCGCATCTACTCGCTGTCGCCTTCGCCAAACGCCTACGGAGCGAGAGCTTTTTGGACGATAGTTTCGACATCAATAATCCTGAGCATCGAGAAAAGTACGGCATAGTTCCTGAGACTGCTTTGCGGGTTCGGGTGAGTAACTTTAAAGGCGAAACTATCACCGGAGTGATGGGTGCCAGCTTTGAGACTTCCGCCGAGCAAGGCACCATGGTTATGTGGATAGAAGGTAGCCAATCGGTGGTGGAGGTCCCAGTGTGGATCAAGACCGACTTCGCCCGCAGCCCCCAAGAACTCAGAGCACGAACTATCAGCCGCTTCGAACCCAAAGATGTGGCCTTCTTCGAGCTGCAACTAGGGACCTCGCCCATAGTCAAACTGGCCAAGAAGGGTAGCAAATGGACCTTGGAAGGAAAAGAGGACGCCCTAAAGAGTTGGAAGATAGACGAAATAGTTACTACTTTCCGTTTCTTTAAAGGCGATGAGCTACAGACCGACTCTGTCAGTACGGCAGAGCTAGGACAATGGCTTCTCGACCCGCCCTCGCGCCGCCTGCGCTTCTTCGATCAGCAGCGTAAACTGCTCGGCGATGTCCGGGTCGGCAAGTTCTTCGATGACGATCACCTCTTGGTGATGAAGTCTGGTTCCTCTGAGGTTTTTCGAGTGATCGCCCCTCGCCTAGTCTCGCTTCCTTCCAATCTCAAAGAGCTTAAGCAGTAACCTGTATGTCCCAAAGCTGTTCAGCGGGCGCTCAACCATCAGCCCGAAACCAAGGTTAACCCGCAACACTAGACAACTTTCATTGCAAAGTAACTGGGGCGCTCTTCAAAAGCGCACGGCCTCCCCTTAGTAAACCCCATGACCCAAGCCAACAAGCGCCGGCTCTTTCAGCTCGTTCTGCTCGGTTTTATGTTCGCCATCTTTGAGGTGGGCTCCTGCGTCGCCTTGAAAGTGGTGCCCCAATTTAGAGGGCATGCCATGACCAAGTCCGAGTTCTTTGCGCTGCAAAAAGCCTCGATCAAGCGGACTTTGGATGGAACCACTGAGGCCTTGGTGGTTTTTGATGGCGAGCTGGGCTGGACCCACGGTCCGAATACTTCCCGGCCCGGGCGCAAAGTATCTGCCCAAGCCACCCGAGGGGCCCGCAGCTACACCGCCACTGCCGCAGACGGCGTGGTCCGAATGGCCACCTTCGGAGACTCCTTCACCTACGGCGAAGAAGTGGACGACGGCAAAGACTGGGGCGCACTGCTAGAAAAACGTGGGAACCAAGTTGAGGTGATGAACTATGGCGTGTCCGGCTACGGTCCCGGCCAAGCCTATCTGCGCTTCAAAAGGCGGGGCCCTGAGTCTAAGGCCCAAGTAATGATGTTCGGCCTCAGCGTCTGGGATTTGCCTCGCTCGATGAGCGTCAGCCCGCGCTTCTTTGCCCCCGAGGCCGATTTCGCGGTGAAGCCGAGATATATCTACAAGGGCCCGGGTCAGCTGGAACTTATTCCTAGCCCCATCAAAGAGAAGAAAGATCTGCAGAAATACTACGACGAGCCAAAAGCCATCCTCGAAGTGGGTAAGCAGCACGACCATTTCTATGAAAAGGCCATCTTCGAAAACCCCCTCTTTGACTACAGCCATACTGTGCGCCTCTTCAGCGTCTCATGGGTCATCGCCAAGCGCCGTATGCTCGACCCCGACCGAGAGTTTGTCGGGGCTCGAGGGGCACGAATCTTCAATACCGAAGGCGCCGCCTATCACTTAGCTTTGGAGCTTAGCCAGCGCTTTGACCAAGACGTAAAGGCCCTGGGCGCCAAGCCGATCATCGTCATCTTCCCCGATATCAAAAACGTCGAGCGCATGTACAAAAACGAGCCCGGCATGGCCGACCAATGGCTCAAGGACTGTCTGGCTGCTGGTCTGGACTGTCGCAATGCCACCGAGGCTTTCAAAGACTACAAGGGCGACCTCGAGCCCCTCTTCATGCCTGCGGGCCACTACTCAGAGGCCGGTGGCGAGCTGGTGGCTGACTGGTTCAACGCCGTCCTCAAAGACCTGCGCAAATAGGGCCTGACTCGCTTATAAAGCCTCTAGGGCCGTGCTAAAGCCCAGCTATGGGCAGCGACTCTCCTCAAGAATTCACCTTAGGCAATTCACGCTTCACCACCTGGATGGAACGAGGCGCTCGCCTTATGTCTTGGACCCATCATGGGTCTTCTGGCCTCCGTGAAATCATTCATTGGCCCCCAGACGCTGATTTGGAACGCCTACATAAGGTTCGAGGCGGCAATCCGGTGCTCTTTCCCTTTTCAGCCCGGACCTTCCACCAAGGAACTATTCAAAAGTGGCAAAGCCCGCAGGGCGAGATACTTGATATGCCCATGCATGGTCTAGCTCGACAGGCCGACTTTGAGATAGTTTCCCAGGATCAAGGTCACATTCGCTCGAGGATGATAGTTTCAGACGAAGCAAAGGCTTGCTATCCCTACAACTATCGCTTCGAAGTAGAATATCGCTTCTTTGAGCAAGCGCTGGAGGTGGACTTTGTGCTCACCAACCAAGACCAAAACTATCTGCCGTGGAGCGCTGGGCACCATTTCTATTTTCAGCTGCCTTGGACTCCTGGGACTCAAAAGCAGCAATACAGTCTGCATCTAGAGGCCCAAGAAGCGCTCAACCATCTCGAAGACGGTAGTCTAGGCAACAAAGAACTGCCATCAGGCCCCTATGTCTTTGACCAAAGTACCGAGGTCGACCGGATCCACACCCAGCTGAAGAGCAGTCTCATTGAGGTCCGCGGCCCCGACAATAGTTCTCTGCGCATTTGGGCTCATCCCAGCGAGCCCGTGCCCGGAGACCTGGCGGTGGTGACTTGGCGGGAACACGATGACAGCCCCTACGAGTGCATTGAGCCCTGGATGGGCCCTCCCAACGGACCTGAACACTTGCGCGGACTGCGCAAAGTTGCCCCGGGTTGCACCGACCTTTTTCGGGTCCGTCTAGAGATTACATAGTTTCTGAAATTTCTCAGAACTATCCCTAATGCCCGTTGGTGGCCCTTCGGCACCGGGCAGAACCGAGGTAGATTCTTCGCCCCTCGACGTACCACAAGAAACCAAGTAGTCAGGCGACTCAGAGTTTTTCTAATGCGTGCGATAGCCATGATCTTGGCGGCCGGCAGTTTGTTGCTCGGTGCTTGCCAATCCGAAAAAAACACCGACTCCCCGGACATGGGGACGCCCAAGGGCTTCGCAGGAGTAAAGCTCACTCCCTCGGCAGACCTAAGGACCACTGAAAACGGCGGCACCGACCGCTTCACAGTGGTCCTAGAAGCGGAACCCACGGCAGCAGTAAGCTTACGCTTTTCCAGCTCCAACCCCAAAGAAGGAACTATCAATCCTTCAGAGCTGGTCTTCACCCCGCAAAACTGGAGCGCTCCACGAACCATCACTGTAACCGGCGTGGATGACAAAGTAGCCGATGGTCCGCAGAACTATCTTATTGTGAGCGAGCCCGCGGTTAGCAACGACCCCCGCTACGACGGCCTCGACCCCGCCGATGTCACCGTAACCAACACTGATGACGAGACCGCCGGCATCAATACTATGACTGCCGGCGCTCTCAAAACTAGCGAAGCTGGTGGCACTGCTCAAGCAACTATCTCTCTAACCACCCAACCCTCTGCAGAGGTGATTTTGAGCGTTAGTAGCGACACCCCTCAAGAAGGCACTGTTGCTCCGGCACAGCTGACTTTCAGTGCCGAAAACTGGAATGCAGGCCAGACGATAACTATCACCGGGGTCGACGACAACCAGGCGGATGGAGATCAAAACTATCGAATTAAGATATCTGCTAGTCAAAGTAGCGATGCTGACTACGCCAAGCTGCCCGAGCAGTTTCTTAACGTGGTCAACGTAGACAACGAGACTGCAGGCATCACCGTGCTCAACGCGACCAACCTTAGCGTGAGTGAACAAGGCACCACTGCTAGCTTTCAAATCGTGCTCAACTCCGCCCCCGCCCAGGAAGTAAGCCTTCCCGTAGCAAGTTCAGACAGCGAGGAAGTCACCGCAAGCCCAGCTCAGATTGTCTTCACCGCTCAAAACTGGAACGCTCCGCAAACGGTGACTCTGACCGGTGTCGACGACCAAGAGACCGACGGTGAACAAATCGTAGCTATTCGTCTAGGACCTAGTCAGTCCAGCGACAGCAACTACCAAGACCTCTCTCCCGGAGACGTGAGTGTCATTTGTGTAGACGATGAAAGCCCCGGAGTTCTGGTCACTCCTGTCACTGGGCTGACAACCTCAGAATCCGGCGGCTCGGCGACTTTCACCGTAGTCTTGGCTTCTCGCCCCTCAGCCGACGTCACTATCGCCCTCACCTCTAGCGACCCTAGCGAGGGTACCGTCCGCCCCGCTTCGCTGACTTTCAGCCCTCAGAACTGGAACGCTACCCAGACGGTGGTAGCTACTGGCGTAGACGACCAGCTGGCCGACGGTGACCAAAACTATACGGTTCTCACCGGAGCAGCCTCAAGCTCAGACACCAACTACGCTGGCGTCAATGGCCCTGATGTCTCCTTGGTCAACCTAGACGACGAGACAGCTGGCTTTACCGTCGCTCCACAGAGCGGCCTAATTCTCACCGAAGATGGCGGTAGCGATACATTCACCGTGGTCCTCACCACCGCCCCACAAACCGAGGTGCGCATCCCTCTAGAAGTCTCCGATAGTACTGAAGCCAGCTTGTCTACTGCACAGCTGACCTTTACACCCATGAACTGGAATGCGCCGCAGCGAGTCACCGTCACTGGCGTCAACGACCCGGTCGCTGATGGTGATCAGCCGGTAACTATCCGGCTACAAGCGGCAATGAGCGCTGATACTTCCTATAACCAGCTCGACCCACCCAATGTCACCGCGATCAATCTAGACGATGAGACTCCCGGCATCACGGTAAGCCCCACCACCAACTTGGTGACCACCGAGGACGGAGGCACAGAAACTATTCAGGTAGTCTTGGATACTCCGCCTACCCACCCAGTAACCATCCCGGTATCCTCCAGTAACCCCGCCGAAGGCCAGGTAAGCACCTCTATGTTGGTCTTTACCTCCACAAGCTGGCAGACCCCCCAAAACATCGTGGTCACTGGAGTAGACGACCCCATCGCTGATGGAGATCAGAACTACCGAGTCATCCTCGGAGCTGCCCAAAGTCTGGACCCTGCCTACAGCGGAATAGATCCCGTAGACCCTCAACTAGACAATGCTGACGACGAAACTCCCGGCTTCACCGTCACGCCTAGCACTGGACTGCTTACCACCGAAGACGGTGGTGAAGACCGCTTTACGGTGGTTTTAGACACTCAGCCGACCGCTGAAGTCACCATCAATGTCCGCTCCAGTGACACCTCAGAAGGCACCGTCAATACAAGTAGTCTGATCTTCAGCGCTACCAACTGGAACATGCCTCAGGTGGTGATCGCTACTGGCGTCAACGATGCCGTGGTGGATGGAGACCAGGTCTTCACCGTTATTCTGGACCCTGCCAGCAGCACCGATAACGTCTACAATGGACTAGATCCCATCGACCCCATGTATACCAACTTGGACGATGACTAGTTCTCAGCGGCCGCCATGGGGAAGTACAGGCTGAAGATACTTCCCGTCCCTTCGAAGCTCTCCACCTCTACCTCTCCCCCTGCCTGAGTCACAATGCCATGCACCGTGGCAAGCCCTAGACCACTGCCGCGTCCAACTTCCTTAGTGGTAAAAAAGGGTTCGAATACTTTATCGAGATTCTCTAGAGAAATTCCCGTTCCGTTGTCTCTTACACTAATAGTTACCCGACCCGAATCTTTCGATGAGGGGCCGCCCAACCCATCTAGAGGAGGCTCCACATCTATCCTTAACTGAACAGTCCCTCCATTTTGTAGCGCGTCCTTGGCATTGCTCAATAGATTGAAAATTACCTGCTCAAACTGGCCTGGGTCTATGTAGACAGAGGCAGGCTGTTTGGTGGGCTCTGGATAGATGAGAATAATCTCGTCGCCTAATAGTCCGGTGAGCACCGACCTCATCCCGTGAATGGCCCGATAAATATCGACATTCTGAGGTTGAATAGGTTTCTTCCGCCCAAAAGCCAGCAACTGCTCCGTCAGGGAAGAGGCTTTTCGAGCAGCACCAATAACTTCCTCGCAAAATTCACCTGCCCGAGCAGCGTCTTGGAGGTCATACTTCATGAGTTGCGCGTTGCCTAAGACCACCACCAATAGATTGTTGAAGTCGTGAGCAATACCTCCTGCTAGGCGCCCCACTGCCTCCATTTTCTGAGTCTGATTCAGCTCCTCTTCCAAGGCCACGCGGTGACTAATATTGGTAGCGATTGAACACACCGCGTAGGTGTCTCCTCGAGAGTCTTCCAAAGGAAAGCTAACGATAAGAAAGCTGAGTGGGCGTGTTGAGAAAGTAATACTTCGCTCACCTTGGACTGGCTCCTTATGCTTCCAAACTTGGGCATGATCACCGTGGAGAACCTGTATCCATTCCTTGGGCAATAGTTGTTCAGGCAACTGCCCTTTCCAGTCCAGCTCCAGGTCGAAGAAGTCCTCAAAACCCTGGTTGCAGAGCAAATACCGCCCCTGGCGATCTACTATATAGATCAAAGACTCCGCCTGATTGAGCATGGCGTACAGATTCCGCTCCGCAGCAATGCGCTCAGAAGCTTCTACCTGTAGCGCTTCATTATTCGCCTGCAGCTCCTCTTCCACCTCCCTGCGAATTCGGGTCTCCTCGATCAACTCTCCTACCTTGGCGTCGACGGAGGCCTGCATCCGGCGAAAACTGCGAGACAACTGTCCAATCTCGTTCTCACGGTTCAGGTCAGGCAACTGCGCGATAGCCCCCCGAGCGATTCGGTCAGCAGAAGATGTCAATTCCAGTAGAGGGCCCTGCACCTGCCTCTTCAGAATTCTCCGGAGAAAGAATAGTTCGAGAACTAGAGAAAGTCCGCCCAGCAGCAACAATCCCCAAGCCGAAGAAAAGAACCACTCGGAGAAACCTTCTTTTTTGAGTCCCACCACCCAGCGCCAACCTGACCCGTCTAGTTTTTGAATAACAAGGTGGTCTCCATTCGCCGGATTTTCTACTGTCTCCAAATAGCTCTCTGCATTGCGAATGAGAGTGCTGATGGCTTCTATTTCAGCCGTTTTGGCTATAGTAGCACGCTGCTCCGCAAACTCCTTGGTCCCCAATTGTGCGAGGTCTGGATGTAGTAAAAGCTTACCCTGAGGGTCGAAGAGATAGTTATATGAACCTTTTAGGTGCTCTCGCTGCAACCTGCGCAGCAAATCATCCAGCTGGACTCCGTGTAAGACGGTTCCTAAAAAGGAGCCGTCGAGATAGATGGGCGTCAGCACTGCGGTCACCCACAACCCACCGCGATTCATCACTGGCTCCACCCAAACGGTCCTACGCTCTGGATTCCGCCTAGGCAAAACGCGTAAATACCAAGGACGGTCCTCAAAATCGTTGTCTGCCTCCAGGAAAATATCCACATAGCCAGGAAAGCGAGGGGCATACAGAACCGCGCCATATCTATCGACGATAAAACTAATGCCAAATAGTCGCTCTCGGTAAGCCGGGCCAAGACGCTCGAGCGTTTGTTTCGCTGCGAGCATCTTTTTCATCAACGGTGGGTCAAGCTCACGCTGTTTGGAGACTATTGCCTGCACATGGAACTCAGCGTTGAACTCTTCCTTCTTGAGATGCCGAACGGCACCATCCCCGCCCCGCCCAAAGCTAGCCCAGAAGCTCTCTTCTATTGAGTTTGGAGGTATCTCCACCAGGCTTTGGGCAAAGTCGCTAACTAAGACCTGATGCCCTTGTACGGCCTGCTCAAGAGAGCGCTGCTCCCGGAGTACCCGTGCCCGAGCATAGTCTTGAAAGGTCTCTAGATAGTTTTCTCGGACTTGAGCATCAAAGTAAAGATAGGCGGCAACTATCAAACTAATAGTTACCAAAAACAAACGCAGGGCCATTTGGGCCAGCGTTCTGCGCACTAGACTTTGCTTGCCCGCCGAAGTCATCTAGGGCGCTGGCTCCTAAGTAGACCCTCAACAAACTCTATTAAGGCTTCCGGCGTAAATGGTTTGTCTAACAGAGGCCAATTAGGATCCAAGTCGACCCGCTCATCCACAAACCCTGAGATTAGAGCACAAGTGAGAAGAGGGTAAAGATTCTCTATCTTCCGAAGTAGACTTGGCCCATTCATCACCGGCATAGAAACATCAGAGATAAGTAATTCGACGGCAGGATGAGTCCGTAGCATCTGCAGCGCCTGTTCTCCGTTATCAGCTGCCAACACCGTATAGCCGGCGCCTTCCAGGGCGCGAACCATTAGACGCTTGACAGCCGATTGGTCCTCTACAACCAAGATTGTATTTTTAGATAAGGAACTGTCACGGGATAGGTTCATACTCAATGCCTCAGTTTCTAGCTCTTCCCGGCTTTGAGGCAAATAGATATGAAACGCCGTACCTCCACCCTCTGCAGCCTCTACCAATAGTTTTCCGTCTGCCTCAGTGACAATACCGTGCACGGTGGCTAAACCTAGTCCGGTGCCCTTACCCACCTCCTTGGTAGTAAAAAAGGGCTCGAAAATCTTGTCTTTGATCTCTTTGGGGATGCCATCACCGCTATCTTTTACGGACACAACTACCCATCCTGCCTCTTTCTCGGAGTCTACCGCGTCTGGCTTGATGTCTACTGCAATCGATACTTGTCCACCTTTGGGTAAAGCATCCTTTGCATTGCTCACCAAGTTCAGAACCACCTGTTCCCATTGACTAGGGTCGATATAAATCCGGGCAGGGTTCAATGATGAACAAAAACCTACTGTGAGTTCAATCTCATCTCCCAATAGACGGTCCAGCATTCCTCGCAGCACCCGGAGCCTCTCGTTGACATCAATGACTTGCGGACGCACCTGCTGTTTACGACTGAAAGCTAATAGTTGGCGAGTAAGTTCAGAGGCTTTCTTTGAGGCGATCACCACCTCTTCGCAAAGCTCCTTGGTGAGATGGCTGGTGTCTTGTTCTCCACGAATAAGCTGGGCATTTCCGGATATCACCACCAGCAGATTATTGAAATCGTGGGCGATTCCTCCAGCTAGACGGCCAATCGCCTCCATTTTTTGGGCCTGCCTCAGTTGTTCTTCGAGAGTTACCCGCTCTCCGATGTCTGCAGCAATACAGCAAACCGCGTCTATCTCGCCGTCATCCCCCAACAAGGCAAATTTGTTCATCCAGTAGCTATGTTCTTTTGCTTGATAGCGAAACTTCACCTCGGCTCGATAAGCCTCTCCACTAATAAACACTTGTAGATCCTGCTTTTGCCAGCTGAGGGCGATACTTTCAGGAAGATGCTGATACAGATTCTCATCTGCGTCTGGGGCCAGCTCTAGTGCAAAAAAGCTCTCAAAATGTGGATTGCCCAAAAGATAGTTCCCAGCCCCATCGACCATATAGATCAAAGCCTCAGCCTGGGTAAGCAGAGCCCGTAAGCGTTGCTGAAGCTGCTTGCGTTGACTCACCTCATCCTGCAAGGAAGCATTGCGTTCCTGGAGCTGTTCCTCCACCGAAAGTCTTGCTGCAACTTCATCGAGCAACTCAGAAACCTTGTTCTGAACCGCTGTCTGCATATGCTGAAAACTGCGAGAGAGCTCACCGATCTCGTCTTCTCGGTGGGTTGATAGTTTAGCAGGCTCTGCGCCGGAAGCCATTTCATCGGCGGCTTGGGTGAGTATCGCCAATGGCTGTCCCACCTCTTTGCGCAGGACGAACCAGAGCAAGAAGACCTCTAGCAATAAGGCGAAAGCACCCAACAACAGAATACTGGAGGCAGCGCCTGCTGCAGCATCTTCGAAAACTCTTTCGGGAACGCCCACCACAAAATACCAGCGGGGCCCCGCTATCTGACGAACAGCAAGGTGATCTGCAGTAATAGTATTTTGGATAATCTCCCCTCCTGGGACATAGCTTTTGGCGATACGTACCGTTTCAGCGAAGCGAGGTGAGGAGAGGATGCTTTGGTTGAAATCCTCGACCCCATGAGTATTCAAACCCTGGTGCTTCGGATGGGCGACTAACTTACCTTCCCGGGTTAGCAGCAGGTTGTAGGCGCCGTCGAGATGCTCCGAGATAGTTCTTTCGAGCAGTTGATCCAAGACTATATCGTGATTAACACTAACTATGTGACGCCCATCTAAATAGATAGGAGTTGACACCGAGACCATCCACTCCTGACTGTCGTCAAGATAAAGATCAGTCCAGGCCGACTTACGCTGCGGGTTATGTTTTGCGTCAGCGACATAAAACCAAGGATAGCTATCTAGTTTAGTTATCTGGCTGGTATACTGACGCACCCAATCGTCGTGTTCAGGCCAGTACAGAGCAACTCCATGTTCTGGAAGTACAAAATATGTATTTTGAAACCTAGTCCTCAAGGCCGGCCCGTATTGCTTGAGAAGCTCAAGAGCAACCAAGACCCGCTTTTTCAGATCTAGACTAATCTCGGCCTGATGACTGATAAAAAGCTGGGCTGTTCCCTCGATATTTCGGCGATGTGAAGCATGACGGTATGCACCATCATCCCCCTGCTCTAGCTCCGAACCAAAGAAGCTCTCTGCCTCCTGATCAGACACCAGCCGAAGTTTTCGCAGATAGGCTTGAACTAATTGCCGATGGTTATCTGTGGCTAGCTCAAAAAGCGCCTGCTCACTACGAGCGCGCTGATCCGCATATTTGCTCAAACTATCGAGGTACTTATCACGTAGAGCGTCTAAGAAGTGTAAATAGGCTAGACCGGTCACCAAGAGAGTGACCACAACCAGTCTCAAAGCCATGCGCCCCATAGCCCGGCCGGCAATAGTTTTCTTTAGGCTACCCGTCATTAGTAACTATCTCTTGAGCAATTCCTTAACGAAATGAACTAACTCATCCGGAGAAAATGGCTTATCGAGCAACGGCCAATACTCCTCCAAATCCTCTCGGTCCTCGACGTACCCTGAAGTGAGGGCACAAATCACCTGAGGATGCCGTCGCTGGACAGTTCGCACCGCAGCCGGACCGTTGAGTTTTGGCATGGCAACGTCGCTGAGAAAGAAATGAATGTCGTCTCTTTGCTCAGCGATCTGAAGAGCCTGTTCACCATCTTCAGCCTCGAGCACTTCATAGCCCTCGTTTTTGAGGCTAAGCACCATCAACCTACGCACTGAAGCCTCATCTTCGGCCACCAGGACCACTTCTTTCTTACCGCTGCGAGTCACAGTGCCCAGGGCCGCGATTTCGGGCCTGGGCGTTGGTGCTTGAGTGGAAAGCGGCAGATGTATCCTAAACTCTGTGCCCACTCCGAGCTGGCTGCCCACCTCCAAATATCCACCCGCTTCTTGGATGATTCCGTGGGCGGTCGCTAAGCCCAATCCTGTCCCTTTGCCCACGTCTTTGGTGGTGAAGAAGGGCTCAAAGATCTT
>SPJK01009104.1_pt1 | contig 16541 bp, 12 predicted proteins | sample 3741771 | NCBI WGS metagenome assembly SPJK01 (sample SAMN10925997, study PRJNA522277) | cold seep metagenome | isolation source: Elba SIP-enriched marine methane seep metagenome, extraction at timepoint T2 | place: Italy: coast of Elba, Mediterranean Sea | reverse complement strand
GCACATTCGTGCTCAGCGTCGCAGAGACTCAGGAAGAACTCGAGTCCACACTCGACAAGTTCATTGATGCGGACGCGATCGAAGAAGCACTCGATCAGACCTCGGGCAACTGGGCGAGCATGCTTTCCCAGACGACCGTCAAAACCGAGTCCGAGGACTTCGACCTGCTCAACAACACCTGGTTGCCCTATCAAGCGATCAGCGCCCGACTCTGGGCACGCAGCGGGTACTACCAGCAATCGGGCGCGTACGGATTCCGCGATCAGCTCCAAGACTCGCAGGTCTGGTTGCTCCGCGATCCCGATCGGTGCAGGCAGCAGATCATGCTCCACGCGGCGCATCAGTTTGAAGATGGAAGCGTCTACCACTGGTGGAACCCGCTCACCGAAACCGGGCTCCACGATCAGTGCAGCGACGATTACCTCTGGCTGCCGTTCATCACCTGCTCGTACTTGCGAGAAACGGGTGATCTCTCGATCCTCGACGAGAAGGCGCCGTTCGTTGACAATGACTCACCTGAAACCCTCCGCGAGCACTCGAAGCGTTCCATCGCTCGGGCGCTCTCACGCATCAGCGATCGCGGGCTTCCCTTCATCGGCGACAATGATTGGAACGACGGGCTCTCCTCGCTCGGCGGCGGCGAGTCCGTCTGGGTCGGGTTCTTCCTGATGATCATCCTCGATGAGTTCGGCGAAGCGCTCGCACGCACCGGCGATACCGAAACCCCTAAGCTCTACAAAGAGGCCCGCGAGTCATTGCACAACTCGATCTGCGAGCACGCGTGGGACGGAGAGTGGTTCCGCCGAGCAACCGATACCAACGGGCGTTGGCTCGGATCGAAAGACTCTCTCGAGGGCAAGATCTTCCTCAACGCCCAGACTTGGGCGCACTTCGCGGATGCTGGTTCAGAAGAACAACGCGATTCCGCATGGGCAGCCGTGCGTGAACAACTCCTGACTCCGTACGGTCCACTCTTGCTTGCCCCGGCGTACACCGTGCCCGATCCGGAGATTGGGTACCTGTCTCGTTACGCCCCCGGGTCACGCGAGAACGGCGGCGTGTACATGCACGCAGCGACTTGGGGACTCAAAGCCGCGGCGATGCGTCGCGATGTTGACGCGGTGGGCTCGATCTGGAGATCGATCTCGCCCCCACTGCGTTGCCAGGAACCCAACGCATATGCTGCGGAACCCTACTGCCTCCCGGGCAATGTTGACGGCCCGCTCTCCGCATGCCCCGGACGCGCCGGGTGGACGTGGTACACCGGGTCTGCGGCGTGGCTCAACCGGGTCAGCATCGAGCACATCATCGGTGCCCGCGCCGATTGGGATGGACTCCGCATTGATCCTTGCCCGTACCCCGAACTCGGAAAGGTGCACGCGAGGCGCACATGGCGCGGCCGCGAGATCAACATCCGTTTCAACTCCAACGACTATGACCCGGATGGTGCGTGCACGCTGATGCTCAACGGGAAGAAACTCGAGGATAACCTCATCCGCGAGGAAGATATCGAACCCGGATCGAGCGCTGATATCGAGGTCCATTGGGACACGCTTGACGAAACTTCTACGACGGTCCATATTCGAAATCGCGAAAGGAGCCAGGCATGAATCGCGTGCATCGTGATACGCATCGTTCGCGCTCTTCTGTTCACGCGTTTACCCTGATCGAACTTCTGGTTGTCATCTCGATTATCGCCCTGCTCATCAGTATTCTTCTACCTTCTTTAGGCAGCGCACGAGCGACAGCACAGAACATCATCTGCCAGAACAATCTCCGTCAGATCGGACTGGGTATCCAGATGTACCTCGATGATCAAAGAGATCCGTCTTTCATCGATTTGTACCCGTTCACCTTCGGCCGTGAGGAGCGGAATCCAGTCACGGGCAACACCGATATCCGTGCCCAACGATGGAACGTTATGCGGCAACTTGAACCGTTCCTGGGCGGACAAGCGCAGGACGCATTTATTTGCCCCTCTGCGCGTGGTGCTTCTTCTGTCCTCGACGAGCAAACTCGTTTAGAGATGGAGTTTGGCGGGCGTGTACAGGTGCTCGATTACGACCAAGATGGAGTCGAGGAGTATTCTGAATACTGGTTCAATGACTCCCCTACTTCCACAATCGATCCTCATGTCGGGGTATCTGGACAACGCATTCGTCTCATGAAAAACCCTTCTGAACTCGTCTATGCGATTGATGCCGTGGACTGGATACCTCGACATCGTGCTCGCGCAGATTTCGACCAGAGTGGACTTAACTCGCAAGGCGCGAGCAATATTCTTCGAGGTGATCTCCGTGTTCAGCAGATGAGTGAAGCGGAGTACATCTTGCAACGAGACAAGTACAACTCTGCACAGAACTTCTGGAACTGGGGTCATTACTACCCCTAATGCCTCATCGCGAGCCACTATCTCATCGAGCACGGAGCCAGCATGGGACTCAGAGAAACCCTGAACGACAAACCAATCATCGGACGAACCCTCGCGGTCGTGGCGATCTTCTTCGCTGCCTACTTCATGTTCCGTGCCCTGAACAGTTCGGAACCAGACAGCCTGGAGCGACGCTCAGAAATGGTCACCATCCGTGATACCGAAACGGGTGACGAGTGGGAAATGAATCGCGGACAGTTTGAACGCTTGTTGCTCCTGCAACAGGGCAAGATCGATCCCAACGGCGGTATCCCGAGCCAGTTCTCCGACGGCAAACCTGTCGGCGTGCTCGTCGACAAGAGCGATTGGGAAGAAACCGTCCAACGCATCAACGCGATGAAAGACCAGTTCGGGTCTGACGGGTAAGCATCAACCCGTAGCGCCGCGACGCTTATTCAATAGGTCCTTGATCTCGTATGCGCGGGCTTCTGTCAGCGGGTACATCCGGATCAAGACCAATGAGATCACGCACAGCATGATCGGCAGCCCAATCTCGAACACCCTGAGTAACAACAGGGTGTTTTCAGACTGAATCGATGCTTGCTCATCAAAACCGGTGAGCTCGATGAGTACCCCCGCGACGAAGTACGCGACGGCCATCCCCATCTTCATGAACCACCAGAACACGGAGTAGTACGCGCCTTCGTTGCGTGTGCCCGTGTTGAGATCGTCTTCGTCGCAGACGTCCGCAACCATGGCGCTCGCGAGCGTGAAGAACATGAGCATCCCTGCTGCGAGCAGGACGGTTGGGATAAGTGTCAGGTACGGGTAACTCGGGTTGTAGCACACCACCTTGAGTGCCTGCGCTGATCCCATGAACAGGATCGCCAGGGTCATGGTTTTGTTCTTGCCTATGAGTTTACTGATGTAGACAAGCGGGAAGACCGCGACGACGGATGTGATCCCCCAGAGTGTCCCGTTGTATCCGAGCAATGAGGACGCAGCTTCCTTGTTCCCAGAGAACAGGTAGAACACGGCGATATAGTTCGCGAACCCATTGACGACGTTGAACCCCATCACGGTCGCAAACACAATCCCGACGAGAATCAGGAAGGTGCGATTCGACCCTGTCTGCTTCATGCTTTTGAGCAGCGACAATCGTTCTTGCTTGATCGCTTCGTCTCGGTGCCCCTCTTTACACAGAAACGCGCAAGCGAACGCAGGAATCAGCACGATCCCGGCCGCAAGAAACGCGACGTTGCGCATCCCGTCCACCTCGTCGCCGTTCCCCTTGAAGAGATCCCAGTTGGCCATCGCATAAAACCATGGAGTCGCGATCGCGCCGACGTTCCCGATAAAGCTCTTGGCGCTGAACAGACGCGTCCGCTCGTGGTAATCGTCCGTCATCTCCATGCCCATCGCGCCGTGTGGGATCTCGAACATCGTGACGGCGGTATAGAAGATCAGGGACATCAGGAGGAAGTACCAGAACTGATCCCCCGCATCCCAATCTCTCGGGACGGACCACATCAGGACGAATGAGATGGACACCGCGAGCCCGCCGATGAAAATGTACGGGCGCCGTCTTCCCCATCGCCCCTTGGTATTGTCGGACAGGTACCCCATGAGCGGATCGGTGATCGCATCCCAGAACCGAGGCACCATCTGCGCGACGCCGACCATGATCGCGCTGATCCCAAGACCAACATTGAGGATCAACCCGGAGAGTTGCCCCACTGAGTTGAACAACGCGATGGGCACGAATCCACCCATGCCGTACGCGATGAGTTGAATCCAAGGGATCCGATCGCGAGCGCTGGTCGTGTGATGTTGCGGCTCGTCTGGTTCCTGTCCCTGCGGCATGTGTCGTCCCCATGTGTCCTGCTCAGGATGAGCTTAAGAACGAGAAAAAACCGCCCAACGACGCGTGTCGTTGGGCGATTGTGGAGTTTCATTTTTGAACCTCAGCGCGACGGTGTGTCACGGGCACCCAGCGCTGAAGGCGGTCAGGAATGCGGATACATCGAAGAAGTTCCATTCGCCGTCGTTGTTGAGATCCGCGGAGTCATCCATGGAGTTGAACGCGACAAGGAATGCGGAGACATCGAAGAAGGAAAGCTCGCCGTAGGGTTCCGCGAAGTCTGCATCGTTGCACGGACCAGCGCTCGCGCCCTGGGTGAGACAGAGATCATCGAAGAAGACCGTGCCGGTTGGGGATGTGCCTGCACCGAACTCACCGCCGAAGAATCGGAATGGGAGCACCGAAACGCTCGTCGGCTCGGGTGGGAAGTCCCCCACGTCGAGGATCATCTGATCCGTCACGGTGAATGAGAACGGCATCCAGAGTCCGCCGGTCTCGTCCGCCGGAAGGGCGAACTCGAACGCGCCCCAGATCGAGAAGTTTGGAGGCTCACGACGGAACTCGAGCTTCACGCCAACGATGGTGTCCATGATGACTTCACCTTCGGGAACGAGGTAGTACCCCGAAACGGTGACATCGCCACCGAGGTATGTGAAATCTGGGTCGTAGAGATCAGACCCATCAGGACGGAAGATGTTTGTTGTGATCCCCTGGAATCGCGAGGATTCACCCGTTGCAGGACGGAGCCGGATCGATCGGTTCCCCGAGCGGACCTGAGCATCCACATCGTTGATATCGACATAGTCGCTCGCGGACATATTGAACGCGTTCCATCCAATCGGGAGTGCGGAGTTCGCGGGGTTCGGGTCCTCGAACCCTGCATTGGTCAGTAGGTTTGTGTCATCGTTCGCAAACGCAGCGCCACTCATACAAATGATGGCTGCGATCGCGGATACGGATCGGTGTGTTGTGGTGTGCATCTCAGATCTCCTTTGGCGACTAGTTCACGCCTCTATCACATAATGTAAAGGTTTTCATCCTTGATTCAACCCTACTTCTCTGATTTCTACGATTTTCCTTTTCAAATTACCCATTTTGACACACCATTAGGGAGTCGTAAGCAATGCAAGCTGCTCAAGCATAAAAACATCCCTCACCTTGAGGTGAGGGATGCCCAGTTGGTTTGCGTTCCAAGTCGTCTTTTTACAGTGTTGCCCAGCAAAGCTCAGGGGTGGCCGGAGCAACGTGTTCGAAGAATACGTAGGACGACGGTTATGGACAACCGGCGTTGTATGCACTCAGAAACGCAGACACATCGAAAAAGTCAAACGCACCATCGCCGGTAAAGTCCGCGAGCGGATCAGCATCATTGAAGTACGAAAGAAATACGGAGACATCGAAGAAGTTGAGCTCACCGTCTCCCGTCAGATCCGCGGCGCACTCATTGGCCGCGTCTACGACGACCTGCATCTTCAAGGGATAGATATCCTGTGTCCACCAGAACGCAGGCTCATCGATATCGTTTACCCCCCACTCTGTGCTAAATCCGAGCCCTGCACCATCGTTTGAGTTACTCCACGCCCATTCAATATCTGCATCACTCTCGCTCGTGAGAACGACCCAATACGCACTCGATGCATCAAGACTGATGTTCGAAGCTTGAAAGGTTGCAACGCCAAGTGATGTGGGAAGGCTTGCCGGCGCGGAGAGTGAGCCGAGCAGTCCCCCAGGTTCGATACCTTGGTCTGAGTAGAGCTGCAAGGAAACTTCTGCGCCTGCAGGAACCGCTATCTCGATACTGATTGAAGAGAGCGTGTGTGATTCCTCATCCGTATCAAAGCGTGCAGCCAAGATTTTTTCACCACTCGCATACTCAACACCCGCACTGGATTGGTCAAGGTTGTTTGCAAGATCATCCGCGAGAGTAATCGACGAAAATGCGGCGGTGATCAACGCGAGCAGTGTTTTAGTCGTTGTGTATTTCATGGTTATGTCCTTAGTTTTCAAGCAATGACAAACGGAGGCGTGCCGCCGCCGAAGTCTTGCATGTGGTGGAGCGAGTCGCTATCCATAGGTAGCCCGTTCATGACTGTGACGCCAGCATCGTCATTGATGACGACGTTGATGGAAGCTACGGCGTGATCACCATTGTCTGCGAGACGCAGGAGCATGGACTCAGCGTAGATATTGTCATTACTATTGCGAGTTCCTCGGGCCGACCGTGTGTTGTACGGTGCTTCCCGATTGAATACTCCATCGGTGATCGTGTCATCAAAATACATCTGGCTGACGAAGTTAAACGTCGTAGATGAACCCGAGAACTTCCGGACGCGGAAGTGGATGTGCACCGTCCGCCCAACGTAGTACCCTGGGTAAATCGTGATGAACCGCACATTCCCATGAGCATCGCTCACCTGATATCCGCGAAGGAATCTCTGTCCCAGAGTCCCATTCTGCGAAACGTCGGAGTACAGACCGCCTGCGTCGCAGTGCCAGACATCGACATAGCACCCACTAACTGGCGTGCATCCTGCGCCGGAGTACTCACTGACATTGATCGCGAGCCTGAGCGGCATCCCCGGCTTGACATCCCCGGTTGTAGGGTCAGATCTGATATCAGATCGATTGAGCATTTCATCGACCCAATACGGTCCCTCTGTTTGTGCTGGCGATTGAACGCACTCCGGGGCTCCTTGGGCAGCACGGCTGGCGAACCCCGCAGCAGCGAGTGCCCCGAGGCCGACCGCACTATTCTGGATCGCCCCTCTACGTGAAATCAGCTGTTTCTTCTGCTCAGATCCTGTATTCTGGTTCTGCTCGGACATTCGTGCCTCCTTTGATAGACGTGGTCACATACTGAGTTGTCACTCGCGAGAGATATGGGGACATCATTTCCAAAGATTCGATCAAGAAATATCCTTGTCCAGATTTCGTTGTCCCCATTGGACTGACTCGAGACAATGACATGTGTGCACAACAACCAATACAACACAACCCAAAACGCAGGACCAACTCTCCATCGCCGAGTGGACAAGACCTCTTTGAGATCTTGTTTCTTGAGAACGCGGACATGCTTGAGACCTACCTGCGCACGCTGCTCAGGGAGAGCGCCGATCTTGATGACATATTCCAAGAGACCATGCTCGTTGCATACCGTCGGTTGGGCGAGTATGACCGCAACCGCCCATTCGGAGCATGGATCCGTGGCATCGCACGCATCTTGGTGCTTGAGCATTCGAGAAAACAACGCTCCCGCACACGTACGAGCGACCCTCACTTGTTGCAACAGATCGAAGCTCGTTTTCTCAGCCTTGAGCAAAGAAACGGCGACACCTTCCGTGAGCGCACCCAAAGTGTATTGGAATGTGTCGAGAAACTACCACAATCATTTAAACAGAGCATTGAACTCGTGTATGTCCGTGGCCTAAGCATCTCGCAAGCAAGTGTTGCAATCTCTACCGGTCAGGAGGCCATGAAAAAGAGAGTCCAACGGGCAAGAGCAATGATCGCAAAGTGCCTCGGCCTCAACTCATCATCATGACACATGACGATCAAATCCCTTCCGAATATGCTCATCGCGAAGCCGATGAGCTTGTTGTCGATGGGCTACTCCGCTATCACCACGACCAAGATGAATCCGCACGATCTGCACGAAAACAACGTGTTATGGACGCGCTCCGAACTGAGGAGTACACAGATCTCGCGTTCTCTCAAACAAGCCATCGGAAATCGCGACGGCTACGTCGATGGTCGGTCCCCCTCGCTGCAATGATCATTATTGTCAATGCCTTGGTGCTCATCGGATTCCCCAACACGCCATCTGCGTACGCTCAGGTATCTCGCTCTATTGAGGCCCTTCAATCGGTTGGATTCCGACGATATGAGGTTTGGGTCAACCCACTAGTTAACCAGAACGCCCCAGCACCTCGCAAGAGTGAGCCCAATGCGTACATTGACATGAACGCTACAGAATCAATGATGATTCGCCATCGGCCACCACACCATGGTGATTGGTTGATCGCAGGGCGTGATGCTCAGGGAGACTGGGCGATTGATTCGGACAATCAGATTTTGCGGGGCGATATACGCGCATTCCTCCCGCCTTGGTCTTTGGACAATCACTCGCTCTTGGTGAACTCTATCGATCGTGTGCTTGAGCAAACGCTCACTCAATACAAACTCCAATCACCAGAAAAATCCGAAGACGGAAGTATTCTCATCATCGCGGATCGCAATCTCGGCATGCGTGGCCCACAGCCTGAACAAGTCATCATCAGGATCGATCCTGAGACCGAACTCCCCTCATCCATACACATGGTTTGGCTCAACAATGACGGGCGAGAATCGCGGGTTCCTGAATCTAATGCAACTCCAACACAGAGACCTGCACCAGGTCAACATCCCAGACTATCGAGCATTACGTTCGAACTGGTTGAGTTCCCGCAGTGGTTGGACGAATCATGGTTTGATCCTCATTCCCACACTTCTGATCCCTAACCTCTGGTACATCTAACGAATCTGTAGTTATCCAACACCGCCCGATGCGTCAGGTGCAGATTTCCTCACGCTCTGATTTCCGTACTGGCGACTGCCGAATATCTATACGGAAATCAGACATCTGAGTCACTCAATCACAGCTTTGGAATCCTTACAGAGGCTTATATCCAACCACATGAGATTTCTAAGAATCTCATCTAAGATGGTCTCAACAATATTCAGCGCAAGAATAAAATCGGCACCTGATGCTACCCCGTTTCTCAAAGCGGGTGATGAGATTTGAACTCACGACATTCACGTTGGCAATGTGATGGCAGACCATCGACATCTCTTTGTTTTCAAGCACTTACGTTTTTGAGGAATGCTGCGCCAAATCATGCGCAGTACGTTTTCGTCCGTTGCTGGCGGTGCCTGACATCGTGTGTCATCGGATGGCAATCTGGCCTCTTTTCGCGTTGCTCGCAAGCTCGCTACTTTGCCCCCCTCAATACCCCGATTCCAGTCCTGCAGCAGGGCTTCATATTCTTATCCTACTGACAAAGAACGAATAGACTCGCTCTCTTGAACCCAGTATCCCTGACCTCGAAGGCGATCACAGTATGATGATCTATGCCATGAAGATCCGGTACGACACTCTTCGTGCTTTCATGTTCATCACGCAGACAGCTCGCCAAGCAGATCCGGTTCTTGAAAGCCGAAAATGCGATCCTTTGATCCAAGGTCAAAGTTGAAAGGACGCGTGCGGCTCACCGCCGACAAGCGATCGACACTCATCTGCAATCTCTCCGGGTTCACTCTGACTGATTTTTTAGACCCTACGGCGATGATCCACGATTGCTCTACCCAGTGATCAAGATGAGGCTGAAACATCGACCTGCGGCGTGATTTTTGCCGTATGAACGGGTGTCACAATCTGCTGACCCACCGCTCTACGATTATGCTGTCACGAAGACTGATCGAGCCTTGAGTTCCACATGTTTGCGGATTGAGCATCACCAAACCGGCGCAGGTAGTCCGGAAGCACTCCTTGCAGGATCCGCCTGACTTCATCCGGTCGTTCGGCAGAATCAATCGATTCTGCGCCCCGGATCATCCAGGCGCCGAAGTTATGCCGACCGATTTCCTCAGCTGGTGAATCTGGGCTGAGCTGCCCAGCACCGAGCGAAATCGCAGCGTTCGCGAAGTATCTCGCTCGTTTATTGTGCCCGTCTCCAAGGCGTTCGAACTCGTCGATAACGATCTGTTCCCACGCTTCTCTCGAACCGACAAGCTCGATCCCCAGCGGTGTAATTCCGAGCAGGCTTTCCTGCTCTCCGGGCCCGGCGACATACAGGCGCAGGAGCAATCCCCTTGTCCGGGTCAGCACATACTTCTCGCGATCATCCCACGACTTATAATAGAACGCGAGCGTGTTCGTGTTCCGCTCAACCTCGTAATGATGCTCGCCGTAGACGGATTTAGTGACCTCGATCGCTTCCTGTATGTATGAAATTGCCAGCTCGAGTCGATCTACCCGCTTTGTGACTGCGGCCGCGGTCTGCAGGGCTGAGATGTACGCTGGAGAGCGTTTCCCAAAGATCGAATCGGTCTCGTCCAGCATGTCGTCGATGGATCCAACGACCTCGCTCGCCCGACCAAGCCTGCCCAGCGCGTTCGTTCGGTGCAGCTTGGCAATGAATATAGGAACCCGGTCTTCGGGTGCCCCGTTCCGCTCACAGAAATCGATCAGCCAATCGGCGAGCTCGAGGCTTTCTTCGGTCTTATCAAGGCTGCCGAGCATGCCCAGCCGAGAAGAGACGGTCACCGAGAGCCAGTGAATATCGACCGGTTCTTGTTGGAGGGCGAACTCGATCGCTTCGTCGAGCATGGGCTCGGCCTCGGAGATCCTGCCCTGGGCCTGATAGATCGTGGCCAGCCCGAGATGAACGATCTGCAAATCACCGGTTGGCGTGGGCTCAATGCTTTCAAGGTATGCGCGGCTCCGTTCAAAGTCTTCGATGGCGCGATCAAGCTCACCGTTATCGAGCAGGGTTCTTGCGCGTATCCGGTAGAGCGTTGCGCGGTCGAGGTCCGACCATTCTTTGGTCTCGCTGAGCAGATCGATCGCGGTGCTGAGATGGTGCTTGGCCTTGGTGAACTCGTGGATGTTGCCGTACATCTCACCGATGAGGTAATGCGCCCTCGTGCGCATGTCGATGTCTTGGTCGAAGCGTTCATCGATCGTCGGCGCCGCGCCATCGAGGAGCTCGGCGATCTTGGCATCCGGGCCGAGCCGTTCGGCCGCCACCGAACGGAATAGGTCTCTGAGCAGGAAATCGTTGATATCCTGAACACGGTTTTCGTTTCGTTGTGCTATCTCTCGCTGCTCTTGCTCGAGCTTAAGCGCCTCGCTTGTCTTGATCCCGAACGCGACGCTCACGCTCGTCCCAGCGATGAGCGCGAACAACGCAACCGATGCGCCGATCACGCCCGCACGATTGCGTGAAACAAACTTGCTCAGCTTGTATTGGATTGTGGGCGGCCCGGCATCGACCGCGTCTCCGCTCAGGAAGCGTCGCAGGTCATCACCCAGCGCCGCGACGGTCTGGTATCGACGCTCCGGGTCTTTCTCCATCGCGCGAAGTGTGATCCAGTCCAGATCCCGTGGGATTCGTGACTTGGGCCCAGCGCGATGCCCGTTACCCGGCCAGGCGAGATCCTCGGCATTATCAGGATCGGAGATCAGTTCAAGAACACGGGAGCTGGGCTTGCTGACGGGTGAAGAGCTGATTTCACTGAGCAGCGAAGCGATGTTCTCGCTGTCGGTCACCGAGTCGTATGGAGATCGACCGGTCAGGAGTTCATAGAGAACGATCCCGATCGAGTAAACATCGCTGCGGGTGTCGATGTCGCCGTTCGCGCCCATCTGTTCCGGGCTCATGTACCGTGGCGTGCCGACCAGGGCACCCATGCTAGTCATCTGCATCGATGCGCCGGAGGTATCATCGAGTGCCTTGGCGATCCCGAAGTCGATTACCTTGCAGAGTGGTTTCTGATCCACGCTGGTGACGAGGATGTTGCTCGGCTTGATGTCGCGATGGAGGATCCCCTTGCTGTGCGCGTGCTGGACCGCCGCACAGACCTGGATCAGCAGATCTATTCTCTGTTCGATCCCTAACCCCTCGTCACGAGCGAAGCTGTTGATGGGCACGCCATCGACCAGCTCCATCACGAAATACGGGCGCTGATACCCATGCTCCTCTGTGGTTACGATTCCGCTATCGAGCACGCGTGCGATGTTGGGGTGGTTCATTCGCTCGAGCGCTTTTCGTTCAAACTCGAATCGACGCAAGACCGACGCTGAGTCCATGCCCGGCTTGATGAGCTTGAGCGCAACATCTCGTTCGATCGGGTTGCTCTGATGCGCCAGGTAGACCACGCCGCACCCGCCCTGCCCGATCTGCGACCGGATCGCATACGGGCCGATCTGAGTGGGATGCTCGATCTCGATTTCTTCGTTCGTGAGGTGCCCCGCGGGCGTGAGCCCGTCGCCGCTCTCTGTCTTGGCATCGTATCGGAGGAGTGACATCACCTCGGCGATGAGACCTTCTCTCCCCGCGCAGGCCTTGAGCACGAACGCCTCCTGCTCGCTCGCGGGGATGTCGCAGGCCGCGCTGAATATGTCACGGATCTCGTCTTGGGTGAACCCTTCAGCCATCTTCATCTCCAGCGAGTTCTCTGCGGAGCCAGGCCCGTGCATATCGCCAGTCGAGCTCTACAGTCCTGGGGCTGACCCCGAGAATTTCGGCGATCTGGGTCGTGCTGAGCCCGCCGAAGAAACGGAGTTCGACCACGCGCGCCTGACGATGATCGACAAGATCGAGCTTCTTGAGCGCCTCATCGATATCCAACGCATCGAATCCTGCTTGGGCGTTCGAGATCATCGCACCCGAGAGCGTGACTCGGCCGATATCTCCGCCTCGTTTTTCGCTTCGTTTCTTGCGTGCATGATCGATCAGGATGTGCCGCATCGCCTTCGCGGCGATGCCGAGAAAATGCGACTTGCTCTCCCATTGCTTTGATTCGGAACGGATCATCTTCGCGAGGGCCTCGTTGACGAGCGCAGTGGGTTGCAGCGTGTGCCCAGGGTTCTGGCCGCGGAAGCAGACATCTGCGACGGCTCGGAGTTCCTGATAGATCGCGATCGCGTCGTCTCTGGCCAAGCTCGAGACATCGATCTCGTCTTTGATCAGACCTAGGAAGGCGCTGTCCGAATCGTTGCTGCTCATCCCATCAACTCCGCTCGGGTCCTCAGTAATGAGGTCTGAGTCTACCAGAACTCGAGTGTCCGGTGGAGCAATTACGCAAGTTACGCAGCATGAGAGAAGGTGAATAGGCGGGTGTCTCTGCTCGAGACACCCGCCCAACGCTTCATGCTCAGGATCAGGGATCCGACGCTGGCACGACCAAGATGTTCATCGGGTCGCTGGTCCGGACGCTCGGCGGCGGGTTCCCAACCCAGATCTGGATCGTACCGATCGCCGAAACATCACCGACCCCAAGAGTTGCCCTCACGATTGATGAGGTATCGCGTGTCGAGGGGATCGATCGCCCGTTGACGAACACGATGCACCCAGGCGCGAAGTTTCTGCCTTTGAGTGTGATGTTGTGTTCGTCCATGGCTGGCATACCATCGATCGTCTCGGCTGCGAACGGAGGCACCCCGACTTCGATCTCAGGATGGCTCACGAAGTCGACCTCGGGGGTTGGCCAGAGCATCTCGACGACATAGGGCTCTGAGACCCCACCACTGGGCACGAGCGACGCGCCCAGGTCGTTGCCCTTCCCATCGATGAGTTGCTCCGTGTAGCGTGTGCCCTGTGGGTTGGGCGTGACGACCTTGACGATGCGCCTGCCAAATCCCGCGAATGCTGCCGAGGGAACGCGTGCGACGAGCTCACCTGAGCTGATGAACTCTGTGCTCACCTCGTTACCGTCGATACGCACGTATGAGCGTGGCGTGAAGTTGCCGTACTTGGGGGCTTCGTACCCGTCGAAGTATGGGACGGTCGCTGGGCCAAGGATTCGGACGCGAACGAATCCCTTGGAATCTGCTTCCACTTCACCAGGTAGGAACAGGTCCGGAGTGACTTCCCAGATCACCGGTCGCGGTGAGGGTACTTCCGCAATTCTCGTCCGGCTCATCCCGCCACCGGGGCCCGGGTTGCAGAGCACAAACTCCTTGAATCCGCTCCGAGCCACGAGATCTTCAGCGACCTTGACATATAGTTTTCCGTCAGGATTCGTCTGCTGCTCGCGTGGAAGCGAGACCCCGTCAAGCACGACGGATGGGAACCCTGGCGTGCTCGGCTCTGCGCCGGGGCGGTCCCAGCCCGAGAATGAAGAGAAGTAATCCGTGGCCGACTGGGCCGGGTTGCCCAGATCCGAGAGGATATCGGGGCCCCAGAGCTGGTCCTGCATGTACTCGAAGTAATCACGCCGGGCAATGAACGAGTCGTTTCCCGCCGGCGTGCCGCCGTCGACAATCACGACGGGCTCCTCACCCCAGCGCGGGTCGCTCGCCCAATAGGTCTCTTCGATCCCCTGGAAGTTGGGGAACGGGTACTCGATGGCAAGATCGATGCTTTCCGATACACCATTGTCGTTCTTGACCCAGAGCCGAGCCATCCCGGGGAGGAGGAAGAACCGGTTGGGAATCTCGACGAGCAGCGCCTGATCGTTGAGACGCGTGCGATCAAGATTTTCCTGGCGCCCGTGATGCTCAATCTTAACCTTGATGTTCGTCCCCGAGAAGAACTTGTAGCCGTAGAGGACCATGGGGGTTGTGCCCGATGCCATGTCGTTGAACTGGCTCTGTGAGGGCGAACGCTGGTCGTAGATCCGCATTGGGGCTGAGACCCTGCTCCCACCGATGAGCTGGGGCTGGAGGTTTGTATCGCCGAACACCTGGATCGGCGAGAGACGGTGCTCGTTGGGGAACGCGAAGTCCTCTTGGATATCGATCCCAAGATCCTCGTTGCGGATCTCCCAACTAATCGATTCCTCGATGCACCCGATGCACTTGTCAATGCTGATCAGGTCAGCGCCCAGCGCCGAAGCGCTCGCCTCGAAGCGTGCCACATCGAACCCTGCGACAAGCTCGATCTCGAGCCCGCTGCTGTTAGTAAGCGTCGCGTCTGCGCCGAAGTATGGCGTGACCTCGAGCTCGCCGTTGCTCGGCATGCGCACCGTGTGCGTCCGTTGGTCAACCGGATTCCCGTTGTTCGAGTTGTAAAAGTTGATCCTGACATCGTCTGGGACCGTGTCCCCGTCGGACGCGAACTCGAGGCGCACATAGGGGCGTATCTCGAGGTCGAGGTCCTGGAGCAGGTAGAGCAGCCCGTCGATGTCGGCCTGGATGACACCGGCATCGACATCAGCGTTCCAGCCGTCGGATCCGCCCGAGGGGCTCCAGTTGAATGAGAGTGGGCCCTGCCCGAAGTAGGCCAAAAGGAGCTCGGTTACTCGGATTTTGCCGTCGAAGAACTTCTGGCGCAACGAGCTGCTGATGACGCCCGTGCTCTCATTGAACACTCCCTCGGTCTCCAAGATCGGCGAGCGGACCTTGCCGGAAAAGAACCTGGACCATGGGAAGCTGACTGGGTCGTACCACACGCCCCCGGGGGGGAGGTTGACGAAATCCACCCCGAACATCGAGAGGTCGTCGTAGCTCACATCGCCGTTGACGATCCCGGTATCCACGATGTTGGTCCCGTTGCCTTTGTCTATATCTAGGTCCGCGTCGATGTTCAAACTCGCGCTGGCGTAGATCCCTGCCTCAAGGGCTGGCTTGAGGTTTGAGAGCAAGTCGGTTGCGAACTCGTCGGGGTCCCAGTTAAGGACAATATCGAAGTCCTGCCCTGCGAACAACTCGGTTTCTGCCGGTGTTGCGATCGCCAGTTCGCCCGTTGTGCTCGCGTCGAAGTTGCCTCCGGAAGCGTGCGCCTCGAACGAAACATCGACCCTGCCGCTGAACTCACGGAGCTTGACCCCGCCCTCGATCACGCCCACCCCGTAATCAACCCGGGCGTCGAGGCGATCGTTGATCTGTGAACGCGAGATGACATCCTGTGACTTGAGCGTGAAGAGGTCCTCGACATAGGAGAACCCATCGACGCCCAGCGAGCCGTTGGGATCCCAGAGACTGCGTCCCTCGATGCTGACTTGCGGGTAGCTGCGGGTGATCAGCGGGATCGAGAGGTACGGCTGCTCGTACTTGATGACAAAGAACTCCTCACCTCGGTTACCTGTGTTGGTGTTCTCGGCCTTCCTGTGCCCGCCCACATAAACATTCCCGCCGGCGTCGACGATCAGGTCCGTGGGGCTGAACGAGATATTGTCCTCGTTGGGGCGGTTGGGTGCATCGATCATCTCCCAAACGAGCGAGCCATCCTCGGGATCGTGCTTGCTCGTCATGACCTTCGGGTTGTTGCCGTCCCCGCCAAAGTGACCGGACATGTACACATTCCCCAGCCGATCGAGCGCGACATCCGTTGCGATCCCGGTCGTGCCCGTCGTATAGGTCCAGACGAGGTTCCCGTCCGTATCGTACTTGTTGAGCTTGAATGTATTCGAGGCGCTGTCACCGCAGACATAGGCGTTGCCGTCGTTATCGACCTCCATGTTCTTCACGCGCCCGCTGTTGGTCGTTCTGGTCCAGAGCTGATCGCCGTTATCCCCATCCCACTTGGACAGGCGCCATCCGCCCTCGAAGCCGTCGCGTCTGCTCGCGAAGTACACATCCCCTTCAGGATCGAGCTTGAGCGTATCGAT
>SPJK01078615.1_pt1 | contig 16572 bp, 14 predicted proteins | sample 3741771 | NCBI WGS metagenome assembly SPJK01 (sample SAMN10925997, study PRJNA522277) | cold seep metagenome | isolation source: Elba SIP-enriched marine methane seep metagenome, extraction at timepoint T2 | place: Italy: coast of Elba, Mediterranean Sea | reverse complement strand
CCGGAGCAGGCGAACAGGCATAAACCGTCTGATAGGAAGCCCAGATAAATAAGACTAATACACTGTTTTTAATACTCAATTTCATTATCTAAACTCCGTAACGCATACTTCAATTATCCTTTCGTCGCCCCAAATAAACCAAGCCGAGTCGAGGGCTAGGTTTAACAATACCACTGGCGACTATTTTATCAGCGCTTTGCCGACACTTTAAAAAAATAAATCCCAATTGCGCCGCCTTTTCCATAATCACGATTAAAACCGCTTGCTCCCCGGCCCGCCGAACTAACACCAAACCTTGCTCAGCCTTTATCAATACTTGTTGCAATGAACCCAATTTCATTTCCTGAGCTACCCTACCGGCTTGATCAGAAATCGCGGTAGTCAATGCTCCAACCCGGTCTTCATCAACGGTATTCTCGATCAATGCGGCCATCACTAACCCATCAATGGAAATAATCGCAGAAGCTTGAATATGACTTGATGAATCATTTAATTCGTCAAGAATATCCAATAGGGTTTGGGATAAAATCGTCATCATATTTCTTTAAAACTATTGACGCTATTTTATCTCACTAATTCCTTTTATTTAAAAGCCCGACTGACTTGTTGATGATATTGCTTAAATCCAGCAGCGGCGCGTACTTTGTCACCGAGCATTTGATCGACTGATGCTTTATGCAAAATTAACCCGGCTTCGGGCAGAGATTTCATTTTATAAGGTAAAGCATGCAAATATTCATCCTGTTCAAATGGCGCTTTTGTTCTCAGTTGTTGTGCAAATGTGAGTAATTGACTGCCGTTAAATACCGAGACTTGACCGGCAATACGCTTTCTTTCACTGATCGGCGCTAAGTATTCGATGATTGGTTTGTCATCTGTGTTCAATTGCTGATTATTGAATAAGGCGGAAACTGAAGACAAATTGCCCATATAATGCGCTAACAACGGTACTTTTTTATAATTGAACTCCATGCGTCTTAGCCAAACTTCACTAGCTTCCTGGTTTACAGGCGATGCGTCAATTTGCCCTAGCAGGCCGACTACCGACCAGCGCGGCACAAAATCGCCGCGCCATAATGTCACTCTGGGAAAAACCTGCAACATAGTCTTGGCGATAATCATAAATTCCTGTTCAGTAATTTGATGATTCGGCAACCATTGCATAAAAAGCCCTTCATCTTTCAGCCGCTTTCGCACTGCTTGAAAATGCTCTACGGTATATAAATTGCCGCTACCCGCCTTCCAGGGTAAAAACAAATCGCCAATGATGACATCGTATTGTTCCTCGGTAGCCATTAAATATTGCCGTCCATCTTCAGCAAAGATATGCGCACGATTGTCATCGAAAAGTTTGCGAGTTTGTTGTTGAAAATATTGTTTAGAGGCCTTAATCACTTCCGGAGATAGTTCCGTCGCCACCAGTTTTTTTATCGGAAATTGCAAAGCGGCCCCGGCGGTGATGCCTGTTCCTAAGCCTAATAAAAAAACCGATTCGGGCTGCCGATGCAAAGCTAAGGGAATGATTGATTGTATTTCGTCCAGGGCGGCTGTGGCGCTGCCGCCCAGTGAATAATGACGATTAATATTAATTTGGCGGTCGCCGGTCTGTTGATCCTCAGTGACGGTTACCGTGGCCCCGGCCCCTTGCCAAGTTTGTAACAAAATCTGCTCTTGCTCAGGCCGAAACCCGTCTAACTGAATTTGGCGGACATGAAACCATAATATTGACGCCGTTAAGGCGGCAAAAAGCGGCAAAAGCAACGCTTTTGGCTTTCTATAATCATTTTTAAGCGCCAAAACCAATCCACAGAACAACAGAATGAGGGCGACAAACTCTATTCCGCCCCAAGGACCGAACAGCTTAAGAAACAAAAAACCGGCAGTTGCTGAACCGATAATGGCTCCTAAAGTATTAATCGCCGTCATATTGCCGACGGCATAACCGACGCTGTTGGTCTCATATTCAAGCATTTTTAATAAATAGGGGAAGAAAGCGCCTAAAACCAACATGGGTGGAAATATAACTATGATTATTAAGCTACAAACTTCAAATATATAGGCTTGCCAGTCATGCTGATTGCCGAAATATTGCAAATTTCCGGTCATCGCAAAAAACGCCTTATTGGCAATCAGTAACAGAATTGATGCGGAAAACAATAGCCATTGTAATGTTGTGTGCGGTCGGATCTGCAATTTCATAATTCTGTTGGCTAATAAGGATCCCAACGCCAATAATAGTAAAATCGCCACCAAAATCGCCGAAAAGGTGTATACCGAATTTTGCAGCACCTGGCTGAACATACGATTCCAAAAAACCTGCAAAGCCAATGCTGCAAATCCCGACAGAAAAGCCAGCCCATAAACAGAATATAATTTCCCTTTGCTCTGTTCAGGCATTGCCGAGGAGACGGCATGATCTTTATCTATTTCACGAAACAATAATCGAAATCGATACATCAACGCCAAGGTCGCCACACCAATCAATATGTTGATCACCACGGCCATATAATAAGTGGTTTCAATCCCCCATTTTTGCGGTAAATAAAACCCTGCGGCGATGACCCCGATCCCTGCTCCCATCAAGTTAACCGCATAAATAAGTGAAACTTTATTGCCCAATAGCTGAATTCGGTTGACCAGGGTGTGACTGATGACCGGTAAAGTCCCCCCGATAAAAAAAGCAGGGGGAAATAACAGCAACACGCACATCAAAAATTTCAGCACCAAAAAGCTAACACTATTCGGTAAAAAATTATTAAACAAAAAAGGATAAATTGCCGAATAAATATCCGCTATAAAAAAATAAATTAACGCGGTTAGCGCTGTGGCCAATTCCAGAACGGCATAAAGGGCTAAGGGTTTTCTATATTGACTGACCCGCTTTCCCCAATAATGGCCGCCTATCGCCAAGCCGGAAAAGAAAGCGGTTAAGGTTGTCGCCGCCGCATGGGCGCTATTGCCGAATATTAAACCGGTTTCCCGCATCCACAATACTTCATAAATCAAAGCTGCGGCGCCGGAAAGAAAATTTAAGCAAAAAATGACAATTTGAAATAAAAAGTTTTGATGTTTGAGTCGATCTTCCTTGTTCATGTTTCCTGAGGCTAAAAGTTAATCAAATAGAAAAAGACTTATTGAGAAATCAAGCGATCAATTTTCTCCTGTAAAATATCAAATTCAATAGGTTTGTATAAAACATCGCTTGCGCCAAACATCATCGCAGTTTTCAAATAATCAACGCCGACCGCATTAGCTCCCGAAATAACGAGAATAGGCGTTTTCCGACTGGAAATATTTTTTATCAACTCCAATCCGTCCATATCCGGCATAAAAATATCAGTGATAATCAAATCGAAAAGGTGATTTTCACATATCTTCATCGCCTCGTAACCGTTATTGACGGTGACCGCTTCAAAACCGAAAGCATCTAAAGCTTTTACTAATAAGGAGCGATAAAACTCATCATCATCTACGATTAATATTTTCTTTGTCATTTGTTTACAACCATTTGAAAACCACTACAAGAAAGTGGACTCAGTTTTATTATAATTGCAAAGTCCTCATTACTGTTCGCTATTCTTTGTATTTTCTAAATTTAGCACATGACGTTAGCTATTCGCATATCAATTTTCGGAATTGTTACAAAATTTTACATCTTAGTTATCAATTATTACCAAACGACAACCCAATTTAACATTCACTTCGCCTATGCTTGGAGTAGCTTTTTTTTGTTTTTTATACAACGCGTTAACTTTTCATGGAGTCGATATGGCAATTTTCAAATTCAATCATTTTCTCGTTTTATCCAGCGCCATCCTCACCCTATTCTTATTTCCGGCCTTCGTTTTGGCAGAATATGAAGATGATGACGAATATATAAAACCCAGCGCTCGGCAAGCGTTTTTCAATCCGAAACAAACGACTCACAAACAAAGCCGCTTGCCGCGCCGCTGCCTGCGCGATAGAGAAGATGCCTGGGAAGATTATGATTTATCGCCGCATCCAAAACCTGAACCGGAACCCGTTTTTGAACAACCTTGCGGCATCCATTTATTAAGCACTCGCAGCGATAGAAACGGGTCCCTGAGTTTCGGCGGCATGCGTGATTATGATTTTGTAAAGGGCTATGTGTTACGTATCGGCTGGACGGATATTGAAAAATCATCCGGCGTCTATGATTTTTCGGCAATTGAAAATATTTTGCTGGAGCTTGAAGCCTTAAAGCAAACATTAACCCTACAATTAATCGGCAGCGAACCGGATCATATCGCTGAAAATGCAATAGCGAACTGGACCTGGTTCGGTCCGAATCCGCGCCATTCCGGCGATTGCGCTGATGAAGACGGCTGTTCCCGCCCTTTGCCCTGGGACGCCTACAGTCTGGAGCGTCAACAGGCTATGTTGCAAGCGTTAGCCGATCATCAAATGAGTTACCAGGGCGCAGACATCCGTTTGGCTGATCACCCTTTGCTGGATCAAGTGTTATTTTCGCTGGTCGGTTGGGGAAGAATAAGAGAAATAGGGTTTCAGGTAGAAAACTGGCCGGATTACAGCCGGCAAAAACTGATAACCGCGACATTGGATAATATGCGCATGCATCATCTCATCTTTCCGAATATCGTTCATCAGGTCATGATTTGGCCGGTGCAAGATGACGATGCCGTTAATCCTTTATGGACTGAATTATTGGATAAAATTGCCGCTGAATTCGGCGCGCCGGACAACCCTTCCATTATCGTCTTACAGGAAAATTTACAACATAGCGATATTAACGACGTTGAAAAATTCGGCCCGAATCCCGATGGTCAAGCCAGTCCGATTAGCTACGCAGTAGATAAAGTTTATACCGGTTTTCAAATGTTGACTTCCTGGGATCAACCATTCACCAGCGGCAATCAGGTTACCGGCGGCAACCCGATCAGCGCTATGGAATGGGCCAATGAAACTTGGGAAACTCGCTATTTTGAGCTGTATACTCAAGACGCCGACGCCGCCTTCAACGGCGAACAGCCCTGGTTAACGGATTTTCAACGTCTTTCCGATACTTTATGCGATTAGTTTTGCGCTAATACCGGCTCGCGTTTCGGCATAAATTTAATTGCAATAATTGCCGCCACGGCAATTGCAATCAACACTCCGGCCAGTATAGGGCGGTGGTAAACCCAGGCTAAAGCGATGGTTATCAAAGCACAGGGAAGTGTGATCAAGAAAGCGAATATGCCGGTTCCCATCGCCAGCAAATTGCCCAACAATGGCAATACGCTCCCCACTACGGATAATGGTTTAAAAATCAATGATAAACCAAACCACATCACTAGCGTTCCGCCAATACGTATGCCCCAGGTTAACAAAGTATTTTCCTTATGTGCGGCGGCAAACATGGCTTCCGCATCCATCAATCCCATTTTTAATAAATCGATGGTTCCACCGGCTTCAGTTTGATAAGGCCCAAAACTTTGATTCAATTGTTGCGCCACTAGACTGATTTCGCTGTCGCCCACCTGAGTGAAACCGATTTTTAAATCGCCGATCACAGGTTCCCCTGGAAAATCGCCCAGATAGAAATTATTATCCACTAGACTCACCTTTTTACCACCCAATTGCGCAGGCATTTCAACACTATGCAAACTGACCGTATTTTCACCTCCAATGCGATTGATTTGCGAAGCATTCAACTTAAAATCGCCCAAAGTCACATGCTTGGCTTCCAGCACTTTACTGTGATACAACATCGGCGGGTTATCATAGCCGGGCTTTTTAAATTGGGAAGAATTTATCGGCGACTGGCTCCATTGTTTAACATAAGAATAAGTCTTGGTCGTAGTTTTCGTGCCGCCGACCTCTTCGCGGGTTTCTGTTTTCACATTTTCCCGCCATTGATACATCGACACGTTCCTTTTCAGCTTAATGGCATTAGCGGAAACGCCGAATTCTTCATCGTTCAATACTTCTTCGGTCACCGCCAGCCCTTGCAGATGCACTAATTTATCCTGATTAGCCGATTCTACAATATCTGCGGAAATACTGACCACCAAACCTTGCCCTTCTTTCAAGGTTTTATAGCGCTCCACGGAACGGCCTTCATTCCACCAGAGCAATGGGAAAGCGGCGATAAAAAGAAAAAATCCAAACAATATTCCTTTGATAGATTCGCCGATGCGGCTAAACCAACCTTGGCTAGTGACTTCAGTATAGGAATCGTTATCCATAGCAGATCTCCAATGAATTGAGCATAAATAATAATCTTAGTCTACATCATGTCAATTGACTATGAATTATCATAAAATCGACCTCTGACTCAAAACCGACGATGACTTTCATTCTACAGCTCTATTCTAAAAAAATATTTTCCCAATAAAAACAAGCATTAATCAGCATCATCTCAAATTAATATTCCAAACCGGAACTCACCCGTCTTTTCTCTATTCTAAACAGCTAAACATTTGCAATGCATTGCTTAGAAAGGCGGTATGCAATCAAATGTTTAAGCGAAATATCTTTGCGGTTTTGGAGGTGTTATGAACGAGGTATTAAATTCTGAAGAAATGCGTCCGTTGACGGCTGATAAAATTCAGAAATTAAATAAACATCTGCATTTTTTGCAAAATGAAGCAGATCATTTTCTGGGTTATCCTTGTACGCGTGAGTTTGATTATCAAACTTTGTTTCAATTTTTACAATTACCCATGAATAATGTCGGCGATCCTTTTCGCGCCAGTCGTTATCATTTGAACTCCCATCAATTTGAACGCGAAGTCGTAGATTTTTTTGCCCGATTATGCGGCGCTGATGCGGCTGAGGTTTGGGGGTATGTCACCAACGGCGGTACTGAAGGTAATATGTACGGCATTTACTTAGCCAGGGAATTGTTTCCGCAAGGCATGCTTTACTATTCGGAAGCCACTCACTACAGCGTACCGAAAATATTGCGCATGGTCAACGCCCGAAGTATTCAAATCCGCAGTCAATACAACGGTGAAATTGATTATCGGGATTTATTTGAAACCTTGAAAATCCACCGTGACCTACCGGCAATCATATTCGCCAATATCGGCACCACCATGACCGGCGCCGTCGATAATATTGAAAATATTAAACAAATTCTTAAGCAATTATCGATCAAGCATTACTATATTCATTGTGACGCAGCTTTAGGCGGTATGCTGCTACCCTTTATAGAAGGCGCGGAAAGCTTTGGTTTTGATGCCGACATCGACAGTATTGCGATCAGCGGTCACAAAATGATCGGTTCGCCGTTACCCTGCGGCATCGCTTTGGCGCGAAAAAAACATGTCGATAGCATTAGCCGGGCGATTGAATACATCGGCACTTTTGACACTACAATTTCGGGTTCGCGAAACGCCATCACTCCTTTATTTCTCTGGTACGCCATCAATACAAAAGGCTTCGACGGCTTCAAAAAAATCTGTCAGCGCTGTATAGAAATAGCCGATTACGCCATAGCAGAACTACGCGCAATCGGAATTGAAGCTTGGCGAAACCCCAATTCCATTACCGTCGTTTTTGCTCGCCGCAAAGTTCCCGAAATCATCTTGAAACGTTGGCAAATCGCCACGGAAAAGGATTTCGCGCACTTAATTACCATGTCGCATGTCAGTCGCAACCATATCGATCGGTTCATTCAAGATATACGGCAACTTGATCAAGAGGTAGCCTAATGAAACAAATGACTCTGATTGCCGATAATTATCTGGGCATCGTATCCGACATTAGCGAAACGCTTGCCCAGCATAAAATAAACATAGAAAATCTGGATGCGCATTTAGTGGGCGGCATGGTCATCATCGTCCTGGAAGTAGATCAATATGACCACGCTCTGGAATTATTACACCCATTTGAAAACCTGAAAATCGTTACCGAAGACGCGATATTAGTAAAACTAAAAAACCAACCCGGCGCTTTAGCGCGGATTACCCGTCGTTTTACCAACGCCGGAATAGGTTTGCGCAGCATCCGCTTTATACAACGCAATGAAGAAGTCGGTTTAGTCGCCATTTCTGCAGAACGTAGCGAAGAAACGCTGCAACTCATCGCCGATGTGTTGGTGGCATGAACCTGATTTCGAAAACAGTGTAAGGATGGATTAATGTCTATCGAAGAAAAATGGCGCAACATCAATCCAGCCTACTTGCAACCGCAAGCGCAAGCGATCAAACCGTTATTGGAGTATTTGGCGGATTATCAGGCGGAGCCTATTATTCAAAAAACCCGAGAACTGATTTTGGAGATACGCCAAAAACCGGATAACGCCAACGTCATCGAGGCATTTTTACAAACTTATCAACTCAACTCCGCTGAAGGCAAGGTATTGATGAGCCTTGCCGAAGCCATTTTACGGATTCCCGATCAAGCGACTCAAACCCAACTTTTATCTGAAAAATTACAAGCCGTCGATTGGCTCGCCGATTTACCGGATGACAGTTTATGGTGGATACACAGCGCCGCCAATCTGCTATCCACTTATTCCAAGCCGACCGACCATCCGCCGGTGGCGAATATTCTTGCCAACCTGGATAAACGCCTGGGCCTACCGCTGATGCGGCAGGCGGTTTTACACGGCATTCAATTACTGGCGGAACATTTCATTTTAGCCGAATCATTACCTAACGCGCTTAAACAAATCGGTCATGATCAAACTTGGCGTTATTCTTTCGATATGTTGGGCGAAGCGGCGTTAACTTCAGCGGATGAACAACGCTATCAACAAGCCTATCTGCAGGCAATTCAAGCATTGGCCGACACTCATCAAAATCAAACCATGCTGGAAAAACCGGGGATTTCGATTAAGCTTTCCGCGCTGTGCGCAACTTACCATCCCATTCATCAAAATCAGGCCTTACAAAAACTGCGATCTTCGGTATTACAATTAGCGCAGGCGGCCAAACAAGCCAATATCAATTTGACGCTGGATGCTGAAGAAAGTCACCGGCTGGCGATGTCATTACAATTATTTGCAGGGCTACGCCGCGATGAGCGTTTAGCGGGATGGAACGGCTTGGGTTTAGCTGTACAAGCCTATCAAAAACGCGCATGGCCGGTTTTGCATTGGCTAACGGAATTGGCCGCTCAAACCAGCAGCCGAATTCCGATACGGCTGGTCAAAGGCGCTTATTGGGACAGCGAAATAAAATGGGCGCAACAACAAGGATTAAGCAATTATCCGGTTTTCACCGACAAAACGGCGACTGATCTCAGTTATCTGGCCTGCGCAAAATGGTTGCTGCAGCACCCTGAACAGTTTTATCCGCAAATAGCCACCCATAACGCCCACACTCTAAGCGCCATTCAGCATATGGGCGCGCAGCAGCAATACGAATTTCAACGTCTGCAAGGCATGGGCGCGGAATTATATCAACATGACAGCATAGCGCAACCTTGTCGAATCTATGCGCCGATCGGCCAATTTCACGATTTACTGCCTTATTTAGTCAGACGCTTGTTAGAAAACGGCGCTAATAACTCATTTGTACATAATCTGGCTAATCCAAATATTGACGCCGAAGCACTCAGTGAAGATCCAGTCCGTTTAATCAGGAGCAAACAATGGAAAGCACAGCCCTTAGCTTTACCCGGCGAAATTTTTTCACCCAGAAAAAATTCAGCAGGCCTCAATCTGGCTGACCTGGATTTATTGCAACAATTACAATACAAGCTAAAAAGTAATGAAAAACAATATGCCTGTTTTCCTTTAATCGGCAAAGAAACCACATTCGGCGACAAACAGCCGGTATTCACATTAGCCAATCAACTACCGTTAGGCACAGTTCAGGAAACAACACAGGAACAGATCAAATCCGCTATTGATATTGCCGCCTTAGCTTTCCCGGCATGGCGCTTATCGACATTAACAAGTCGCTGTGAATATCTCTATAAAATGGCGAATTTATTGGATGAAAATCGTTTGGAAATCATTTCCATATGCATTCGTGAAGCAGGCAAAACCTTAACCGACGCCGATTCGGAAATCCGCGAAGCCATTGATTTCTGCCGCTATTACGCACAATCAGCATTGCAATTATTAAGCAGTGACTCAAGCTTACCGTCGCCGACCGGTGAAGAAAACCAATTTCATTATCACGGGCGCGGGGTCATGATCTGCATCAGTCCCTGGAATTTTCCGGTCGCCATTTTTATCGGCCAAATCGCAGCCGCACTGGTCGCCGGCAATTGCGTGATCGCCAAACCTTCCGAACATACGCCTATTACTGCGTTCTTTTGCAGTCGATTATTTTATCAAAGCGGCATCCCGGAAAACGTTCTGCAATTAACGCCGGGGCAAGGAAACAGCGTAGGATGCTCATTATTAAATGATGGGCGAATCGCAGGCGTGCTTTTCACCGGCTCATGCGCTACAGCGCAATCGATACATCAACAAATTGCCCGATTTCCCAAAATCATTCCCATTATTGCGGAAACCGGAGGGTTAAACGTATTGATCGCCGATAATTCCGCCCATCCTCAGCAACTCGTTGAAGATGTTATTCAATCTGCCTTCAACAGCGCCGGTCAACGCTGTTCCGCCTTACGCATTTTATGTTTGCCGAATGATTTAGCGGAGCGCCTGTTACCGCTGCTTATTGGCGCAACTGAACAATTGACTATCGGTAATCCGGTTGAAATCAATGTAGACATCGGTCCCCTGATCAGCCCCAAAGCCGTTAAACAATTAAAAAAACACGTAGCAAAATTCAGGAAAGACAATCAAATATTGTATCAATACCCACTGGCGGAAAATTTATCCGCACAACGCTATTTTCCACCAACCATCATAGAATTAACGCAGCTACAACAATTACAAGCAGAACAATTCGGCCCGATTTTACATGTATTCCGTTATCAACCCGATGAACTCCCTGAGCTACTACAACACATTAACGCTATGCAGTTCGGATTGACCATGGGCATACACAGCCGCATTCAAAAAAATATTGATTATATCTGCCGCCACAGCCAAATCGGCAACATCTATGTTAACCGCAATATGGTAGGCGCGGTAGTGGAAAGCCAGCCGTTCGGCGGAACCGGCTTATCAGGCACCGGCCCGAAAGCCGGCGGCGTGAATTATTTACGGAGACTGTGTAACGAACAAGCCATCAGCATCAATACGGCGGCTGTCGGGGGAAATTTGAATTTGCTTTGTAAAAACAACTCGACCTAATTATTTTCCAATAATTTTAATTTCAACAAATGCACCCGCCGGTTATCGGCTCTGATCACTTCAAAACGGAATTGATCGAATTCCAGTTTTTCGCCCTTCTTAGGCAAATGCTCTAACTGTTGAACAATAAAACCACCTACTGTATCGCATTCTTCTTCATCTAAATCCGCTGAAAAATATTCGTTGAACTCTTCAATCGGCGTCAGTGCCTTTAAAGTATATTCCTTGCCGTTGCGCTGATGAATGTATTCTTCCTCATCGGCATCATGCTCATCTTCAATTTCACCGACAATTTGTTCCAACACATCTTCAATTGTAACCAAACCGGCCGCCATGCCATATTCATCAACAACAATAGCCATATGATGACGTTCGGTGCGAAATTCCCGCAACAGCACATTTAAACGTTTACTTTCCGGCACCACATTCGGTTGCCGCATGATTTCTTCAACTTTCAGTTTTTTATTCTGCAATGCGTGAGCGAGTAAATCTTTCGCCATCAAAACACCGACAACTTTACTGCGATCATCTTCAATCACCGGAAAGCGCGAATGCCCGAATTCCAAGACCAAAGGAAAAATAGTCTCCAATTCAGCATCTTTAGGAACCACGACCATCTGTACTCGGGGAACCATAATATCCCTGACCCGCATTTCACTCACTTGCAGTACGCCTTCAATCATTGATAAGGCATCCGGCTCTAATAAGTGTCTCTCTTCCGCTTCTCGCAGTATTTCCAGCAGTTCTTCCTGATCTTGCGGTTCACCAGTTAAAATTTGCCCGATTCTGTCTATAAAACTTTTCTGATGCGTCTGGCTACTACTCGGGGGTTTATCGTCACTCATATTGCTATCCCTCCTGATAAGGGTCTTTTATATCCAACTCTTTAAGTATTTTTACTTCCAACGATTCCATTTGTTCGGCTTGATCTTCTTCTATGTGATCATAACCTAATAAATGTAAAACGCCATGGACGACAATATGCGCCCAGTGATCATGCAAATGTTTTTTTTGTTGTAATGCTTGTTTTTCCAATAACGGCGCACAAATGACTAAGTCTCCCAACAAATCCAACTCAACCCCTTCCGGCGCTTGAAATGGAAAACTCAATATATTGGTCGAACCGCTTTTATTGCGGAATTGTTGATTTAATTCAGCGCTTTCAGCATCATCGACAATGCGAATGACGATTTCAGAATCCTTTTGATAATTTGCTAATGCTTTATCAACCCATAATTGCAGTTGTTCAGAACTGGGCAGATTATTCATCGGCGCAACTATTTGTAAGTCCAGATGATTCATGCCGATTTCAAAACCGAGTCTGGAAAATGTTGATTACTTGAAAAGCAAAGGCTGAATTAACGTTCCTGTTTCTGTTCATAACGTTCATAAGCGCCGATAATTCGTTGCACTAAAGGATGCCTGACCACGTCTTTGACGCCGAAGAAAGTGAAGCTGATGCCCTCAACATTGTCTAAAACTTTCAACACATGAATCAACCCCGACATTTTTTCATTGGGTAAATCAATTTGAGTAATATCGCCAGTGACCACAGCGGTTGAGCCAAACCCTACCCGGGTTAAAAACATTTTAATTTGTTCAGTAGTGGTGTTCTGCGCTTCATCCAGAATAATAAATGAATCATTTAATGTGCGACCGCGCATAAAGGCCAGCGGCGCAACTTCAATGATATTGCGCTCGATCAGCTTGTCGACTTTTTCAAAGCCTAGCATTTCATATAAGGCATCATATAAGGGTCTTAGATAAGGATCGACTTTTTGCGCCATATCGCCCGGCAGAAAGCCCAGCTTTTCACCGGCTTCAACCGCCGGTCTGACTAAAACAATGCGCCTAACCTCCTCTTTCAATAAAGATTCGACTGCGCAAGCAACGGCCAGATAAGTTTTCCCGGTGCCCGCCGGACCTACCCCGAAATTGATGTCATGGCTTAAGATTTTTCGCAAATAATTTTGTTGATTTTCACCTCGGCCTTTAATCACGCCGCGTTTGGTTTTTATCACAACCTGATCTGCAGACTCTTTTTTTGAAGTTTCGGAGTTTTGCACGAGCTGGTCAACATTTGCATCTTGCAGCGCCAAATGTACCTGTTCCGGAGTTAATTCTTCCTGTTCGGTCATCGTAAATAATTTTTCCATAATAGCGCAGGCTGCCTGAACGGCAACAGCCTGTCCTTGAATCTTAAAATGGTGGCCGCGATTGGCAATTTCAACATGCAGGCGTTTTTCTATTTGACGAAGATGACTATCGAATTGCCCGCAAAAATTGGATAATCGATGATTATCAGCGGGCAATAAGGTGATTTCTTGTGAACTGATTGGGATATTCAAAGCTTATGCGGTTTGCAGAATTTTATCCATTGAAGATTCAACCATGCGCCCTCTTAACGAATTCGGCAAGGCTTCGGTGATCAAAACATCGACAAATTGACCCGCCAAACGCGGGTGGGCGGCAAAATTCACCACACGATTGTTTTCTGTGCGGCCCGACATAAATAAAGGATTCTTTTTCGATTTGCCTTCGACCAAAACACTTTGAACTGTATTGACCATAGATTGCGAAATCGCTTGCGTCATCTCATCCAATCGTTTTTGCAAGCGCGCCAGGCGTAATTTCTTTTCATCAACACTGACATCATCCGGATAGTCCGCGGCCGGGGTTCCCGGTCTGGGGCTAAAGATGAAGCTATAGGAAAAATCGAAGCCGATTTCTTCAATCAAAGCCATAGTATCCTCAAATTCAGCTTCGGTTTCGCCCGGAAAGCCGATAATGAAGTCGGAAGACAAACTAATCCCGGGTCTCACCGCTTTAATTTTTCGCATGATTTCAAGGTACTCCTCACGCGTATGCCCTCTTTTCATTTCCGATAAAATGCGGTTATTGCCGCTTTGCACCGGTAAATGCAAATGATTCACCAATTGCGGAATTTCTGCGAACGCTTCGATGATATCATCAGTGAACTCCAGTGGATGGGAAGTTGTGAAGCGAATCCGCTCTATGCCTTCGACAGCGGCGACATAATGTAACAACAAACTAAAATCGGCAATCTCGCCGTCTTCCATTTCGCCCCGGAAAGCATTAACATTCTGCCCTAATAGATTGATTTCCCGCACACCTTGTTCAGCCAAAAAGCTGATTTCAGCGATAACATCATTGAGCGGGCGACTAATTTCTTCGCCGCGAGTATAAGGCACCACGCAATAGGTGCAATATTTACTACAGCCTTCCATGACTGAAACAAAGGCTTTTGGCCCTTCGGCTCTCGGTTCCGGCAAGGCATCGAATTTTTCAATTTCCGGAAATGAAATATCGACTACCTTACGCTGCTCGTTGCGAGCTTGATTCAATAACTCCGGCAATCGGTGCAGGGTTTGCGGCCCGAATACAATATCAACATAAGGCGCGCGTTTTTGTATGGCCTCGCCTTCCTGGCTGGCGACGCAACCGCCTACGCCGATCACAATTCCCGGTTTTTTATCCTTGATTTTTTTCCAGCGACCGATAGCCGAAAACACTTTTTCCTGAGCTTTTTCTCGTATGGAACAGGTATTTAATAATAAAACATCCGCTTGTGCAGGATCATCGGTCATTTCCAAATGATGAGATGCCTGTAATACGTCCCGCATTTTATCGGAATCGTATTCATTCATCTGACAACCATTAGTTTGAATATAAAGTTTCTCTGTCATTGTTTCGTAGATACTCCAACTACATTAATCTACTGTAAATAAACCCGCCATTATAGCGTGTAATCAAATTATAGGGTATGTGTTAAACGAACATACAAGTTAAACATTCGGCCTTATGTCGAGCTGACGCCCGACCTACAACATGCGTGCGAAGTATAATCATTTTTTTACAATACTGGCCCAGGCCGTCATCCACACTTGAGATTGATAGCTATCGGCGTTTTTATTCAATACACCATTCAAAACCATGATTAAGGCCTGATTAATAATGCCGAAAAAATACACATAAGCCAAGTTCGGATCAATTGAACGCAACTCGCCTTCCTTAATACCGCTCTGAAAAATACGCTTAATTTTGGTATACGGCGCCGTTTCCATCAACGGTTTTTGTTCAGGCAGAAATTCCTCAACCCGCAACTGCAATAAAAACTTCATCACTTCCGGAGCCTCATCGGTTAATTTAAACAATAAATCGACTATCTCCCGTAATTGCTCTGAACTTCGTCTGTTGCGTCGCCTTATATCATCAATTGAAATACTCAGGCTATCCAAAATATTTTCATACAGCGTTTCAGCTATTGCCTGCTTAGTTTTAAAATGTTGATAAATGCCGCGGGTGGTTTTTATCTCCAATGCGTCTTTAATATCAGTTAATGATGTATTGAAATAGCCTTTATCGGCAAAAAGCTTTAGCGAAGTCAGTAAAACATCATCTTTAGTCAACACTGTCTTTTGTTGTTCTTTATTTTCATTATCCATGTGTTTAATACACGGTTTGATCAACCGTTAATCTTTTCCATAAAACTATTTATACTCTTTTTGAATGGGTGAAATCGCATAAGCAAATTCCAAAAACAATCCAAAAGGGGTTTATAAATAACTCTACTCTCTTAAAGTTTCAAATGCGGCTACCAAATAATTGACCATAGACCATAAAGTTAAAATAGCCGCCCCATATAGCAGAATATAACCCGTAATATTGACAGGTATTCCGATCACATCATCATGATAGAGAAGAAAACCAATCGCCGTCATTTGCAGGGTGGTTTTCCATTTTCCTAAACGTGAAACTTTAACTTTAGCCCGTTGACCGATTTCCGCCATCCATTCACGCAACGAAGCTATGGTAATTTCTCTGCCGATAATAACCGCAGCAGGTATCGCCAGGTAAAGCGAGGCCTCTGACTGCACTAACAAAACTAAAACAATGGTTACCATCAATTTATCCGCTACCGGATCCAAAAAGGCTCCGAAAGCGGTTTCCAACTGCATTTTTCGGGCTAAATAACCATCCAACCAATCGGTAAAACCGGCTAAAATAAATATACCCGTACAGGCAATATTGGAATATTCCCAAGGTAAATAAAAGACAATCGCCAATAAAGGAATCATGGCGATGCGTAGTAAAGTTAAATAGGTGGGTAAATTAAATTGATCAACCATCTTGATGATGAAATATATCGTAAATTCTTTGCGCTAATTGCCGACTGATACCTTCAACGCCGGCCAATGCATCGACCCCGGCGTTTGATACGCCCTGTAGGCCCCCAAACTGTTTCAATAAATTCTGTCTTCTTTTCGGCCCTAATCCGTTGATGCTTTCCAGCACCGATTTTTTCTGCGCCTTAGCCCTTCGCTGCCGGTGTCCTGTGATCGCAAATCGATGCGCCTCATCGCGGATATGTT
>SPJK01029201.1_pt1 | contig 16575 bp, 11 predicted proteins | sample 3741771 | NCBI WGS metagenome assembly SPJK01 (sample SAMN10925997, study PRJNA522277) | cold seep metagenome | isolation source: Elba SIP-enriched marine methane seep metagenome, extraction at timepoint T2 | place: Italy: coast of Elba, Mediterranean Sea | reverse complement strand
TTTAAGGTAAAATTAAAACACTGTAGATGCAAATGTTAGGGTTTAGGGTTTAGGGGTTAGGGAGTAAGCTACACGGGTTGGAGTTCCTCAGAAAAGTGGGTGGTCATTTCTTACAAGATCACATTGGGGCGATTGACAAGCATATAATTGCGGCTGACTTCTACCATGCGAGCATCCGGAAAAACAGACTTAAAGCGATTGTCGAAGAAGGCCTGGCTGAGTTTTCGGTCTTCCTTGTTTGCGGCCAGGCGATTGAATAAGATTACACCATCAGGGCCCGCCAGGCGAGCAAGTTCTTGTAAGAAGGCTTCTTGTTCAAATACCTCGGGCACCACATCATCATCAAACAGGTCAACACAAATCAGGTCATAGGAATTATCAGGGAATTGTTGCACCGCCACCGACGCATCTGCGCAGATCAACTGCATGGCGTTCTTCAATTCATAGAGTACATAACGGTCGGCTAGATCGATTACTACCTCATCAATCTCAACAGCCGTAAAATCGCAACGGCAACCTTCCACCTGTTCCAGGATAACGGGTATACTTCCTAAGCCCAAGCCTAATACCAGTACATCATCGATGGGGAAATCATCCCAATTGTACCGGACGAAAGCTTCAGCAAAGTTATCGTATAGATCGCCGTAAGAGTATACGGCATTAGCGGTACTCAACTGGTATCGGCCGCGGCGTAGACTCACATACAGATGTGGATTGTATTCGGTGGAAGCACTTTCGACATGCAACTCCATGAGGTAACTCAACCAGAATTTCCACTTTGCTATTTCCAATGATCTGTTTTTCAGTAGGCAGTGGGCGGTATATGCGATTGGGCTCTTCGATTGCATTAGCTTTTTTCCCAGCGACGGTACTTAGCCGTTTCTTCAAACACACGAAGTAGGATAAGACGATCTTGAACACTGAGTTCTTTTTTCCGTCGTGCCAGAACCCGCTCCATCATGTCAAAGGCTTTTCCGGTTCGGAAGGTACTAAACCCACTAGCTCCGCCCCAGGCAAAGGATGGCACAAAGTTCCTCGGGAAACCAGGGCCGAATATATTCGCACAGATCCCAACTACCGTTCCGGTGTTGAACATGGTATTGATCCCTACCTTAGAATGATCACCAAGGACAAGCCCGCAAAACTGCAAACCGGTGGGCACAAAGCGCTCTTCCGGGTAGTTCCACAAGCGAACTTCCTCGTAGGTGTTTTTCAGGTTGGAGTTGTTGGAATCGGCACCGATATTACACCATTCTCCAATGACGGCATCACCCAGGTATCCTTCATGTCCTTTGCTGGAATTCGCTTGCAATACCACATTCTTTACCTCACCGCCAAGCTTACAAGCCGGCCCCATTGTTGTCGCGCCATAGATTTTTGCGCCCATTTTCAAAACCGATTCCTCCCCCATAGCGAAGGGGCCCCGAACCAGGCAGCCTTCCATGATCAAGGTATCTTTCCCGATATAGATGGGTCCGGCATGGGTGTTTAAAGTAGCACATTCGATCCGCGCTCCTTCTTCAATAAAGAGTTGATCGGCCGGGCCAATCAGTGTATTGGTTGAGGAAAGCGGTGCGGAGGAGCGGCCTTTCGTTAGCAGTTCAAAATCTAGGCGTAATGCCTCATCATTGCGAGAGAATATGTCATGCGTTCGATTGATCTTGAATATATCTTCGGCACGCAATTCTACACCAGATAAGTCGCCAAAGTCTTCATCGTTGACCATCTGATTGATCTGCGTCCCACTTAGCTTTGCCGCAATCAATTCCCCGCCAATCAAATAAGCCTCATTGACCTCCATCTGCCTGATAAGGCCAATCAGCTTTGGCGTCGGCAATACCGATCCATTAATGAGATAGTTTTCCTCGCCATAGTCGATCTCGTACTTCTCGGCCAGGTAATCTTGGGTAAGGTAGGATACAGGCAAACCGAGGTGGCGCTGCCATTTCTCTTGAATGGTCAGAATGCCAATGCGTAAGGCCCCTACTGGCCGAAGGTAAGTAAGTGGGAGGAGGTGGTCCCTGACTTCATTATCAAAGAGGATCACTTGTGTCATAGGGAAGGATAATTATCGCAGAGCAGTGCGTCGAACAAAAGGGAGTATACACAAAAAAGTCCCAACCAGCTTAGCCGATCGGGACTTTTCATGATGGCCAATGACATCTCCCTTAGGGCTTCTTGGCAAACTTGGCAAATTTCTTGTTGAACTTGTCGATACGACCAGCCGTATCTACAAATTTCATCTTACCGGTAAAGAAGGGGTGTGACTCATTTGAGATCTCCACCTTGATCAATGGGTATTCGTTGCCATCGTCCCATTGTACCGTCTCGTTAGAAGGCGCACAAGACTGCCCCAACCAAGACTTATCTACTGAAATGTCTCTAAAGATGACGGGCCGGTAATTATCTGGATGAATATCTTTTTTCATAACGCTCGTTTTTCCTAAAAGCAATTCGGACCGCAAAAGTACGAGCTTTTGTTGAAGTAGGGAAAAATGCAGGGCTTTTTTTGAACACATTGATGAACTTAGGCCAGCAGCTGGATCCGCTCAAGGCTATTCGACCCTGATTCAGCTATTGGTCTAAGTTCACCAAATCCAGCTACTACTCTCCTTTCACACTTTCTCGGCCGCCACTTGAGATCGTGTGGCCAAAGAAGATCGCGTTAGCCAGCAACTTACTCGTACCAAACCAGAAAGCCCGGAATGCCGGCTCATCTGTCATGATAATTGTACGCCCCGCACCTGTTCCGCTAACGATCACTGCTGCGGAAGATGCCAGCGAATCGAGGCTTGCCTGGTGTACGTAACCACTCAAGAGGGGTTCCTCCGTATACCGAATAGGCGTTGCATAAGCGTTTTCAGCTGGCTCATAAAAGGTGTTCCCGCGACGGAAGCTCGGCATTTCTTCCCGATGATAACCGTACAACAATGGATGTGTCAGGTCAACCTCGGTATTAAAGATAGCGCCACCCAACACGCGGCCACCATTATCGCGGCTCAACATATTGTAAGGACGCTGCGCTTCCTCACTCTCGGCCACCTCGCGCACGGTTAGTTGAGCCAGGCCATTGCGGCGGCACCATTCTGCCGCCCCTTTCTGTGCGATCAGAATCCCGCCCTGAGATACCCAGGTTCGCAATTTATTGGCCTCATTTTCTCCTAGCGAAGAATAACTACCGTGTGCCATGATAATCGTCGTGTACTCCGACAGATCAGCCCGGCTTATTGTATTCGTGGCAACCTTCGTCACTGGAATCTGATAGCGTTGATCCAATAGGTGCCAATTGGCGCCCGCATCGTAAGAGGAAATACCATCACCTACCATCAACATGATGTTGGGCAGCTGCAATGTATGGTAGGTCCGGCTACCTAAATCAGGTCCTTCTGCTGTCAAACCCGAATTAACGGCAGTTATCGGCACCCTGGTCGATTGTACCGTTTCGCCAATCAGCCGACCGATTTCTTCCGAAGACAAATCCTGGTTCTGCACCGGAACATAGACCGTCCCTCGTGGATAGTCCCGGCCATCCAAGGTAAAGGGCTCCGTACATACTTTCATGCGCAAGCCATTGGCCATCAAATGGTAGGCCGCTTGTGGCGCATAAAAGTCATCCCAGGTCATCAGGTAAGCGTAATCGCTGAAGCCCTCTGGTTTAGGAATGATTCGCATCGTACTACTCAATTGGTTCCCTAAGCGAACCGGGCTATTGAGTGTCGAGTACGGGAGGTTGAAGGCCATCGGCAGTGTCCAGGTGCTGATGTCATAGAATATACTATCCTCGAAGGTGGTTAAAGGATCAAACATTGCCTTCACCAGGCGGTATTGTGTTTGTTCGAGTGGCACCACATAGGCCTCGCCTGCTTCGTAAGCATGCCCATCAGCATTCAAATTTGCGCTCAGCTCATAGACCTCGACTTGATGCAACAGGAGGATATCCAACAGGTGATTGGCCCGGCTAGGATCATCATCGTGTCCAACAATATAGCCGAAACGGCCGTCTGCTGTCGCTTCACGCTGTGCATTCACATAGAAATTGCGCTGGAAATCCAACAGGTCGTTCTTCAATGCTACCGCTGCTGCCTGCGTACTAAGGGCAGTAGTTACCTGATTGCGGATGGTGAACGGAAAGCTCAATAGGCCATTATCCGTATCCTGCAGGTGGCCCCGCGAACTAGCTTGCTCGAAGAGGATACCAATACAGGCATTGACATCCGGATAGGTCGACCCCTTACCATAGTAGAAGTCATCGTAACCTTCCCGCGAATAGTATAGCGAACCGATGCGATCTAAGGCTTCGGCATGAAAATCGCCGATTCTAGCGGTAAGCTCTTGGTTTAAATCAGGCGTCAGTGGGTGAATCCGAGTTTGTTCTCCCGGCATGAAGAAGAAGGTCGAATTGGTCCCCATTTCGTGGTGGTCCGTCAGGATATTCGGCTTCCATTGGTGGAAGGTTCGGATTCGACCACGGCTTTCCGGGTGCTGAACCGGCAGCCAATCCCGGTTCAGGTCAAACCAATAGTGATTCGTACGACCGCGTGGCCAGGCTTCGTTGTATTCACGATCTTGCCCGTCAGCTGTCATGTTCAGGTTCTTGTGCACATTGGCCCAGCTACTGAAGCGGTTGAATCCATCCGGGTTGTAACATGGATCAAGCAAGATCACCGTATTAGCCAGCAACTCGTCGATTTCAGGGCCTTGAGCAGCCGCTAAATAGTAGGCCACAAGTGGCGCTGCATTGCCCCCACTCGGCTCGTTACCATGAATACTAAATCCTTGATAGACCACCAATGGTGTCTCCGCTAAGTCAACTCCACCTGAAGTCGCAGGATCACTCAGTGCAACGTGCTGTGCCTGTAGTTCATCCAGATTTTGGTGGTTTTTTTCTGACGTAATAGTCAAATAGATAAGCGGTCGCTGCTCGTAGCTTCGTGCATATTCGGTAAGTGTAATGCGTGGCGATGAAGCCGCCAGCAGGCGCATATAGCTGACTTGCAAATCATGGCTGATGTGCCAATCACCAATCTGCCAACCTAAGAACTCTTCCGGAGTTGGAATTTCTTCGTTGTAGCTAATATCCGGAAGGTAGTAGGTAATAGGCCGGGATTGCCCTATTGCTGTAATAGTTACCCCTATCAACAATAGGGTAAGAAGGGAATTTTTCAACATGAGTGTGCTCGAATTTGGTGTGTAGAATGGTAAGATAGGGAGAAAGGTCGAGACGTCTAGCCCGCCTCTTTGTCGATCAGGTGACCAGGGGATTCGCTACCAAATCAACTGGGGTTTGACAAGCTATTCACCGGGCTTACAGATCAGCCGGCAGAATATCAACCCACATCATCGACCACCTTGGGGTAACAGAGATAGTGTTTGATAAAAGTCCTTGGCATAATAGCATGATCAGGCAGTTTAGACATAGGTAACACCTCGCCTTTTTTCAGCAAAATGCCAATTTCATCCTTCGAAGTAGAGTAAGCTGCATTCGACTCTGTTCCGCTCAGAAAGAAATAGTCTAGTCCACCTTTTGGGAGGCGAATATCGGATTGAATTTGTGCTTGGATTCGTTCCTGATAAGATGCAGAGAACGGTTCATGGCTAAATTCTAGCCGGAAGAGTCGGCGATTTGCCAGGCCGGCGGAGAGATACGACAGGATAGGGTCTTCGTCCAGTTGCCACTCTTTCACTGCCGCCGCGATATCGGTATCATCCAAAACAGCAAAGCGTTCCAGGAGATCATCCCGCTGAGAACGAAAATCCTCGCGTTCCAAATCCCGGTTTTCGAGAAAGAATCGTAGTGAAGCTGGCGCAGGCAAAGCCCGCCCTCCTTCAAGTATATCTTTAGCGCGGCGTAGCACGGCGATCAGCATTAGCTCAGCCGAAAGTACCGTTTTATGCAAGTAAACCTGCCAGTACATAATGCGCCGGGCTGTCAGGAATTTTTCCACGGAGTACAGCCCCTTCTCTTCCACCACCAATTGGTTATCATGCACCGCCAGCATCTTGATCAAGCGATGGTAACCGATCACTCCTTCACTAACTCCGGTAAAGTAGCTGTCGCGATTGAGGTAATCCATCCGGTCCATATCCAATTGACTGCTGACTAATTGACTCAGGAAAGCCTTTGGATACTCGCCTTTGAAAATACGCATTGCCAATTCCAGGCCGCCGTCAAACTCCTCATTGAGTCGCTCCATAAATAGAATACTCAACTCCTCATGGTGAACGCTGATGAGGGTGTGCTCTAAGGTATGCGAGAAGGGGCCATGACCTACATCGTGCAGCAAGATGGCCAACTGCACCGCTTCGGCCTCTTCATCTGAAATATCAACTCCCTTAAATCGTAGTGTAGAAATCGCCTTCGTCATCAGATGCAGGGCACCAAGCGCATGATGGAACCGCGTGTGCAAGGCGCCCGGATACACATAGTGCGTAAGGCTTAGTTGCTTGATCCGGCGCAAACGCTGGAAATAGCGATGCTCCATCACGTCAAAGAGAATACCGTAAGGGACTTCTACGAAGCCGTAAACCGGGTCATTGAGGATCTTATGCGTCTTCATCGCAGGGCGTTTGCCTATAATAACACGAAAGTACCCAAAAAGTCATTGCCGGGTAGTGCCGCAAATTGAACTGATCGGTGAATTAGGCTTTCTATTCCAAATGAGCCGCTTGTAGCTCTCTTGTCAATTCAGCCACAAAGGCGACTCTATCATTCCTGGCTCGTGTCAGGAAGGCCTGCCCGGCAGCCGTCTCGGGGTCGAAATCTCCACTCCAAATCATGATTTCCAATAAAATCGGTAAAAGGGCAATCCCCTTTGGTGTGAGGCTATAACGAATCCTCGACCTTTTCACGCTGTCTGCTCCTTTGCGGATGATGCCAACCCGTTCCAGCAGGCGGAGTTTATCGCTCAGTACACTGGTAGATACCTTCTCCCCTCCCTCCAAAAACTCATTGTAGTGCCGTTTTTCTTTAAACATGAGGTCGCGAAGAATAAGCAATGACCACTTATCGCCAAAGTGCTCCAAAGCAAAATTAATCGGGCAGTGAGATCGTAATTCCATGGGGCAAAAATACCGAAATCCATCAATTCACTTGCAAAATACAAGTTAAATTATTTAACTTTGATTTTCGAAGTTAAAAACATTAAGCATGACTGTTATCAAAAATGACATCTTGATCGATGCACCCATCGATCAGATTTGGACCGCCCTCACTGAAGTAGATCGCCTTGAGGAAATCGACCCAGCCGTCAAAAACTCCACTCCACTCTCCCAGGCAACCGCTGGATTAGGTGTAGAACGCCGGGTAGATATGCTAGACGGTAAAAACTGGTTTGAAGAAAAATGTACAGCTTATGTCAAGCATGAAGCACTCACTTTCGAGTTACAAGCTTGCTCTTTTCCCGTACATAGTCTTCGGCACTCCTATTCATTTCAAGAAATGAACGGCAAAACGCAGGTAACTCAGCACATGGAATACCAGCTAAAGTATGGTATCTTGGGACAGCTCCTGGGGCTTATCTTGCGCCCCATGTGGAACAAGGGCAACCGCACTTTTCTACAAGGCCTGCAAGACTATACCGAATCCAAATCTGTTGTCCATGGCATATAGTGAATTTCTCGCCGACCGCGTTCGTCAGTGCCTAGCTCAAGCTATCATCACCGAAGAAAAGAAGATGATGGGTGGTTTGATTTTTATGGTCAATGAAAAGATGTGTGTCGGAGTTGATATCGATAAAGCTACCGGTAGTGACCGCCTGATGGTTCGGGTTGGAAAAGCGAGCCACGATCAATTGGTGTTCACTCAAGGTAGCCGGGAGATGGATTTTACAGGAAAGGTGATGCGCGGGTTTCTTTTCATTGACCCCAGTGGCTTTGACACTGATGACGACCTCCAATTCTGGGTAGACAAAGCGCTGGAATTCAACCGAGAGTTGTAATTCGCACTATACAAGTATGGTGAAAGACAGTCGTTCATCCGACTACTAAACCCAGCACGGAGCAGTTAGGGAAAATTATCACACCGCTAGTGTTGCTGCCGGCAAGGCGGCAAACGTAAACACAGCCTGAGCTGTGGCGAGGCTCGACAACGCAGCTGGGGGCAACACTAACCAATGAGAAATTCCCAAAGCATTCCGTAATGGGTATAACTTCCTGCCTGGAAACCAGCTTTCTCTGGCCGATTTTTTCACCTACCTTTAAGCTTTGGATAATAAGCCCTCCCCCTGGGGTCGTTACATTGATTCAAACCTTTCTCGGGTAGTTGATGTGTGCTTACGAAACGCTGCACCAACTACCGGAGAATCATTCAAACTATTGCAACTCCCGCAACCCACCTTTATGGACAAAATCAAAATTCTCTGGGCAGACGACGAAATCGACCTACTCAAACCACAACTACTTTTCCTGGAAAAAAAAGGATACGATGTTATCACCGTCACTAATGGCCACGACGCCTTGGAGGAGGTAGAGGAAAACAATGACTTTGATGTAGTTTTCCTGGACGAGAGTATGCCTGGCATCACTGGACTTGAAACCCTGGCTAAGATCAAGGAGAACAACCCGAATCTCCCTGTAGTGATGATTACCAAGAACGAGGCTGAAACCGTTATGGAGGAAGCCATCGGCGCTCAGATCACCGACTATTTAATCAAACCGGTCAATCCGAACCAGATCCTTCTGTCCCTGAAGCGGATCACCGATAATCGACGATTGGTGCGAGAGAAGACCAGCTCTGATTATCAGCAGGAGTTTCGTCAGATCCTCATGGAGATCAATAGTGGGCTGGACTATAACGAGTGGGTAGACATTTACAAGCGTATCATCAACTGGGAAATCAAAATTGATACGAGTAATGCAACCGGCATGGCAGACATTCTGTCGATGCAAAAGACGGAGGCTAACGCGGAATTTTCCAGGTATATCGTCAAAAACTACCTGGGCTGGATGAAGCACGGCGATGGCCCGATCATGAGTAATCGACTCATGCGTGAAAAAGTATTGCCGCATATCAATGACGATATGCCTACTATCATGGTATTGCTCGACAACCTGCGCTTTGACCAGTGGAAGATCATCGAGCCTATGCTGAACCGGGAATTCCGGGTAGAGGAGGAAGATTTTTTCTACAGCATTTTGCCAACTACGACACAGTATAGCCGCAATGCCATCTTTGCTGGTATGATGCCAGGTGAAATTGCCAAGCACTACCCAGATTGGTGGCGCAACGACACCGATGATGGCGGCAAAAACGCCTTCGAAGCCGAGTTGCTGCGCGCGCAGGTCAAGCGCCTCGTTCGCCGCGATATTAAGGTGGACTATATGAAGGTCACCAATGTCAACAAGGCCAAGCAGATGGAGGATAGTATCCTCGATTACCTGCACAATGACCTGACGGTGATCGTTTACAACTTCATTGACATGCTGTCGCACGCCCGCACGGAAATGGAGGTCCTCAAGGAACTGGCTGGTGACGAGAAGGCCTATCGGTCTCTTACGCAGTCCTGGTTTCAGAATTCTCCCTTATGGAGTGCCCTGCAGAAAGTGGCAGAGCGTGGAGATGTACGTCTAATTGTGACCACCGACCATGGTACCATCCGCGTCAACTCGCCCTCGAAAGTGGTGGGCGATCGAGACACCACAACCAACTTGCGGTATAAGGTGGGTAAAAACCTGCAGTACGACCGAAGGGATGTCTTGGAAGTGCGTGACCCACAAGGTGCCGGTTTGCCGCGGCCAAACGTCAGTTCCACCTTTATCTTCGCTAAGGAAGACAAGTACTTCTTGTACCCCAACAATTACAACTACTATAATAATTACTACCGCAACACTTTCCAACACGGCGGGATCAGCCTGGAGGAAATGATCTGTCCGGTGATCCGATTAACGAAGCGCTAAACTTCAGCGACTGATCATCCATAAAACAAAAAGCGGCTTGGGATTCCCAAGCCGCTTTTTTATTGGTAGAAGGAAGTGATCAACTCCGCTCCCTGCTAACGAATGACCGTCACATCTCCTCGATAGATTAAGGTCACATCATCGAGGAAGGTCACTTCAATCATATAAACGTATACACCTGGATTGAGTGGTTGGCCGGCTTTATTACCATCCCAAAGCTTAATTCCGTCCAGGCAACTAGGGTCTAAATTAGTCCCTTCATAAACGATGCCGCCCCAGCGGTCGAACAAACGGGCATAGTTCACCGAGCGAACACCACGACAGGCAAAGACCCGGAAGAAGTCGTTGTAGCCGTCCCCATTGGGACTGAAGATATTCGGGATGTATACATTTCGGTTGGCATCCAGTTCCACGAATACATCTTCTACTTCTGTACAACCATTTTCATTGGTCACCGTTAGTGAGTATTCCAAGCTGGTTTCCGGCCAAACAAATGGATTGCGGATGGTATCCGAACTAAGAAAATCAGCCGGGTCCCACTGATATGTATACGTGCCACCAGGGGTCACCAGCGGGCTCAGCTGTACGGTGCTATCCCCCAGTTCCACAACCACCTCATCGGGCAGGTTGATCATAATCTGCCCGGGTTGCTCGATGTTAACCGTCGTTTCCGCGGAACAGCCATTAATATCTTCAACGGTGATAATGTGCTCTCCAGCAAAGACTGTTGCCGGCTGTATAATCGGGAAGCTCAAGCCATTGTTATCCACCATAAAGGTGAATTCCATGAAGTCGTTCCCGGCACCACCAAAAGCTGTGTCAACTGAAATAAAAGTAGCATCACCAAAGCACAGCGGAGGTTCAATTGGATCCAGCACAACCGTGATCGGTTCCGGTTCCATAATATCAAAGGTCACTTCATCGGTACAGCCTTCGGTATCAGTTACTGTGATGCCATAAGAACCCGCCGCCAGGCCCGTAGCGGTATTGGCAGAAGCCGGTGCCACGCCACCCGACCAGGTAAATGGTGCTGGCCCCAGTGGATTGATCATAGCAGCAGTATTAACCGAAACCGCAATCACACCATCATCGTCACCATTACAGGAGACAAAATTGGTGGAAACATTTGGGTCAATGGTCAGGATCAACTCGTCCGGTTCGCTAAGTCCGATGATATTTTCTAAGGTACAATCGTTCGCATCGGTAATGATTACCGTGTAACTACCCGCTGCCAAACCACTCACCTCTGGTGTAGTTTCGGCCGAGTGTACCCAGAAGAATTCGTACGGCCCGGTTCCGCCCGAAGGATCAATCGACAGCACGCCGTCAGACTCTCCAAAGCAGGTTGGGCTTGTATTCTCTACGTTTCCTGTAATCGGCTCCGGAGCGCCGATCTCTATATCAAAGATTTCACCACAAACACCGTCTGAGACGGTTACCGATTGCAAACCTGCACACAATTGCGAAGCAGATGATGCATCCGTATTATTCGTCATCTCTCCAGAAGTCCAGGTGAAGTTGAACATTCCGGTGGTCATATCACTATATGTTGCCGTAAAGGTGGCTTCACCATCGCAGGTGAATTCATCCGGGCAGCTCGTGTCCATTACATTGGTGAAATCACCCACAATTGACGGCGGATCAGGCAAAATGATTTCCTGAACAACCGGATCACAGTTACTATCATCCATAATGGTCACCGAGTAGGTTCCTGCACCTAATGCCGGCAATGGGTTTTGCGTGGTTACGACACCTGGGTTCGTCGACCAGATATAGCTATAAGGCGCCGTACCGCCACTCACGAAAATGGTGATCTGTCCATTGGTGAAACCAGGACAATCCGGCAATCTCAGATCAATGCTATCCAATGAAATGGGTTCAGGAGCAGTTACCAATGCCGTATCAATAGCGGTACAAGCATCGGTTGCCGTGACCGTGACAATGTATTGCCCAGGAGCCAGGTTAGTAATGGACGACCCCATTAAACCATTATCCCAGGTGTAATTATCGATAGCGGCTCCCCCAGGAACGGCCACCACAGTAAGTGTGCCATCTTCATCATCCGGGCAACTCACTGCATCATCATTCAATTCGACAATGGTCGGCGGCGTCGGAGCCAGTATATCAACCACTAGTTGATCCATACAGCCGTTAGCATCCGCCACATCCAAAACATAGTTGCCCTGTGACAAGCCAGTAGCTACGGAGTCCATCAAGGCGCCATCGTGCGACCAGGTGTAGGTGTACGGAAAAGTACCTCCGTTTACCTCTGTTACGATGCTCCCGTCACTACCCACCAGGCAGGTTTCATTTACCTGATCGAGCAGGTTAACCACCAACAGTTCTGGCTGAACTACATCAAAGGTATCAATCACTTCACAACCCGCCGCACTTGCGTCGGTCATCGTAACGCTGTATTGGCCAGCGGCCAGCATAGTGATTTCACTAGTGGTACCAGTGCTGTTCGGAGCTGGTGCATTCGCACTCCAGGCAAAGGTGTATGGAATATCTGCGGGAGCACCGGTGGTATTTCCTGTGAGGAAAATCTCACCATCAGTTAAGCCGTTGCAGCTTACATCTGTAACCGCAGAGGTAATACTAAGCATTTTCACTGCACCAACGGAGTAGCACTCTTCAAAGGTACAGCCATTGTCATCGGTAACGGTAACACAGTAGGTGCCGGGGTTAATGCCCGTTAAGGTTGAAGTTGATCCAATGACCGAAAAACCTGTATCCCAGTCAAAGGTGTAGTTACCATCTGCCGTGGTACCCCCTGAAGCAGTTACCGAGATTTCACCATCCGCTCCTCCGGTACAACTGGCATCGGTAATGAACGTATTGTTATCAATAATGCGCAGAATTGGTGGTTGACCGAGCGGGATCAAGGCGATCGACGTACAGCCGGCCGGGTCAGTAACCGTAATTCCATACGAGCCAGCCGGGATGCTATCGATATAGCCGGTATTGCCGGGGTTCGTCACGCCGTTGGGCACACTCCAGGTGAAGGTGTAGCCTGGGCCAGGATTCGGCTCAGGTACTCCATCAAGAGTTGGTATAAATTGTAGCGAACCATCCGCCTCGCCAAAACAGGTCGGAATCGTATCGCGTATGGTGATACCTAAAACAGGCCCTGACAGCACCATTATGGTATCCACCACTTCCAGAGGAGGCACGCTGGTATCGGTCACCGTCACTTGATAAGTACCTGCAGGCAGGTTAGCGACCGTGGAAGAACCACCGTCAGTAGGAATGATGACTGGCCCGTTATTGGGGCCGCCCACCGGCACAGTATTCCAAAGAAAACGATAAGGTTCTACTGCACCATCAACAGTGACCGTAAATGAGCCGTCGTCAAAAGAGGGGCAGGAAAGACTGTCCTGTTCCAATAGCACAAAGAATGGTGCATCGGTGACATTGACCTTACCCTGGCGTATAACCACTCCAAATGGATCAAGGGTGCCGCTGGCGTCCCCTACTTCGATCGGAGTGGTATTGTCTCCAATGATCTCCAATGGGCTGCAATCTCCTAGCTGTCCGATAACATCGAAACACACCTGGTAGATGGTGGAGCCATCCACTAGCGTAACGCCGTTGAAACTAAAGTCTACCCAGCTAAAGCGCAGGATACCAGGTTCTGATTCTGCAAAAAGGCCATCGTCCAGGTCTGGCATATTCGGGTTAAAGCCCTGCACGCCAGTCCAACTGATGATCGTCGGATCGAAGTTGATAATGAATTGCATCGATCCTACATCAATGAAGTCTTCTACCGTGATGTCCAGGCAGATATTTTCGCCAGGCATCGCATTGGTCAGTGGTAAAATGAAGGTGACATCTTCGCACGCATCCATTTGTACCGTTGTCATAGCACCGCAGCTCTTACCATCTTCGATTTCAATGACGTAGGTACCTGGTTCCGGTACATAGAATTCGACCACATCATTGTGGTTGGCAGCGCCGTTCAGCACCTGGCCTTGGATACTTGGGTCATCTTGCCGATAGATATTGACGGTAGGATATACACCAAAGTTCTCAAATTCCGGCAAACCGCCTTGTACCCGGAAGGTGCCGGTACAACCAGTACTACTTCCAGTATTATTATTGACCTCGGAAATAACGATTTCGTTGAGATACACCACCGAGAAGTGTTGATCGACACTAGCATTTACGCAATCACCTGCCGGATCTCCTTCGTACTCAGCCAGCACGCCTAGGTTGAGGGCATCAAAAGTGATTGGGGCAAACCAGAAGTGAACAGGCGCACCACCATTGAAGGTGGTTTGAAGGTTACCATCATTGAAGAAAGGGGCATCTCCGCCGAGGTTATTGCCGGTATAGACATAAATGCCGAAAGGCGGGTTGCCATCATTGAGTGTACATGCATCCCCCGCAACATCTGCCACAGTCGGCCCCGTTACGGTAGGCTCACAATTGTAGAAGGCATAACCAACACCAGCTGGCGTTAGCGGCTCAGGATCACTCGTAAGATCTTCATCACCGGCATGGTCAATGAAAAGTGTATCACCGAGGCACAGGTATATGGTATCTGGCCCCAGGTCGTTGGATTGCCCAACAAATGGCCCGAAGGACGCGATTGTACCTGCATCATTGAAACACATTCGTGCTTCGCCGGTGGGTGCAGTACGCGTCAACAACACGGGGTCTGCCGTTTGACCGATTAGTATGCCCGAAGATAGAACAATGAAAAAAAGAGAATAAAGGATCCTGTTCATGGTTCCGCTTTGTGTGATTCTCAGACCATTTTCATGGTCAAAGGCAAGCATGATCAACGGAAACGCTCTTTATAGCAGTTCTTCCGATCATTTACCATTGACCATAAAAGTCAAAGATGGTTTTTAGTTTATGGGAGTCATTCATTAGTTGGACTCCGCGAACCTTTAACTCGCTGCTCTGGTCAGCTTAAAATATGTACTTAATTAGCTAGTCTGCCACTTACACGACAGACGATGCCGCAAACTCAAAGAAAAAGCACAGACAATGTCACAAACGTCTGCGACGGCGGCAAAATTACAATCTCTATACCCAATATTTGTGTTAAAGTCGGGGAAACTTGATGTTCGGCCCGACACCTTTGGATGAAGAGGCGCATTATCATCCCATTCCTTCGCTCATCTGAGCACCCTTCAGATAGACCTGCTGGACCAGATCGCTACCAAAGGCATAAGGGATAAATGCTACGGAAGACATGGGTTGGGTGGTGAAAAAGCTGGCGTATTTTCCCTGGTCGATACTGCCATAGTCCGTAGTCCACTCCAGAGCCGCCGCACCATTCATCGTAGCGGCATTAATCGCCTCCTCCGGCAACATTCCACATTTGATGCAAGCCAGCGATAACACAAAACTCATGCGCCCGGAGGGGGTAGAACCTGGATTATAGTCGGTGGCCAATGCTACAGGGATATCCGCATCTAACAATCGCCTGGCTGATGGATAATGGTCATTCAGGAAGAAAGGCGCTGAAGGCAGCAGCGTAGCAATAGTAGACCCTGCCTGTAAGGCAGTAATATCCTCCGCTGAAAACACTTCCAGATGATCGACTGAAATCGCTCCGCGTTCAACGCAAGCTTTGACGGCACCGAGGCTATTAAATTGATTGAGGTGAATCTTCGCTTTTAGGCCATGTTTTGCACCCGCCTCAATGATCCGGATAGTCTCATCGACCGTAAAGAAGCCTTTCTCGCAAAACACGTCGATGTAATCAGCCAGGTTTTCTGCGGCCACCTGTGGCAGCATAGTATCAACTACTAAATCGACATAATCCTTCCGATTATTCTTGTACGCCAAGGGCAAGGCATGTGCTCCAAGAAAAGTTGCTCGTATACCGATTGAGCTCTCTTCCCGCAATCGCCGAACAACGCGCAGCATCTTCAGTTCTGCTTCCACACTTAAGCCATAGCCACTTTTGATCTCGATCGCGCCGGTCCCCATTTGCTGTACCTCCTGCAGGCGTCGCCGAGCGGCCGCCAGCAGGTCATCCTCCGACATCTCCTGCAAGCGACGAGCAGAATTTAAAATGCCGCCCCCCTTGGCCGCGATCTCCGTGTAGGACAGGCCGTTAATTCGGTCAACAAATTCACCTTCACGACTAGCAGCAAACACCAGGTGAGTATGGGAATCCACCCAGCTGGGAAAAAGCCACTGTCCACCCAGGTCGACGATGCCCCCTGCTACTTCAGGCACTTCGCTCATAGCACCAAATGCTCGAATGCGCTCTCCTTCCACCCAAAGCCAGGCATTATCCTGAAAGGGCAACTCCTTCATTTCCTTTCCCCTAAGCGAACGGCCCTCTGGTCGGCCACACTGCCAGAGGCGACCAATATTCGTAAAAAGCGTTGTTGTCATATTTCGGTTGCTGGTTGCTGGTTGCTGGTTGCTGGTTGCTGGTTGCTGGTTGCTGGTTGCTAGTTGCTGGTTGCTGGTTGCTGGTTGCTGGTTGCTGGTTGCTGGTTGCTGGTTGCTGGAAATAACTAAAACACCATAACACCATAACAAGAGAACACGAGAACACGAGAACACTAAAACACCATAACACTAAAACACTGCCTACTCCCACACTGCAAGTTGCGAAGCAACAAATTTCCCACTTGCTTACTGTTCAACTGCCTACTGACAATCCTACTCCCCAACCGTCAGCACCTCTCCAATCAGGTCGTTTCGATTTAG
>SPJK01020197.1_pt1 | contig 16579 bp, 17 predicted proteins | sample 3741771 | NCBI WGS metagenome assembly SPJK01 (sample SAMN10925997, study PRJNA522277) | cold seep metagenome | isolation source: Elba SIP-enriched marine methane seep metagenome, extraction at timepoint T2 | place: Italy: coast of Elba, Mediterranean Sea | reverse complement strand
TCAGGGAGGTAGACATCAAGATCCGCGCAACCATGATCGACTACGGCAATAGAGAGGTGATGCGTCAACAAACGAGTAAGCGGGGCATGGGGCGAGCAATTTCGAGTAGAAGCTCACTTGAGGCGCAGGCCGATCGCGCGATGTACAACTACAGCGAAGCAGGATCGGCAACACTCTACGGCGTGCAGGAACTCGTGAACGATTACGCGAACGACAAGGTCAAGCTCGAAGAGATCAAGAAAGAGCACCTCCCCGATTCGTTGCAATCACTCTCACTCGAAGAACTCCGCGAAACAGTTGAGCGTAAGAAACAGGAACGCGATGAGCTTCGCACACTGATGACGAGCTTGTCGTCTCAGCGCAGCGCGTACATCTCTGCGCAACAGACCAAGATGGACCCCGATGGGTTTGACATCCAAGTCGTAGAGACCCTCAGGCTGCAGGCTGCGAAAAAGGGCATCGAGCTCGGTTCCACAAAGGAAGACGCGAAAGAACCCGAAGGTTCGGAACCCGAGAGCACCGAATCGCCGAAGAAGAGTGAAGAGGAGTGATCAAGACGCTCCTCTCGCCTCCCTCTCACACACCATGATCCAGGAGATCCCCATGATATTCAAACCCCACACCCTCACCGCCGTCACGATCGGTGCGCTTGCCCTCGCGTCTGGGTACGCGGTGAGCGACGACACCGCGCTGACGATCTATTCCACCGCGACCCCCGGCGCGATCAACCCAGATCTCTACCGACCCGTGCCCGGCGGGGGCAGCTTCGGATACAGCCGGTACAACCAGATTCCCGGGTACGCGATCGTCAAGCAGCAGCGATCACTCGACATCGAGCGGGGCGTGTCCGAGCTGAGCTTCCAGGGCGTCGCAGCACTCCTCGACCCAACAACCGTCCACTTCGAGTCGTTGACCAACCCGGACGGCACCTACGTACTCGAGCAGGATTACCGGTTCGATCTGTTGAGCATGGACAAGATGCTCGAGCGATACATCGACAAGAAGATCGTTTGGGACGGCGAAGAAGTCACTCTCATGTCCGTGTCCGGAGGCGGGATGCTCATCCAGGGCAACGACGGCGCGATCCAGTTCGTTCAAGGGTACGACGGCGTGAAGTTCCCCTCTATCGCTGACGGGCTCATCACCCGCCCGACACTCAACTGGATGGTCAACTCCAACCGCGGCGGTGAGCAGGATACCCGCATTTCCTACGAGACCAAGGGCATCACCTGGTGGGCAGATTACAACCTGATCTACGAGGAAGGGCGCAACCCCAACGAGGGCACCATCGACCTGAGCGCATGGGTATCGATCCTGAACCAATCGGGTGGATCGTACGAGGACGCGAACCTCAAGCTCGTCGCGGGCGATGTGAACCGAGCGCCTCAGGCACCTCAGCGGAACCAGTATTACCGAGGTGCGGAACTTGCGATGTCTGACTCGATGCAGAAGGGCTTCGAGGAACAAGCTTTCTTCGAGTACCACCTCTACACCCTCGGGCGCCCAACCACGATCCCGGATCGATCCACCAAGCAGATCGAGCTCTTCGAGCAGGCGCGCGAGATCCCCGTCAAAAAGCGTTTCATGTTCGACGGCACCGAGCAGTTCATGTACTACGGCGGCGGGCGTCAGGAAAGCGAGCAGTTCGGGATCGGAGGCGATACCAAGGTCCAGGTCTTCCTCCAGTTCGATAACAAGGAAGACGAGGGGCTCGGCATGCCATTGCCCTCGGGGCGCATCCGTGTGAGTCAACTCGACGACAACGACGGGTCCTTCGAGTTCATCGGCGAAGACACTATCGACCACACGCCACGCAACGAGGAAGTCACCATCAAGCTCGGCAACGCCTTCGACGTTGTTGGCGAACGCCGACAGGTGAGCTTCGAGCGCGGGCGTAACTGGATGCGTGAGACGATCGAGGTCAAGATCCGCAACCAGAAGGAGGACCGCATCGAGGTGCACATCCAGGAGCACCTGTACCGGTGGTCGAACGCGAAAATCGAGAAGATCTCGCACGACCACGAGATGCTCGACTCACGCACGATGCACATCCCCGTCGATGTCGCGCCCGAGGACGAGGTCGTGATGACCTACACCGTGTTCTACAGCTGGTAAACTGGGAACACTATGTCGTTAGGCGTCATCATTGTTGTGGAAGACGATAACGCGATCCGGCGCGGGCTCGCCGACGCGTTGTCGTATTCCGGGTACACCGTGCACCAGGCACCCGACGGCGCATCGGGTCTTGATCTCATCCTGAGCACCGATGCGGACCTGGTGCTGCTCGACATCATGATGCCCAAGATGGACGGGCTCGAGGTGCTCTCGCGCCTGCGCCGTGCGAAACCCGCGCAGCCGGTGATCTTCCTCACCGCACGCGGTGAAGAGTACGATCGGGTCAAAGGACTCAAACTCGGCGCCGACGATTACATCGTCAAACCATTCAGCATCGACGAGCTCACCGCACGCATCGAAGCCGTGCTCCGTCGTTCACCCGGCCGCCCGAGCGGGCAACGCACCACGACCATCGCGGGCAGAGAGATCGATTTCGAACGCCGGGAGGTGGCGCTCCCGTCCGGAGTGCGCCGATCCCTCACGGAACGCGAGCACGAGGTGCTGAGGTTCCTGTGCTCAAACACCGGGCGTGCGATCTCGCGTGAGGAACTCCTGCAAACCGTGTGGGGGCTCGATCCGCGTGGGACGCACACGCGCACCGTGGACATGACGATCGCGCGTCTGCGCGAGACGCTCGATGATGAGCCGGGCGATCCAAAGGTCATTAAAACCGTTCGGGGCAAGGGGTACATGATCGTGTCCGATGCCGTCGAATCCAACGGGGAGAGCGCGTGAATACCCGGCGTGTCATGACCTGGTTGATCTTCTGGTCGAGCGTCGCGCTCGCGCTGGGCGCGCTCGCTTGGGTCAGTGTCGAGGTGGTGTCGCTCGAACGCCGCGAAGCGGAATCCCGAGCTCAGGCATCGCGCGAAGAATCCATCCGCCGAGCGCTCTGGCGTTTGGATTCGATGATGGCCCCCGTCCTCGCGATCGAAGCCGCCCGCCCGATCGAGGACTACTCCAATCTCCAAGCATCAGCGCTCAACAGCAGCGCAACTGAGCAACTGCGACTCCGAACCCAGCTCGATTCGTACGCGACGCAATACTTCAACTACGAGGAAAGTTCCAAGCCATGGGATGAGACTCAGCCAATCAAAGACACACCGAGCTATTTGTATAAATTAGAATCGCAGCCGGAAGATTCATCAGATGCTGCGTCGATGGTTCAGATCGAAGAGAGTAAAGCAGCGGAGTCAGACTTCGACGCACGCAACCGGGTCGCGCAGATCGCGACTCAGAACGCGCCGCAACGGAGCCCAAACACTACGGACGACGCGTTGCTTTCCGATTCCCTCGTCGAGCGAGAACAGGCAGAGAGCGAGCAGGGGTTCGCGCTGAAGTTATCGTCACCGAGCGAACGCATAGCTGCTAGTTCCTCGCAACCCAGCGTTGGCTCACTCACCCCGCGATGGATCGAACGTGACAACGAGCTTCGCCTCGTGCTCATTCGCGACGCAATCGTGAACAATCAACCCACGCTGCAAGGACTTGAGCTCGATTGGGACAAGCTCCGTGTGGATCTGTTGCGATCGATCTCAGATGTCCTTCCGGACGCATCGCTCGCACCATCAAACACAACATCCCTCGGGGCATACCGGATGGCCACCATCCCTGTTGTGCTCGTTCCACCACCCGAGCATTTCCGTGTCGCGTGGACCTGGTCGCCCGCAAGAGTTGGCCTGGTCGTGACCTGGATCGCGATCATCGCGACAATCGTCGCGGTGGGGGTGGTGCTGCGTGCCGCGATCGTTCTGTCCGAGCGACGCGGCAGATTCGTCAGCGCCGTGACGCATGAACTCCGCACGCCGTTGACCACGTTCCGCCTGTACTCACAGATGCTCGCGGATGGGATGGTCTCCGATGACGATGTCCGTGCGGAGTACCTGAGCACCCTCAAGCGCGAGAGCGAACGTCTCACAGGGATCGTCGAGAATGTCCTCGAGTACGCACGACTCTCACGCGTCCGCTCAAACAAGGGCAAATCCTCCGGCGACCAAACCCTCTCCCCGAGCGCCCTCGTCGCTCGGTTCCGCCCCGCGCTCGCGCGACGATTAAGTCAGGACAACATGGACCTCGTCGCATCGCTCGATCTCGACGCGTACCAGGATCGGACCATCACGATCGATCCGCACGCCGTTGAGCGCGTGATGATGAACCTGATCGAGAACGCGTGCAAGTACGCGTCACCGAGTGATGACGACACGGAGAATGACGAGCACGACACACGCGTCCACCTCGATGTCTCGGTCAAAGATGGGATGCTCGAACTCCTCGTCGCGGATCACGGCCCGGGCATTTCACCCTCCGAACACGCTAAGATCTTCGGCGAGTTCCAACGCGGACTCCGCGGATTAGGTAACGCTCGTTCCGGACTGGGGCTTGGTCTCGCGCTCTCGAGAGGGCTCGCCCGCGAGATGGGAGGCGATCTCTCCCTCGTCCGCCGACGCGGGCACGGTGCAGAGTTCCTCTTCACCATCCCGCTCGACGCGGCTCAGGAATGAGATTCAAAGCACATCCACGCTGTCTCTTCGTCGATCGCCTCGCCCGGGTTGATGGCCTGTGTTTCATCCATCCCATCACGCCGACGATGCACGGCTGCCTGAATCGAGTCCGCCGCGTCCGCGCGGACAATCGGAACATCGGAACCGAACAGGAGATCCACACCCGGCGCGAGCCCGGACTTGAGCAACGATCGGATAGGAAGCACACGATCCAGGCGATCGGGCACCGCCCGGCGCAGCGCTTCTATATCCGGGAGCAAATGGCAAGGTTGCAACGAAGCCTTTACACCCAAGTCCACGAACCGGCGTAGGTCTTTCTCGTCGATGAGCTCCGCGTGCTCGATCCGGCATCCGGAGTGATCACATCCGGAGTTCTCGATCGCATCGAGTACCGCACGCACCGCGCCGTCCCCGATCGCGTGTGCTGCGATGGGTAGCCCAACTTCTTTGCATGTGCAGAGTGATTCCTCGATCTGGGCCGGGGTCATCATGGGTGTCCCAGTGGGACGATCCGGATGCCCATCTGCGTACGGGTGGAGCATCCACGCTGTGCGCGAGTTGAGCGTGCCATCGACAAAGATCTTCCCACCCGTGATCCGAACTCGTTCGTCAAACCCGTCCGATTGTGCTTTCAGACTGGGTTTCAGATCCGGGATCAACGGGTACAGATCGAATCGCATGTCAGCGATCTCACCCGATGCGAGCAGATCCGTCAAGACTCCCCCGAGCCAAGGCTGGGCTTTGAGATCGTGAACCTCGACAAACCCCAGCGCTGCGAGATGCGAACACGCAGATCGGACCATTTTCACGCGTTTGTTCTCATCGGGCTCCGGTACACGGTTCCACATGTGCAGCGCTGCGTGCTCAAGGAGCAACCCCGTAGGTTCGTTGTGCTCATCGAGCTCGACGACACCCGATTCGATCTTGGTCGACGCATCGATCCGCGCGTGCGACATCGCAGCGGACGAAACGACGAGCGCGTGATAATCAAAGCACCACGCGACGATCGGGCGATTTCCTCCCGTGTGATCGAGTTGGGTGCGGGTCGGCCAACGCGGATCGTCCCATCCCTCGGGTCGGACGCTGTGTGCCAGAATCCATTCATCCTCTTCAAGAGACGATGCACGCTGAGCAATCGCGTCCAGCATCGACTCGGCGCTCGTGCACCCGCCCAGATCGAGCATGGTCAACGAGCGCCCGAGCTGAAAGATGTGCGCGTGTGCTTCGCGCAGAGGGCGATTCAAAGGACACCCCCAACGAGCGACGCGATGACCCGCTCACACTCGTCTGCGTCCTCGACCGGGCCCGGCCAGTTCATGCGCACGACCCCGAACTCGGCGCGGATGTCGCTGCCCTCCTCATCAACACCCACCGCGATGGGGTTCTCGATCTCTGCTCGCGCGAGGAGCTTGCACACTTCACGCAAAGCCTGCTGATCCGCGTTGAGTCGCTTGCAGAGTTTGGGGATCGCGTTGTGTATCGGGTTGGGTGTCATCAGGGCTTCGCCGTCCGCGACGCCCCCAGAATCAACCTTCGCGAAAGAGATCGTCCCTCGTGCCCAGATCGGGCGATCCTGGCGCAGGTGGTACGCGATGTACCGGTCACTCGCGATCGATTCGGGCATCTCCTGGATCGTCAGGTTCACCCGCATCGGACATGTGAACGAATCCTCCGGAATCGCAAGCACACAATCATCCGCCCCAAGCATCTCGTGTTCAGCGCACAGGACCAGCTCTCCCGACGCGGGGTCGATGATATACAAAATCGGTGTGGGCGTTCCGTCGCAGAGGAGGGTGCCAGTTGTATGTGCCCGAAGGAGTGATCGGGCGCGTTTGAGTGTGTCTTTGCTCGAATCGTCCATGATTACTCCTGCGATTCTAATCGTTCGATCGCGGATTCAACCGTGCGGGGTGGCCCGGGGACGATCGAGTCATCGCATGCGTTGATCAACAACTGATACAGACGAACCGGGACCCAGTGCCCAAGCTTGTACCCCGCGGGGTCGATATCGCCCACCTTGGTGAATCCCATCGATTCGTGGAGCTTCTCACTCGCCGGGTTGGGGACGGAGACCCCCGCGAGGACGATCCGGTACCCCTGCTCACGCAGAATCTCGAACAATCGCTCGTAAAGCGCCCGCCCGATCCCCTTGCCCTGAGCGCCATCCACGATGTACACGCCGCACTCAACCGTCCAGTCGTACGCGTTCCGCGTCTTCCACGATGATGCCTTGGCGAACCCCACAAACGCATCGTCGTCGCTCGTCGCGATCACCCAAGGGTACTCGCGTCGCGTCGCGTACCAGTCTTCCTGAATTGCTTTCGCATCGGTGCTCGCAGTACCGAAGTGCGCGACGCCGTTCATGATCGCATGGTTCAAGACCTTCGCGACATCAGCGCAATCGTCTGCCTCCATCATCCGGATCTGCATACCAACCTCCGCAACGAAGGATACACGAAATCAGACGCGGAAGATCGATCCGAGCTTCTTCCCAAGCATCAACGACGCACCAAACAGGGTAATCGTCAGCAGCGTCATCCCCCACACACCCATCGCCGATGCGATGTAGATCCCGTCGCCCAACCGATTCGTGAACTCAAAGATCATCTTCGTGATCGGGAAGTGGTCGCTCCGCTGCGCGAGGATCAACGAGTCCGAGACCTCAAGCATCGAGAAGCTGAACACCAACAACCCACCCGCGATCAGGTTCGCCATGATCAAAGGCACGATCACCTTCCGCACCGCCGTCACCCGCGACGCACCTAGGTTCACCGCGGCCTCCTCGAGCTCGCCCGAGGTCTGCTCCAGACCCGAAACTGTCGAGCGCACAATATAAGGCAAGCGCCGGATCGCGTACGCGATAATCAACAAGGGGAACGGGTTGGGGTTCTCGCCGAACACCTCAAGGTTGAGCCAGGTCCCCTCCAAGGGCCCGCCAGAGCCAAATGGCCAACGCAGCGTCATCGCGACATACCCGAACGCCATCACCAACCCTGGCACCGCCAACGGAAGCATGCACAACGCGTCGAGCAGCGAACGCCCCTTGATCGTTGTTCGCACGATCAGGTACCCAATGACGACACCGAACGCCATGTTCAGGACCATCGCGATCAACGACAGGATCAACGAGTTCTTGATGGAGTTGAACGACTCGCTCGCGGTGAGCGCCTCGTTGAAATGACTGAAGGTAATATCCTTAGGCAGGACCGTCGCGTACCAAGACCCGGGCTCAGCGATACTCGTCAACACCACCCCGATATGAGGCAGGATCGCGAGGAATACCACAAACCCGAACCCCAGCGCCGCGGCCCAACCCCAGAACGCGGGCAATGGGGTCTCCCCGCCCGCACGCGAGGCCTTCGAGTACATTGCGTATCCCTTGCGCCCGAAGACCATCTTCCCCATCAGGTAGAACATGACCGCGGATACGAGCAATACGAGTGTCAAGGCGTACGGCTCGGCGCTGTTCTGGACTTCCTTAAGCCCGTAGAAGATCTGCACGCTGGTGACGCCGTAGTAATCGAACATCAACGGCGTTCCGAGCTCAGTAAAGCTCCAGATAAACACGATCGTCGCGCCCGCGAACAACCCCGGTCGGATCAAGGGCAATGTGATCTTGAAGAACCGACGCCACCCGCCCGCGCCCAGATTCTCGGCGCTCTCATCGAGCGCCGGATCGAGGTTGGCAAGCGATGCGGTCGCGTTGAGATAGATGATGGGGTAGAGGTGCAGCGCCATCACGACGACCACGCCCCAGAACTTCGCCTGACCAAGGATGTCCCAATCCGTACCCAAGAGCGCATTGAGCGCCCCCTCACGCCCGAGCAGCGCCCGGATCCCGATCGCGCCAACAAACGGCGGCAAGATCAAAGGCACCAGGATCGACGCGTTGAGGATCTTCTTACCCGGGAACGTGTATCGAGCGCTGAGCACCGCGAGGGGCAACGAGATCACGATACACAAGAACGTCACGGCGCACGCGATCTTGAACGCGTTGACGATCCCCCCCATCAGGTTCGGGTCTTCAAAGACCAGACGCAGGTGATCGAGCGTGAACCCGGACCCGGTCGCGGGGTCTTCCGCGAACCCGCCTCGGACGGTCAGCCCGATCGGGTAAAGAAGGAATACCCCGAGCACGAAGAGCATCAGCGCGAGGAGCCCATACTGAATCAGATTGCGATAGGTTCGAGCGGACATGGATGTCCAGTGTATGTGTCCATCACCCGATAGACCCCCCCGAGAATCATGAAACCCGCATTGAGATCCTCATCGGGTCCCGCGCGTGCAATTCACGCGGGGTTCCCCTAGAATGGATTGGTTCGATGGGTCGGCATATGGATGTTCTCCGACCCGACAAGAACCCGAAAGGAGCTTGGTATGCGTATCAATGTCGTTGGTTTGCACATGGAAGTCACAGACCCCATCCGCCAGCACGCGGAAAAGAAAGCCGGGAAACTCGACAAGTTCAATAACCTCACCCAGCAGATCGACATCAAGTTCTGGAAAGAGAACTCAGCGCAAGAGAACTTCTCCGTCGAAGTCGTCGTCGACGTGATCAACCATGCCGATTTCATCGCGAAAGCAGATGGGCACGACCTGTACCTCGTGATCGATGACGCGATCAACAAGGTCTCGCGCCAACTCAACGACCATCGCGAGAAGCTCAAAATTGAGAACCGCGCCTAACCCAGGGCCACCCTGTGGGAGACCCAATCATATGAAACTGACGGAGATCATCACGCCCGAATCGATTAGGGTCCCGTTGCGTTCATCCGAACGCGACGACGTGATCGTGGAACTCATCGATGCGCTCATCGAGACCGGCGCCGCCGACGCGTCGATCCGCGACGAACTGCTCGAGAAGGTCCTCGAACGCGAACGCAAGCACTCCACCGGGTTCGGGCGTGGGGTCGCTGTCCCCCATGTGAAACACGCGAGCATCGACAAGATGACCGCCGCGATCGGGGTCACGGGGACAGGGATTGATTTCAACTCCCTCGACAAGCAGCCCGTGTACACCGTGTTCCTGCTCCTCAGTCCGCAGAGCCGACCCGAAGAGCACCTGCAGGCCATGGAGTTGATCTTCAAGAATCTCTCCAAGGACACGTTCCGGCGCGAGCTTCGCCAGGCCGACACGCCCGAGCAGATTCACAAACTGCTCGACGATGCGGACCATCACCGCGTCGGAGGTTGATCACATCCCCACCCAAGTGCATAGGTCCATTCCCTCGGATACGCCCATCGTGAGTGAAACCTGCTCGTCCAAGATGAAGATTACCAACCGGTACGGGCTGCACGCGCGTCCCGCGACGGACTTCGCGCAGGCTGCTGCAGAGTTCAAGTCTGATATCCGCGTCAAGTACGACGACGAGCAAGCAGACGGCAAGTCCGTCATGGAGCTCATGATGCTCGCCGCGACCCAAGGTACCGAGATCGAAATCCTCTGTTCAGGGCCCGACGCACAAGACGCGCTGTCGCACCTCGCGGACCTGGTCGCACGCGGATTCGACGAAACAGACGATTGAATCAACCGATTGTTAAGAGCTGAATGATCCGAGCCCACGCTCCGCGAGCTCGGTTTCACTCATGCGCGTGATTGACGCGCCGATGCTGCCCAGTCGCTCCTCGAGCTTCTCGTACCCACGATCGATGTGGTAGACACGATTGATGACCGTTGTGCCTTCCGCAGCCATCGCCGCGATGACGAGACTCGCGCTGGCGCGGAGATCACTCGCCATGACCGGCGCGCCGGTGAGCGTGTCCACGCCGGAGATCACCGCGGTTGTCCCATGACGATGCACCTGCGCGCCCATACGCGTCAGTTCCGCAACGTGCAGGAACCGTTCCGGGAAGATCTTCTCTGTGATCACCGAGTTTCCACTCGCGAGACACAACAGCGCCATGAACTGCGCCTGAAGATCCGTCGGGAACCCGGGGTGCGGCTGCGTCGTGATCTGCACCGGGCGCAACCCCTCGGGTGCACTAATCGTGCACGTGCGACGCAACGGATCGCTCGGCGCGGCCCCGCGTGGCACATCCGTGGGATCAACGTGCACGCCCATCGCTTCGAATCGATCGATCGCGGACATCAGCGCATCCATCGGACAGTTTGTCAACTCGATCTTGGAACCCGTCGCCGCCGCGGCGCACATGTACGTGCCCGCTTCGATCCGATCGGGGATGATCGCGTGATCGACCCCGCCGAGCGATTCGACGCCCTCGATCGTCACCCGCGGCGATCCTGCACCCGTGATCTTCGCGCCCATCGCGTTGAGCATGTTCGCAAGATCAACAATCTCTGGCTCACAAGCCGCGCACTCGATGATCGTCGTCCCCTGCGCCAGTGTCGCTGCGGACATCACGTTCGCGGTTCCGAGCACCGTGGATCCGAACGGGCCGCCGAGGAAGACCGTATCGCCGATCAATCGCCCGGATTGTGGAACTGTCGCAATGATGTCGCCGCCGTCGAGTTCGATCTTCGCGCCCAGCGCTTCAAGCCCACGCAGGTGCAGATCTACCGGGCGCTGCCCAATCGCGCATCCACCGGGCATCGAGACCCGCGCTGTGCCCCTCCGGGCAAGCATCGGACCCAGGACGCAGATGCTCGCGCGCATCGTCCGCACGATGTCGTACCGCGCGTGTACTTCGGATTCGTCCGTCGCGTGGAGGTTGATCGTGGTGCCGTCTCGATTAATCTCAACACCAAGCTCATTGAGCAGCCGGAACATATTGCGGATGTCCGAGAGATCAGGAACGTCGCGGAGGGTTACAGGGGAATCAGTCAGCAGCGTCGCCGCGAGCAATGGGAGCGCCGCGTTTTTTGACCCGTTGACCCGCAACGACCCGCTGAGCTTGCGTCCACCCTCGATCACAAATACGTCCATGCGTCGCCTCCCGCGTTCCTTCGCGTTTGAGTGTACCACCCGATCCACGGATCAGGGTCATCCATGCCTCGATTCTGCCCAGATCATCGGCGATTTGCCCCGCCGGGCTCCCAAATCCGGGAAACCCCTCTTCACCAACGATTCGAGAACCCAGGCGTCATAATCCGCACGCCCGTCCCAGATCGCCCCCCAAGGTGCGCAATTTTCGCGTCCCGACATGGCAACCCTGATTCTGTATTCGACCCTTCACATGACACCAGATCCGCGATGTGAAGCGGGTCACAACATGCACCACTGGAGCGCTCCAATGAGCACGGCTGAACAACATCTTGAGTCCAACGAGCACGCGTCGTTTACCAACGGCAACCGTCTCATGCAGGCGCTGCTGATCGCGGCGATCGCTGCGTCCGGGCTCTCCATGATCTTCTCCGTCGGGACCGCGATGGCCTCGGCAGGAGAGTCCCACGAGCAGGGCGCGGGTGTCGCGCTCATCGAGTAACAAGCGGGGTACGCGGCAAAGTGCCGCAGGAGTGATCGGCATGAGCCCTTGAACCCATCCCATCCCCGCGTGCCCGGACACCGGGCAACTCACCCAGCGAACACCAGTCCCATCGGAGGCCATATGAACACCATTCCTTCCAATCGATCACGTTCCCTTCTCAAACTCTCGATCATCGCAGGCGGCATCGCCACGATGTGCTCAACCCCCGCGCTCGCGCAGGATTATTCCGATCTCCCCGAAACCATCACCCTGACGGGCACGATCCGCGACTTCAAGGAACGCTCCGCCCAGGGCGGTCACACCGATTTCGAGTACCGACCCGCCGGAGGGTTCGGACACTACATGGGGATTGTCTCGGATTACCTTGACGATGACGATAAACCTGTGTTCAACTCCACCGGGCTCAAGGTTGGGTCACACTGGAAGGACGCGCAGGGTAACAAGATGATTTCTACAAAGCCGTACATCTCGCCAAAGGACGGCGACGTGCAAGGCAGTCTGCGATCAAATGCTGGCGCAATTCATGATGCGGGCGCATTCTCGCAATGGTTCCGCGACACCCCGGGTGTCAACGTATCCCAGAATCTTGATCTTACCTTGGTGCGACAAGCAGGTTCAAACGTGTACGTCTTCGATGACAAACGCGATCAAACGTACGCAAACTTGGGTGGGTTCTTTCCGATCAACGGCGACCTCTTCGGCAACTCCGCCGGGAACAACAAGAACTTCCACTTCACGTTCGAGCTGCAAACCGAGTTCGTCTACGACGAAGACGCGGATCAGACGTTCAAGTTCACCGGCGACGACGACGTCTGGGTCTTCGTCGACGGGCACCTCGTCATCGACATCGGTGGCGTCCACTCCGCGGTTTCGCAAACCATCGAGCTCAATCGACTCGATTGGCTGGAAGACGGTCAGCGATACAAGCTGAGCTTCTTCTTCGCGGAACGACATCGAACGCAATCAAACTTCCGCATCGAAACCACGATGCAACTCAGAACCGTTGAGCTCCCGCCGACCGCGGCACTCTACGACTGAGCATATCCAGACGCATGTTGGTGTTGGTGCGAGGCCGATCCGTCGAACACGGGTCGGCCTCCTCCTTTTTCCCACATGCGTTCTCTCGGATCGTTGCGATTTACCGGAACCGGTTGCGACGCACGTTCGATCCGCGATCGCCGCGTTTGTGGATGTAGATGTGCGTCTGGTTCTCGCGGATCCTGTCTCGACGGATCTCACGCTGATGACGATCGTACGAGGAGTACCCGTCCGTCCCAGGGAACACAAACGTGTTGGGGTTCTTGCTCGTCGTGAAGAAGTCCCGATCGTTCAGGGATGGGCGAGCGGGAGCCGGCCATGCGTACCAACCTGCTGTCGCGTCGGGGACCGTGATCGCAAGCTTTTCATCGCGCCGGTTGTACTCGGGCGCGAGATCTCGCTCGTATGTGTAATAGGAACCCTCCGTCTGCACACCCGGCGAGAAGATCACCGCGCCCGAGTTCCCAGAGTGGGTCATGAGTGCGCGACGAGCTGCATGATCATCGGGTGTCGTCTTCCATCGGCGATGTGGCTCATCTCCCCCGGACGCACCGAGTGCAGCCGTCCCAAGGAGCGCGAGCACACCCACGCAAAGCAAACGATTCTTGATCTTGAGTTGGGTATCCATACGACTATACACAACCACAAAGTGGGGGGGGCTGCCAACGAACTTAGGAAATGATGGACTGGCGCGTGGATTCAACGAAAAAAGCCCACGTTTATCGGGGTTGCGTTCGTCCCATCAACCGATCAACACGTGCCTTCGATCGCTCAAACGCCGCTTCGCCATCGCTCCATCGCCCGGATCGGATCGCCTCGCCGATCGCGTCAACAATCCGCTGCGCCCCGCCCTGTTGACGATACCCCGGTGCGTTAAACCCATCGACGATCAGATCACATCCCGAAATGAGCGCCATCGCTGCAGCTTCTCCCTCACCAAACTCGTCGCGGATCGCACGCATGTCGAGCGAGTCTGAAATGATCGCGCCATCAAACCCAACTTTGGTTCGCAAGGTGCCATTGAGATGTGCGGGTGACAACGACGCGGGCAATCGTTCATCGACGCCGCGATGGATCAGATGCCCCGGCATCACCCCGATCGAATCCCCAAACCGATCCAACAGGATCTCAAAAACTCGCGACTCGTCCCGCGTGTGCGTGTCCGTGATGTCGCACATCCCTTTGTGCGTATCGATCAGGGACGACCCGTGACCCGGGTAATGCTTGATGCAGCACGCGACCCCTGCGTCGCGATGATGCTCGATGATCACCGATGCGCACGATGCGACGTGCTGCGGATCTACCCCAAAGGACCGCTCCTTTTCCGCAATGATCGGCGAATGCTCTTCGATCGAGAGGTCCACACACGGCGCAAGGTTCAGATTGATCCCCAACGACGCAAGCTGATTCGCGTGTAGTCGCGCGTGCTGCGCCTGATCGATCGGTTCCCATGTTGAAAACTCCGCTGCGGAAACGCTCGGGAGGAATCCGCGTTCCTGTGACAATCGAGAGACCTGCCCGCCCTCCTGGTCGATCGCAACGATGAGGTCCACGCCGAGTTCATGGCGCAGGTCCACGATGAACCGTTCGAGCTGACCTGGGCTGAGGATGTTGCGATAATGGTTCCCCGCGATATCGTGATCGAACAGGATCACGCCCTTGCAATAGATGCCCTTGAGCGCATCGACATCGGCGCGGGTGATGTCCTCGTTCATCGTGCACCCACGAATCCCGAAGATCAACGATGACCCGATGAGTTCGGAAAGACTCATGCATGCGCTCCGATGATCCGCGACAGATGCCCGTCCGCGTTGACAATCAATATGTCCGCTTCCTCTCGCGTGCACGACCGATGATGCATCACGATGGAGTGCTTAACAGAGTTGCCCGCAAGATCGAGCAGTTCGAACGCTTCGCCGCGATCGATGCTGCATGTCTGCGCCACGATCCGGGCTGCGCGATCACGCAGCTTGTCGTTCGTTGCGCGCACATCCACCATCATGTTCGAGTAACACTTTCCGAGCCCAACCATCGCGCCCGTCGTGATCATGTTCAGGACCATCTTCGTCGCGGTACCGGCTTTCATCCGCGTCGAACCCGTCAAGACCTCGGGCCCCGTCCGCACCGCGATCAGTACATCGCACCACGACGCCCGCTCGATCGGGGTGCAGGTGAGCATCCCCGTGCGAGCGCCCTTGGACTTTGCGTACTCGACCCCGCCCAAAACAAACGGCGTCGTCCCGCCCGCAGCGATCCCCAGCACAGAATCACGCTCATCGATCGCCAACTCATCGAGATGTGCATGCACCCCGTCGTACTCATCCTCACGTTGCTCCGACGACACCCGCAGCGCCCGATCCCCGCCCGCGATGATCCCGATGACCTGCTCGGGATCACTCTGAAAAGTGGGGGGGCACTCCGACGCGTCGAGCACGCCCAAACGCCCGCTCGTCCCCGCGCCCAGATAGATCAATCGCCCGCCCGAACGCAACGACTCAATCACGACGTCCGTGAATCGCGCGATGTGCTCGATCTGATCGCGAACCGCGTGCGCGATTGTCGCATCCTCGTCGTTGATGAGTTCCAGGCATGCACGCGTCCCCATCGCGTCGAGATTCATCGAGCGATCGTTCCGTTGCTCTGTCAGCAGATGCCCCCGATCAGGGGGGGGTTGGTTGTTCGCGTGATCTGACACGCGTGATCCTAGCGTGAATCACGCAGCCGCGAGCGCAGATTCCTTCCCAAGAAGATCCGTGCGCAGCCAATCCCATCGTTCTTGCACGCTTTCCTTGTTGTTGAGCGAAGCGTTCGCGCGTGTAGGGTGGGGCATCGCGTACACCCGCAACCCATCAAGTCGCGAGGGACAATGGTAATGCAACGCGTCCGTGAGTTTCTGACAACGCTCTTCGAACGCGTCGTGACACAACTCCCACGCAACGGAACCCAGACACGCAATCCCTGTCAGATTGGGCATGTTCTCGATTGTGAACCGCAGCACACGGCACAAGTGCGATCGCATGTGCGACCAAGCAGGGAGTAGCGAGTTCGAGTCCCCGACTTTAATCATCCCCGCAAGCGCAGATCCGTACACAACCCCGCAATCGATACCGCGAGTGTACAACTCGAGCGATCGGTTCGTGATCATCGCGGGGTTGTGCGCATACACCCGATACCGCCCATCATCTATCCCTTGCTCGATCGTGTCCGTGCAACTGAAATTCTGCCCGAGAACCAGCAGCTCACCGTCCCAATCGCCAAACAATGATTCAGTCCCGTACAAGCGGGTCTCTTCGGGGCAGTACTCATAAATATTGCGGAAACGCCCGTTCGGGCATCGGTAATCGCGGATCCAATCGGGGATTTCAGGTGTCATACCCAAAAGCTCGACGGATCACAGCGGGTAATCGAGGAAAATCCAAGAAAGCACCCCCGGCAGGGATCGAACCTGCGACCTGCGCTTTAGGAAAGCGCTGCTCTATCCAACTGAGCTACGAGGGCAACCGAACAAGTGTACTCCGATAAGCCGATGATGAGTAGAG
>SPJK01052426.1_pt1 | contig 16583 bp, 15 predicted proteins | sample 3741771 | NCBI WGS metagenome assembly SPJK01 (sample SAMN10925997, study PRJNA522277) | cold seep metagenome | isolation source: Elba SIP-enriched marine methane seep metagenome, extraction at timepoint T2 | place: Italy: coast of Elba, Mediterranean Sea | reverse complement strand
GTAGGGATCGGCCTGCAGATCAAAAAGGGCGGCATAGCTGCCCGCCTGCCCGATCAGCGTTGCATGATCGCCTGCTTCAGCAATCCGCCCCCCCTCCAGCAGAATGATCTGATCGGCGGTCCGCAGGTTTGACAGGCGGTGGCTGATCAGAATCAGGGACCGGCCCGGCGCCAGAGGGCGTGCCATGAATGCCGCCTCGGCCTCGGCATCGAGGGCCGCGGTCGGCTCATCGAGAATCAGGATGTCGGCTTGTTCATTGGCGTGGGCGCGGGCCATGGCCAGGCGTTGCCATTGGCCGCCGGACAGTTCCACACCTTCGGCGAAACGTTTCGACAGGCGGGTCTCGACCCCGTCCGGCAGACCCGCAACCAGCTCGCCGGCCTGAGCCGCGGCGAGCGCCCGCTCCATGGCTTCCGGCGGCAATTCCCTCAGGCCGGTTCCCGCCTCCACATTGTCGCGTACAGAGAGTTTGTAATTCACATGGGGCTGGAACATCACCCCGACACGGCCAGCCAGCGCAACCGGGTCCCACCGGGTCAGGTCCAGCCCATCCAGCGTGACCTGCCCCCTGTCGGGCCGATAGAGGCCGGCGGCGAGTTTGACGAGGGTCGTCTTGCCGGACCCGTTCACGCCGACCAATCCGAGTCGGGTGCCCGGCGGCAGATGGAAACTGATATCGGTCAGGGCCGGTGTCGCGGCGCCGGGATAGGAAAAGCTGACCTGGTCAAAGCGCAGACCATCGCCAGGGAGCGGCCCCTTGACCGCAGTACCGGGCGCGCCGCCTTCCTTGGCGTCCAGCAGGGCAAACAGCCGGGTCACATACAGGACATCCTCATAGCTGCCGGTTACCGCGCCGAGGAGCGCATTGACGGCATTCTGGCCCTGTTTGAGCAATCCGATCAGCATGGTCATCTGGCCGAGACTGAACCGCCCGGCAATGGTCACCGCGACGATCCACACCTTGCCGCCGAGGAAGATGATCGAGCCGGCCACGCCCAGCAGGGACCCGATGATGGCCTGACGTCCCTGCAGCGCCCGGTCCCCCCCGTGCATGTCATGGAAGAGATCGGTGAAGCGTTCCAGCAAGGGACGCCCCAGACCATAGTGTAGGCGCTCACGCGCCGCCGCCTCATTGGTCACCAGACTCTCAAGATAGTTGCGTTCGCGCAATTGCGGCGACCGCGCGGTGTAGAAGCGGTAGGAATCACCGGAAAAACGCACATTGCCGATAAAGGACGGCAAGCCGCCCAACACCATCAGACCGATCAGCCAGGGCGCGCTGACAGCAAGCAGCACGGTGATAGAGACCAGAGTCACACTGGCCTGCAGAAGATCAAAGCCACGCACCACCAAGCCGTAGGGGCGAGCGGAGGCGAACTGCTTGGCGTGGATCAACATCTCCTGGACTTTCGGATGCTCGATCTCAGCCAGGGAGAAGCGGTTGGCCTTGTCCAATATGAGGCGCGACACCGCAAATCCGAGCTCGGCGTGCAATCGGGATTTCTGGAACACGAGCCCGCGCCGGAGCACCAGCAGCACGGCCAGAATGGCCGCCTCGACTCCGACCAGCTGCAGCGCCGCACGACGATCAGCCTCCAACCCGGTATCGATCGCCAGCAGCACGCCGTCGATGAGCAGCTTGGAGACATAGAGCGCAGCTGGCGGCAACAAGGCCACGACAATTGTCAGACCGACAATCACCGCGGTCAAGGCGGGTCGGGTCCGACCAATGATCGCCAGCGTGCGCGCCGCAGCACTCAACCGGTCCCGCCAGGACGGTACATGTTCGTCGGGCTGGTCCGTATCGGGATCAGGCATGAGCGATCAGGCGACCCGCGCCTTTTGAGCCGCGGCTTCCTCGGCTATCCGGCGTGACAGAACGGCCCCCTTGTGCGGGAAAGCTTCTGCCGGGATCGGCCGATCAAGGAAGGGCGCCAGTTTCTCGAACCCCTCACCGGAACAGATGTCGAGGACCAACAGGTCGTCGGGCCGGTCCTTGAAGAAGTCCATCACACTGCGAATGTGTTGGTCATAGACCCAGGAAAAACGCTCGGGGCAATAATTATAGCACCCGTAAACGGTCGCCCGCAGGAATTGGCGCATCCGCAGGTGGACTTCCTCGTCCGGGTCGTTGACGTCCTTGAAAGCCGGCCGGTTGTAATAGTGCCGGGACACCGAACCCAGCCAACTTTCCTTGTCGCGCACCGTCAGGATGAATTTCGAGCCGGGATACTGCTTGTCGAGCTGCTGATAGATCGGGATCGTGGTGATATCGGTCAGGCCATCATAATAGCGCAGCAGGGTCAGGTCATACTGGGCGTTGGCAATCTCGATATAGGTGTCCTCGTCTATCGGATAATGGCTGCAATCGAAGCCCAGCATCTGCAGGCCGGCAGTCAGGGACCGCGTCGCTGTCCGTGACAGGCCCAGCCCGAATACTTTCGGCTTGTCGGCCTTGGTGCCATAGGCAACCCGATCTGAATTGGCCTCGAGCCAGGCGGTCAGGTCATCCCGCGTGAACGATGCTTCAGCGCCGATTCCCAGCTGGGCCAGCTCGGATTCGGCGTGCTCGGGCAGTGCCGTGATGAAGGCGTGGACCTCGTCAGGGGTGGCACTGTCCGGAACCATCCGCCGCGCATACTCGACCGCATGGCGTGCCATGGTCAGGTCGCAGAACTCCCCGTCATTGGTCACCCATTTCTTCATAGACCGGGTCAGACGTTGCCTCTGGATCTTGGTCCGGCTGCGCAATTCGCGCAGCGCGTATTTCATGAAGATGTGGTGGAAGGACTGGAAATGGTCATGGAGGATGTCGAAATTGCGGAACTGCTTGGCCGAGCCCATCGGCTTCATGGCCAGGTTGCGCAGGCGCGACTCCGGCCGCAGCACGTATTTCAGATCATCCTCCGGCACCTCGACCGCTGCCATGGCGCGTACCAGGTCGATGCGGGTGATATGGACACCACAATGCAAGCGACCGCGGAAACGGTCCGAGACATAAGCGTCGACATAGGGCGCATCGCAATTGTCGATAAAGGGGCGGATATTTTCGAGGATCAGGCAGTCGGCATCGACATAGACCACATAGTCGCAATCATGCTCGATCCGCAGCATCTGCGCGACACACTCGGTAAACGGCCGGACGTCATCGATGACATGCACCGCATCCGGCTGGATGTTCTCAATTGCCAGCTCGAGCGCGACATCACGCGTGCGCTCGTCGATCTGACGGAATACCAAGTCAACCTTCGCCATTCTTCAGTCCCCCCACTGGTACGGCGCATTGGCCGTCGCAGCCATCTGCTCGAACATGGCGAGATGTTCGGGCTTCAACTCTGACTTCCAGCGCAAATCGAGCTCGATCCCGCCGGAATGGTTTTCGTAATAGTCGCGCGTTCGTGAACCAAGGCTGACAAAGGCCTCGTCGGGATCATCGAAGCGCGACCTAGCGGCGATGAACTGGGTGCCACTATTGCCGCCCAACACGTGGTGCTCGACCGATGCGAAATCCGCCATGCCGGGCTGGTATTCAAGGCCGATCAACCGGCACAAGGCCTTGATCGTCGCAGCGCTGTTCTCGGCCAGGTCCTCATAGCGCACACGCATCTTGGGGCCGTCAAAGCCGTCAAACAGGGCTTGCGCCGTCGCCATCTTGTCGATCCAGGCCTGGATCTGTTCGCCCGGATCACGGTCCGGGTATTTGCGCAGGCGTGAATTGACGACCGCGCGACCATCCCGGCTGAGCATCAACAGGATCGACGTGCCACCGCCCTCGCGAACCTCTTCAGCGCGCGATTCGATCCAGCGCTCATCCTTGGTGGAATCGATGATGACCGATTGGCCGACATGGGCGGCCACCTGCGCATAAAGAGGGCTGACGCCATTCCACTCAAACCCGGCCCAGACCGGACAGTCCTCGCCGCAGATCTTGCAGACGCGTTTGCGGAGCGGCTTCTTCTCATCACCGAGATAGCGCGCCTTGCCACCCTCACCCATGTAAAATGCATCGGTATGACTGCCGAGGATCATACCCAGCAGTGTCGAGCCGGAATGCCCGGCTCCACATATCATGACGGCCGACAGCCGTGATCGGTCATGCATCCTGTCCAAATGCCTCTTTTGGGTCCCCACATTACTTCTTGGTCATTGCGTTGCGGGAAACAAGCGAAAAAAGGGGATCAGGCTGCCCCGAGGCCTTCAAAGCAGCATGTCAATGCAAGCCGGTGTCATCCTGCCGCATGTTGGTGCAATCTGACCGCGCTATAACAACGCTCCGAACTGCCAATGGGAATTGAACTCATGACACCAGCCCGCCTTGCCCTCCTCCCGCTTTTCGCGCTCGTTGCGTGCGGAAACGACCCGGCCCCGGCCACTGCAGCGAACTCGTCTGACACGGCTGCGACATTGGTGGCCGCCGACGACGCCGTAACGGGCGCGATCGTCCAGACCGTCATTCTGGACAGTTTGGGTGAAGCATACGCCTCTGCCGATCTCGCAAACGGCGCGCGGCAGTTCCGGCGCTGTCAGTCCTGCCACACGCTCGATGCAGGCGGTCGCCACACTGTTGGGCCCAACCTGCATAGGATTATCGGCCGCCCGGCCGCAAGTGCAGACCGGTTCAGCTTTTCCGGCCAGTTGGAGGACGCCGGACTAACCTGGGACCTGGAAACGCTGGACGCCTGGATCGCCAACCCGCGAACGCTTGTGCCCGGCAATCGCATGAGTTTTGTCGGTCTTCGTGACCCCGAGGATCGCCGCGACTTGATAGCCTATATCGCGGTCGAATCCGCCGTAGAATAAAGCTCAAAACCGGCGCCAGACGGACATGAAGAGAGCGCGTTGCTCAATCGCATTGCGACCGCTGGGCGTGATCGAGCCACCGATCTGGACCGTCTGGCGCCCAAGGTCCCGGCTGATCGAAAGCTGGAGCTTGTGTTGGTCATAACTGCGGGCACCGACACGATCTGTTTCCACGCTCCAGACCGAGAAGGATTGCGCCAGCACCTGCCAGCGTTCGGTCAGTCGCCAACCGGCGGTCAGATCGAAACGGGCTTCATCCAGCCAGGGACCGTCGCGCCAGCGCCAGGCAAGCTGCGCTTCTGCGAAGCCCCGTTCACCGAAACTGCGCCCGACGAGGCCGCGCAAATCGGCTGCCATGTCGCCTGACCCGAATGCCTGGTTGGATACATTCTCGCCCTGGCCGGGTATCAGCGCGGCGATCTGCGCTGACAGGACCAAACGCTCTCCTTGCCAAAGGCGGCGGCGCCACCCGATCTCGCTGGCCGACAACCCCTGCGCCTGGTCATAGGACGCGTCACGCAGACGCCGCACGTCCTGCCAGGCGATGCGGGCCACCAGCGTATCCCGAGCGCTCACCCCGTATTCAATGAAGGCAGCGGTTTCATCCTTGTGGAAATAGCCGTCATCCCGGCGTTGCCGGTCATTGTCATAGGCATGATCGGCCCGGTCGACGAGCGATGTAATGATGATCAGCCCTTCGCCCTTGGACTGCGGCCAGGCGCCGGCCGCTGCTGGCGGTGCCAGGACAGGTCCCGACACGCCAGCCAGGCAGGCGATCGCGATCAGACGTCGAAGCCGGGGCTTTCCCGACGGACGCGATCCATGATAGCCGCCCAGGCGATTTCCTTGAAGAAGTCGTTTGACGCGATCTCCCCGGATTGCCCGAAGACGCGGTCCTGCATCTTCTCGTCCCATTCGATCAGATCTCCACCCGCCTGGGCCATGACCTGAATTCGGCAGGCACGCTCCAGTAGATAGATACGAATATACGCGCTAAACGGGTGATCGCCAACCGACAACGTCCCATGGTTGCGCAGGATCATCAGATTTTTCTCGCCAAGATCGGCTACAAGGCGCTCTTTCTCTTCCGATTCCAGCGCAATACCTTCGTAGTCGTGATAACTCACATCATTGAAGACATTCATCGCCAGTTGGGAGATCGGCCGCAATCCACCCTTCTGGGCGGCCACAGCCACACCGGCATCCGAATGCAGATGAAGCGCCACGGCCACGTCATGGCGGGCCGCGTGGATCGCCGAATGGATCACGAACCCGGCCGGATTGATCCCGAATTGTGATGGCGGCAGCACATTGCCGTCCAGGTCGACCTTCACGAGGTTGGACGCCGTGACATCCTCATAGAGCAGCCCGAACGGGTTGAGCAGGAAATGCTCGTCAGGCCCCGGAACGCGCATAGAAATATGTGTGAAAAATAGATCGTCCCAGCCATGCATGCGCACGAGACGGTAGAGCGCTGCCAGATCGCAACGAGCCTTCCATTCCTCGGCCGAAACCTGATCCTTGACCGAGATATTTGCTTGATCGTCCATGATGTTCTCCCCATGGCTTGTATCGTTATCGCCAACATTGTGCAGGATCGGCCCTGCCACTGGCTGCGTCAAATGTCCTTTGCCAGGCGCAGGCCGGAAAACTGCCATCGCGCCTCCGGCGGAAAGAAGTTGCGATAACTGGGCCGCACATGGCCCGGCTGGGTGGCACACGAGCCGCCGCGCAAGACAAACTGCCCGCACATGAACTTACCATTGTATTCCCCGACAGCACCGGGTGCCGGTCGGTAGCGCGGATAGGGGGAATAGGCTGACCGTGTCCATTCCCAGGCGTCACCGAATACCTGTCGCAGCCCGGCCCCGGCGCTTCGATGCATTGGGGTCGCTCCGGGATGGGCCGACCGACCGGGCGAACAGAATCGCCCATCGACCGACCGCCGCGTCGACGCGCCGACTTCCCACTCCCGCTCGTCCGGCAGCCGCGCACCGCTCCATTCGGCGAAAGCACTGGCCTCATAATAGCTGAGATGGACAACCGGAGCGTCCAGATCGAGTGGCTGCTGCCCATGCAGGGTGAATATTTCCGGGTCACCGTCACCGTCCCGCCAATACAGCGGCGCCGCCCAGCCTTGGGCCTGAACCTTGGCCCAACCGTCCGACAGCCAGAGTCCGGCTGTCCGATAGCCGCCATCCTCGATGAAGGCGCAGTAGTCTCGATTGCTGACCAGGCGGTCCGCCAGGGCAAAGGGGGTCAGTATGGACTGATGTTTCGGGCCTTCATTGTCGAAGTGGAAGCGACCACCATCCGTGCCGGTTTCGACCACGCCGCCGTCGAACTCCACCCAGCCGCACGGGCCATCATCTGCCGTTGTTCCCGGATCTGTGGGCGTGGCAAAGGCCGCGGGCGCGAACGGATGGCGAGACAGCACATGCTTGATGTCGGTCAGGATCAGTTCCTGGTGCTGCTGTTCGTGGGCCAGACCCAGTTCAACCAGGTCCTGGATCGCCGTGTTTTCAGCGATATGGTCAAGCATCAGTAAACGCGACATCGCCTCGTCGACATGGGCCCGATAGGCCATGACATCCGTCAGCGTCGGACGGCTGAGCAAACCGCGTTCCGACCGGGCATGGCGGGCCCCGATCCCGTTGTAGTAAGAATTGAACAGGTAATTGAATTCGCCCGAATATTCCCGATATCCGGCAAGCTGGGACCGCAGCAGGAACGTCTCCCAGAACCAGGTGGTGTGAGCCAGGTGCCATTTGGTCGGACTGACATCCGGCATGGACTGGATGACCATGTCCTCCACACCGAGGTCCGCCACCAGTAATTGCGTTGCCTCGCGCACACCCGAAAAGCGTGCCGCAACTGACACCGGTCGCATGTCTTCCACAGCTCAATCCCCCCTCTGCCGCCGCCCGGATTAACAAGTTTTCAAGGCGTTGCTGTCATCGATAGCGGTCAATGTAATCAACCGCAAATCAAGATCCATGGCTGCCAATCCCGCCCAAGCACTTCACCTCCTCGCCGCCGTGCGAGATCCCGCGAAACGCCAGCAACTTGCACTGGGCGTCACGGAGATGTGTGTCGCGCATCCACTTTCACCAAGTGCCGAACCGATCGCGGGCGATTTGCTGATCACCCTGACCAGCAAGTCGGATCTCGACACCAAGATTGCGATGGCGCAAAAGCTGGCTGACTGCGAATGGGCGCCACACTCCGCTATCAAGCACCTGGCCTTCGACCAGATCGAGATTTCGGCGATCATCATCGAGAAGAGCGATCTGCTCACCCAGAAGGACATGATCGAACTGGCCGAAACCGGATCGATCGAGCACCGTCGCCATCTTGCCATGCGCGCCAATCTTTGCCTGCCGGTCACCGATCAACTCGCCAAGCCCGGCGAGCCGATCGTCCTGCGCGCCCTGGCCAATAACGACACCGCCGAGATTTCAGAGAACACGCTGGAGGTCTGCCTCCATGTCGCTCGCGAGCACCCCAAGCTGCGCGAGGCCCTGGCCCGGCGTCACGACCTGTCCACCGACTATGCGACACAATTGTGCATCATGATGCCGGACAACTGGCGTGAAGAGCTCTATCGCCGTTTTGGCCTGGACAAGGGCAAGGTTGAGTCCATGGCCGTCGAAGCCGCATTGGGAGCGACCCCCGAGGATGTCGACAAGGCGGCAGCGCGCGAAGTGCAGGATGCCCGCGACGCTGGCGAACTCAGCGGACGGTTTGCGATGGACGCCCTGAAGGCCGGCAAGGAAGCTGTTTTCGATCACGCCATCGCCGCCCTGTGCAGCATCAAGGCCTCGCAGTGGCGTGTGGCACTGGCCATGAGCGGCGTGCGCGCTGCGGCCATGGCCTGTCAGGCTGCACAGCTGGAGCGGACCGCCTACCCGATTATCCACAAGACCCTCCAACGGTCCGGCCGCATTCATCAGGCCCTGGAAGGTGACGCGATGGCAGCGGCCGCCAACGTCTTTCGCATGTACGGGCCGGAAAAAGCGGCCAAGGTCTTGCGTCAGATGGGTACGAGGGCTTGAATAAGAAGCTGTTCCATCAGGTTTTCTTTCGGGTTCCTCCATCACCGCCTCTCTTGCCTTTCTAGCCAGCCCCCGTCCGGAGGCGAAAGCCGCCAAGGCGCGGCTCGAGAACCTGTACGGAAACGTCCCGGTCGAGGAAGCCGAGATCATCGTCGCGCTTGGCGGTGACGGGCTGATGCTGGATGCCCTGCACCGGTCCATCAAGACCGGCGCCCGGGTCTATGGCATGAATTTCGGATCAGTCGGCTTCCTGATGAACGAGTTCCGCGAAGACGGGCTGACCGAACGCCTGGCTCGCGCCGAACGGGCTCGCATCCATCCCTTGCGTGCGATCGGCGAGGACATTCACTGCAAACCTTTCGAAGCGCTGGCGATCAACGAGGTCTCCCTGCTGCGTGAGACCCGGCAGACCGCCAAGATCAAGATCACCATTGATGGCAAGAGCCGCATGTCGGAACTTCAGTCGGATGGCGTGCTGGTCGCAACTCCCGCCGGGTCAACCGCCTACAATCTGTCGGCGCACGGCCCCATCCTGCCGCTCGATTCGACCGTGCTGGCGCTGACCCCGATCAGCGCCTTCCGGCCCCGCCGCTGGCGCGGCGCACTGCTGCCCCGCAATGTCCGCGTCGGATTCGAAATCGTCGAACCTTCCTTGCGCCCGGTCTCGGCCGTCGCCGACAATCAGGAATTCCGGGAAATTGCGCGGGTCGATGTCGTGGAAGCCCACGACGTCACACTGACCATGCTTTTCGATCCGGGCCGTGACCTCGCCGAACGCATTCTGGTCGAGCAGTTCGAAAACTGAGCGGATTTAGGCTGGCGTTAAGCAAGCCGCGCTAGTTTGCCTGAATGGTAATTTCGAGCGGACCCGGCCCCCGTGATGAGCACTGACGCCCTGACCGATACTTTGTCCCGCATGACCATCCTGCTGGTGGATGACAGCGCTGCCTTGCGTGGCGCGCTGCGCGTATCGCTGCAAGCTTTCGGCTGCAATCGCGTGGTCGAGGTGGATACCGTCGAACGGGCGCTGGAAACCCTGCGGATCAAGCCGATCGATCTCGTCATCACAGACTGGAAGATGAAACCTCGCGACGGCATCGATCTCGTCCGCACCTTGCGCGACCGCCACTCCGGTCTGCCGCCTCGCCTGCCGGTCGTGATGCTGTCCGCCTATACTGCCGATGAGCGCATCCGCCAGGCCCGTCAGACCGGGGTCGACGCGTTCCTGACCAAACCTTTCACTGCGACCAGCCTCGCCCAGACTTTGCGCGAGACGCTCGGTGCCGACACCCATACCCGTATCGGAGCAGATTCCGCCCCGATCGCGACTGCCAGCTAGAGGACGTCCCATGGCCAACAACAAGGATGTGGAGGTCATCTCCGCCCCGAACATGCTGCAGATCAAGGTTGGCGGCCCCGTCAGCCAGGGCGACCTGCACATGATCCAGAAAGCCGAGGAAGCCCTCAAGGATCTTCGCTCGGATTTCGGCCAATGGCTGGAAGAAGAAGTCGTGAAGCTTGAAACGGCCGCCAAGATTGTCCGCGACAAGGGTCTCAAGGGCAGTGAAGGTGAGGAATTATTCGTTCGCGCCCACGATCTGCGTGGCCTCGGCACGACTTATGAATTCCCGATCATCACCCGGCTGGCCAAGTCGCTGACCAAGATGATCGATATGGACGAGAAACGCCAAAAGGCACCGACCAGCCTTGCCCTGGCCCATGTCGGTGCCATCCGCGCCGCCTTGTCGCAAAACATCCGGGATGACAATGATCCGGTCGCCGCGGCACTCGCCTCCGAGCTGGAGACCCAAACCACTGCCTTTGCCGAACCATGGAAGGACGACTGACGCGCCGCGCAGTCACCAAACACAAAAAAAAACGGGGCCGGCGCATCAGCACCGGCCCCTTTTTTGTGTCTGAACGATCGCCAGAACGGCCAGGCTAGCTGGCAATTTTTTCCGGAGCGGCATCGTCATCGAAGCGGCTGAGGACATAGTCCAGATCCTCTTCCGGAATGCCCTGGAAGCGGGTGATCGCGCGCTCGGCCAGTACGCGGCGGAATTGCGCACGACCAACCTCATCCTGCGGCACTTCCATACCGTGATAGACGTCCAGCGCCGCACGGACCGCCGGATAAAGGCGCGATGGCATGCCGGTCCGGTCGTAGACCGCTCGCAGCCCCAGGGGTCCGGAATCATGAACCAGCAGCCAGGCTCGCGAATGCGTCACCCCGGCCAGTTCCGCAAAGGCATGCTCGACGAAGGCAATATGCCCACGCAACAAGGCCCGCAGGATCAGCGACGGTGTCAGACGGCTGTTGAGACGTAATTGCTGAACGAAATGTTTGGGATCGTGTGCCAGCCCGGCCTGGTCAACGAGGTCCAGCGTCGCCCGCTCCCGGGCGCCTTCGGACAGTTCGACGGCCAGCTGCGGCGGCAGGGCATGCGACTTGACCAGGCGGTTGAGGGCCACATCACTGACATGCGCGATCAGACGCTCGGTCACGTCCAATGGCAGGTGCGAACGAGCCACGAAGGAGTCCATAACGCCGCTGCTCTCGCAGAACTCGGTGAAGGCGCGCTGGTAGGCTGCCTCGTCAAACTCGGCGCCGTCATTCGCCGCTGCGATTGACACCGCAGCTTCGTCACGGCTGTCGAGCAATTCGTGCACGATGATCGGCGCGACCTTGGCCCGACCGGCAATCGCACAGCGTTTGACCGTTTCAGCATCCTGCAGCACGGAAAGCAGGTCTTCATCCGTCAGGACCGGCGAGGATTCGAGTACCGGCGTAGCCACACTGTCGACGTCCAGCGCCAGCTTGCGGGCGATCTCGCGGGGAAGATTGGGGGACTGGCGAAGGGTGATGGCCAGGGCCCGGCGAACCAGTTCGGTGGCATCGCGGGCAATAACGGCCAGGATATCTTGGGCCGCCTTGCGTTCCGCGTCGGTAAGCGAGGCCGAATCCATGCGGCGGCAAATCTTGCGGGCCGCCATGGCACGCGTCTCGTCGTTCTCACCTTTTACCAGACGGCGGATATCATCATTGGTCAGACGGTTTCTAAGGGCAACAACACTCATGGCGGTTCCGTTTCAAGACCTGTCGTTCGAACACCAATTTAGTCGCGACATGCTTAATGAAAGCTTGCCTGCGCCGTATGCGCATTTACGAATTGCGGGCGCGGCCGCTGCGCGGCGCATCCAGCGATGCCAGTATTTCGACCAATGCCGGCGACAATTCGCCATTGCCGACCCGCAAATTGCTGCGCATCGAGGCGACCGATTGCACGACCGGCGAAGGGGCCGATATCGAGCCATATCCCCCGTCCGGCGACTGGCTGCCATCCGCCGCCGCGATCGCCGGCATCAACATGTTGCCCACACCTTGCACTGCAGCCGCCGACGCCAGTTCCCGCGCATTGATGCGGCCGCTTCCATTGCCTTCATGGGTCAACACGGCCAGCACTTCGCGCGAAGTGCGGGCCCGGCCGTCTTCATAGAAAATCGGCCGGTTGGCCCGCGCTGCAGCGGGGAAAAGCGTGTCGGCGCGCTGGTCCGGTGTTTCCTGGGCCGCGGCGATCAGCTCGGCCGCGCCGCCAGCACCAAGGAAATGCGCAGCGTAAAGTTCGCCGCCCGATGCCGGGCGGCCTATCCGCGCTTCGATCACGCGATTATTCTCCGCCGCCAGCTCTCCAGCCATGCGGGCCGAGGCAACCGCATCGAAGCGCAGGTCAAGAATGGCTTCGCGCTGGCTCGCATCGGAAACAACGAAACGGCCATTGGCGTCCTGGCTGATTGCACCGGCCGCCTCTTCATAGCCATGCTCGGCGCCCCGGCGAGCCATCACGCCCAGCCAGGTCTGCTCGATGAACTGGAACATGCCGGCTGCGCTGGATGTGCGAGCCTCGGCGCGAACATCGAAATTGCTCTCGCGCGCGGCCGTATCGACCAAAAAATTGAAATCTGTGCCGGTTTCCTGCGCCGCCTGACGGATGGCGCGCATGGTGAAGTCCTGGCTGTGCGTGTCGACGGGGCTGACCAATTGAGTCTCCGTAGGCGTATTGCCGGTAGCTTGCGCCGATGACAGGCGCGCGAATCGCTTGTCCAGACTCGCAGAAACGTGGCTAACCCGGCGTTAACGCCGTCCGGCGACGTGCTTGCCAGCGGGCCTCAAGCGGCGGATATTACCTGAGAGGGACGACCGAACCGAACCGATACAGGAGACGATCATGAAACGCTCCACAACCCGTCTAGCCCTGGCCAGCCTTTTGGCCGGCTGCATGACGATAGCCGCCGCCGCGCCGACCCTGTCGCAGCAGGACAGCGCCCCGGCAGCGAGCCCCGAGGCAGAGCCGACTGACCTTGTTGCGCCCGACGGCCCGGTCCGCCTGCGCGGCCTCAATGGTTATGCCGTGCTCGACCGCCAGCACCTGGTCCTGCGGGCCGGCGCCAGCCGCCGCTACCTGGTGACCCTGAAGCGCCGCTGTTTCGGCCTGCGCTCGAGCACAGGAATCGGTCTCAGCCTTCGCTCCCACACCACCATCCACAATCCGCACTTCGAATACATCCAGACCGAACAGGGGCGCTGCTATTTCGACACCATCGAGGAAGTCGAGAGCAATGACGCGGCCCGCGCCCTGATCGCAGCCCGGGCGGAGGCTGCGGCTGAGGCTGAGGCTACGGACACCGAGTCTCGATAAGCGTGGGCGGGCAGTGTGCGCGGTAGACGTCCCTCGGGCGCTACCGGCGTGACCGGTCAGTTTACCGGAGCGCTTGGCGTATCCGCCAGATCAGTATTGCCGCCAAGCCGCGCCAGGACGGCGTTCAACAGGTCAACAAGGCGGGCCTGCTTGTCGTCGTCCATGGCGTCGGCATGGGGGGCCGCAAACCGGCCTTGATCATTGTCGAAATACCGCCCCGTTGCGCGTTCAAACCTGTCGTCCAACGCGGCACGTACGAGCACATCCACACCGATCTCGATGCTGTTGCCAGCAACGCCATACGCGTCCCGGACCATTTTGGTTTGCAGGAAGGAGCCCGGATTGACCGCAAGAATGGCCGGACCGTTCCGGCCAACCAGACCGGCCAGCCAGGCCGACCACATGGTCAGGCCAAGCTTGCTCTGGGCATAGGCCTCGCCATCCTCCAGACGGACCCGCCCGATCACCGCATCAAGATCGACGGCTGCCTGAGCTGCCGAACTCAGATTGATGACCCTGCCATCAGCCGGCATCAGGGGCAGCAAGAGCCGCGTCAACCGGTAGGGGGCGATCATGTTGACGAAAAATCGAAGATCTATCCCTGCCCGGTTTAGCGTATCTCCCGGCAGGCGAAACACGCCGGCATTGTTGATCACAACATCCAGCCTGCCTTTTCGGTTGGTCAGCCGGGTCACCAACTCATCGACACCTTCAAGCTCCGAGAGGTCGGCCTGAAAGGTCTCGACCGGACCGCCGCCGTCGATGCCTTGCAGCTCCTGGCGCGCGGCGTCCAGCTTGTCTGCGTTCCGTCCATGGACCAAAACCCGGTGCCCCAGGCCTGCCAGCTCACGCGCAGTCGCCAAGCCTAGCCCGTCGGTCGCGCCGGTAATCAGGATCGTTTTTGACATACCGGTTTCCATTACAGTGCAGTTAGCTTTCAATTTGCAACAAGGTAGGCCGGGCCAAAGCCGTATAAACAGACCATTGGCAGTTTCACTTTTCGGTTATTGCATATAATGAGTCCTGCAATGCTCCGGCTTGCCGGACGGCGGATGCACCCGGCACGGATGTTTCGCTGCAGTCCGCGGGCCATGGCCGCCCGGCCAACGGGATTTGAAGGAAGTATCCATGGATACCAATGGCGTCCGCCTGTTTGTCCTTGCCGCTGACCTGCTCAATATCAGCGCCGCCGGTCGCCAACTCGGCCTGGCGCCGGCTGTGGCCAGCGCCCGGCTGGCGAAACTCGAGCACCAGATCGGGGCGGACCTGCTCCACAGATCAACCCGCAAGGTTTCCCTGTCGCTGGAGGGGATGGAATTCCTGCCCTTCGCCCGTGAAATCCTGGCCCAGGAAGACGCGGCCAATGCGGCGCTGGGCAATGGCCGGATGGACGTGTCAGGAACCTTGCGATTCGCCGCCTCCAGCACATTCGTGCAGTTGCATATCGCCCCCATCCTGCCGGAATTCCTCGACCGGCACCCGCTCCTCCACCTCGACCTGAAACTGTCGGACACGCAAATGGATCTGATCGAAGGCGGTTTCGACCTGGCGCTTAGGAACTATGCCATCAGGGACAGCTCGCTGCGCGCCCGCAAACTGGCCGACGACCAGCGCATACTTTGCGCGTCCCCGGATTATCTGGCCCGACACGGAACGCCGACCAGTGCCGCGGACCTGGTCGATCACCAGCTGATCGGATTTTCCAACGGGCCTCCCCGCACCCTGTCGACAAAGGCTGGCGAACCTTCGGGAAGCTTCCCGCCGGTCGGATCCAAACCACGGATCATCTGTGATGACGGGGCCAGCATGCGCCTGGCGGCACGGGCTGGCGCGGGTATCGCAATGAGCTCGGTCTGGAGCCTGTACCAGGATCTGCAGGAAGGCTCGCTGGTCCGGGTCCTGCCCGATCATGAGATTGATGATGGGTCGGCTATCTGGCTGGTTTACCCGAAATCCAATGTCCTGACCGCCAAGGTTCGGGTTTTCATTGATTATCTGGCGGAAAAAATAGGGAAATCGCCGGATTGGGAACGCCTCGGCACGATCGGTCCCGCGACCTGATTATATTGATAACCCAAATTCAAAAGATATTTTTCGACCCATTTTATAGATTTCAGCGGACATTATCTCGGTGGCACTTATCCAGCACCAGGAGATTCCGATGAAAGCCATGATCCTCAATTCCTACGGCGAAGACGCCCCGTTCGAAGCCACCGAACTGGCCCGCCCCGAGCCGACACCGGGCCATGTCCTGGTCCGCCTCGCTGCCACCAGCGTCAACACGGTCGACACCATGATCCGTCAGCTCGGTCAGGAAAAGCTGCCGCTGGCGCCTGACCTGCCGGCACGGCTCGGCATGGACTTCGCCGGCACAATCGAGGCGGTGGGTGACGGCGTCGACGCATTTGCCGTCGGCGATGAGATCTATGGGTGCGCTGGCGGGCTGGCGGGCCTGCCCGGCGCGCTGGCCGAATACATGCTGGCGGATGTCCGCCTGATCGCACGCAAGCCGGAACGCCTGTCGATGCGCGAGGCGGCTGCCCTGCCGCTGGTCGGCATCACTGCCATGGAAGGCCTGCAACGCGCCGGCACGCGGGCCGGTCAGACCGTGCTCGTGCATGGCGGCACCGGCGGTGTCGGCCATCTCGCGGTCCAGATCGCCCGCCATCTCGGCGCAACGGTCTGCGCCACCGGCGGCGGCGATGCCCAGCTCGATATCATCAAGGGCTACGGCGCCACGCCGATCAATTACCGCACCGAGACTGTCGCCGACTATGTCGCCGCGCAAACCGGTGGAGTCGGCTTCGATGTCGTGTTCGACACGGTCGGCGGGCCCAACATGACCAACTCCTTCGAAGCCGCGGCCCTGAACGGCCAGGTGTCGTCCACGGTCTCGCTGCTCGAGCTCGACCTCTCCCCGGTGCATTTCAAGGGACTGTCCCTGCATGTCGTCTTCATGCTCATCCCGATGCTGCATGATGTTCGACGCGAGACCCATGGTGCCATCCTCACCGAGCTGGCCCGCTTGGTC